>JAEEGH010025406.1_pt1 | contig 11877 bp, 12 predicted proteins | sample 9134181 | NCBI WGS metagenome assembly JAEEGH01 (sample SAMN16246544, study PRJNA631951) | gut metagenome | biome: gut microbiome; feature: rumen; material: DP-attached | host: Bos | place: Iran: Karaj | collected 2018-10
AAATAATGTTTTCTGTAATTTCAGAAAACTACATTTGGATAACCTTAAAAGCATCTGTAAATTGGAAACGAAGGCTGTCTAAATACTCCGGATGAAAGGCAAGCTCCTGTTGATCCCGTTTTGCCTTCTGGAAAGCGGAACTTACATCTTCCAATTGTTCAATGGTCTTGTCAAAGTCATAGATAATCATCATGACCATTTCCTTCTTGGCCGCCTCCTTGTGGCGCCTATCGATGATGGCCGAGGTGCCAAAGGTAAGTATGATGGAGAAGGTTGTCGCGAGAAGCGTCAACAGAAACTGTTTGGTGCCGGACGAAGGTTTTTCTTTCATATTTTTTTCATTTAAGTTGGTATGTCTTGTATCGTTTCCATTCTTCTTGGAGGTCAGCCTTATGCTCACCCATGAAGAATGTGGCTTGTAGGTCATCCTTGAAAGGCGTCCAGTTGCCGCAAATCACGCCATCGTGGGCGATGACGGGCTGGAAGATGCCGCTATTGTTATGGGCTTTGTGTTTGTAGTCTGGCGAGAGGACGATGTCGCGGCTCTTGTAGCCGATGAGGTATTCATCGTAAGGCGGAATCAGGAGATATTTGCCTTTGCGGAAACCACGGGTGCGGCAATCGTCCGTAAAATAATATTCCCTGCGTGGTAGAGACGCACGGCCGTGCGTCTCTACATGCAGGGAATTACCTAATATCTCAATTCCCCGCCTGCAATCGTTGATGTTCAGCCCCGACCACCACACGAAATCCTCCAATGTGGCAGGTTGGCGGCTTTGGAAATATTTTCTGGCCAGCATCGCCAAGGTCTCATCGCGGTCCATTTTGACATGGGCTTTCACCTTATCGGCGGCAAGGGCGTAGGTCGCCTTCATCGGCAACAAGTCGCCGCTGCAAAGCGTCCCCGACAGTTCGGCATAGCGGATGTGGTACGAAAGGCGATGGTCGTCCATGTGGATGTCTTTCTCCGCCAAGGCCTCAACGAAGTCTTCCTTGGTGACGCTGCCCTTTTCGGCAGCGGTCTGGACAAGAATTTCCCTAATGCGCTTCACCTCCTCTTCGGGAATGCTAATCTTATTGCTGCTCATCCAGCCCTTGATGACCGCCAATGCTTTCGCCGAACAAAGCTCGAGCAAGGGCCAGTAGTTCTCGGCGGAAACGAGTTGCCAAGTGCCGCGCATCAGGTGCAAACGGATGATTTGTCCACTGTTGAAGGCCTTCTTGAAGGCTTTGGAAGAGGGTTTCTTGGTACGCATCGCCACCGCCCAGCGCATCAGGCGGTACTCCTGTGCCTGCATCGCGCCCATATAGTCCACCAACTCGGCTGGGGTGTCGAACTGGGGGCAGATGAGCTGTTGGTTGAGTAATCGGAGGGCGATGGGATTCATGATTTGGGTAAACGATTTATTGTGCAAAAATACACATTATCGCTTTGTCTCACCCAAAACACACCATCTTATTACTGGAATTCTTCTGATGGTTTCGTACAACGCCACAGGAATCGTCATCACTGCCACGAAAAGGATGGCATACATCATCCATGGAGCCAATGAGGTGTATTGTTTCATCATGTAACCCAACGCGGCAATCACCAGATAATGAAGGATGTAGATACCATAACTAGAGCGTGTCATATAACCAGCGAAGGCACCCGTACGGTCGAAGCGCGCCTTGAACCAAGCCATCATCGCCAAGCACATCAGCCAGCCATAGAGGCAATTGAGCCAGCTACCCAAATACTGCGGCGAGGTGTTGTCCTGACCGAAGGTGGTGACGACCAGCACCGTGCCGGCAACCACGGCACAAGCCAGCAACGGAATCCAAGCCTTCGCCAACTTCTCTTGTACCTCGTCGTGCGAGAACACGAAATAGCCGAGCAGGAAAGGAACCAGGTAGAAAAGAGGCTTGTACAAGTTCAATAGACCGTCCATAGTCGCTGGTCGGGGATTCTTGATGAGGGTCTGCTCACCAGCCCAAAACAGCACGCCCAACAGAATGATAACAACGAGATTGGCCTTCCCGCACCAATTCCAGATCTTGTCTTTTCTATCGATCACACGCACCAAAAGCAGCACCAAGCAAAGCAGCCACAGCACTTGGATGAACCACAACGGACCAGTGCCACTGAAAGCCATGATGAAATACTTCGCTATGGCGGGTACACCGTCAAACACGCCTTGCCTTTCGGCCACAACGGTATTGAAATAACCGACCATCCAATGGAACACGAACAAACCGATAGTGCCAGGTACCAACAGCTTGCGGGTGCGCGACCCAAACCATTTCTTGGCTGACTGTTTCGTCAAGGCATAGCGCGCACTGATGCCTGCCAAAAGGAACAAAAGCGGCATAAACCAAGGATAGAGGATATACATGACGACATCCTGATACTGCTTACATTCTGGGTATTCGCCAAAACCGCCGATGCCACCAAAGACACCCTTGTTGTTGTAGAAATAAAAGACGTGGTAAAACAGCACCAAAAGCACCGTCACCCAACGGAGATTGTCGATCCAATGCTTGCGTTCCATCACTTGCCCTCCCCTAAAACTTCATCGATTTTGTCTTGAAAAATCTCGGTCTTGATGACGGCCATGCCTTTCGTGTCGCCAAGCACCAGAAGGCTGTCGCCAGCCTTGATTCCATAAACCTCGCGGGCGTCCTTGGGGATGACGATTTGTCCGCGGTCGCCCACTTTCACTACACCAAAGATGTATTTTCCGTTGTCTGTTACCATATTGATTTGATTTTTGTGATTAGTATGATTTTTCATATTTCGCTGCAAAAATATGATTAATTCGAATACAAAAACACAAAACATCGAAAAAAATGAACAAATCCAACCAAATCTTTTACTTTTGCAGTGTAAACCAGTTTCGAATGACTTATAAACGACTGATATTTCTGTTTTTGTTATCGTTGGTGACGTTGCCATCCCTCTTTGCCCAACGTCTCGGTGGCGGCTTGATGCTTGGACCGGCCTTCAGCACCATGAACATCAGCGGCAACGACAGCACACGCTTTCGCCCCGACTTCACAGGTGGCGTGCGCATCGCCCTCATTCCTGAACGCACCATCATTGGTGCAGAAATAGATGTGCTGTATTCGCGACAGGGCATGAGCACCAAGAAAGGCCTAGATGACGGCAACAACACCATCCGCTTCATGGAGAAGTCGCACTACATCAACGTGCCGTTGCTGCTCAACATCTATCTTCGCAAATGGAAAGAGGACGATGAAGACGAATCCATGATACCTCGCTTGCGTATCGGGCCGCAAATCGGATTTTGCGTAGGCGGCAACGACGTCATTGAAGTGAAAGGCAAAAAGAAACAGCAGTTCATCACTCCATGGGAGCCGGGCAGCTTCAACCGCATCGATTATGGCCTCACGGCGGCGTTGAGCTATTGGTTCATCGAAGTGCGCTACACCTTTGGTATGGCCAATGTCTTCAAGGAAGGCGAGAAATCCACCAACCATGTGATTTCGGTGACTTGGTCGGATATTTGGTAGGGATTACGAAAAAAACTATACATTTGCAGTTTTGAAATATTGTAAACCATGAACATCGTAATAGCCGGAGACGGAGAAGTAGGCATGCACTTGGCGGAAGCCTTGGTGCGCAGCAACCATAACATCACCATCGTGGACCCGCACGAGGAACTGCTGAAGATGATGGAATCGCACAGCGACCTGATGACCATCACGGGCGACTCGACCTCGACCGCAGTGCTGCAACGTGCCAACGTGAAAAAGGCCGACCTCATGATTGCCGTGCTTCACGACGAGCACATCAACCTGCTGACGGGCATCATCGCCAAGAAACTGGGGGCCAAGAAAGTCATCGCCCGCGTTAACACGATGGAGAACCTCAGTCCCGAGGTGTGGCGTATGTACCAAGACCTCGGCATCGACGGACTGCTGTCGCCCGAAGACATCGCCGCACAAGAGATCATCTCGCTGCTGAAGAAAAACGCCTCGTCGGAGACCTACGACTTCGCGGGTGGTAACCTGCAACTCTTCATGGTGAAACTGGAACCCGAGGCCGAAATTCTCGGCAAGACCGTCGACGAGGTCATCGACCAATACGAACACATCGAGTTCCGCATTGCCGCCATCCACCGCCGTCAAAGTACCTTTGTCCCCCAAGGTGACGAGGTCTTCCATGTGGCCGACATGGTGTATGTGGTCACCAAGCCGCACGCCATCAAGGACATCATCAAATTGAGCGGCAAGAAGCAGATCAACGTCCACAACGTGATGATCGTAGGCGGTGGCCGTGTGGGTCGCATCACCGCCAAGCGCCTTGAGCATGACCTGAACATCAAGATCTTGGAAATCGACAAGGAGCGTTGCATGGACCTGACCAACTACCTCTCGGAGGCCTTGGTCGTCAACGCCGACGCACGTAACCTCGACTTGCTTGAAGACGAAGGCATCAAGGACATGGATGCCTTCATCGCCGTCACCGACAACACCGAGACCAACATCCTGACTTGCCTCCAGGCCAAGTCGTTCGGCGTGAAGAAGACCATCGCCCTCGTCGAGAACATCGACTACATCGACATCTCGCAGAACATCGGCATCGACTCCATCATCAACAAGAAACTCATCGCGGCCAGCTACATGGTGAAATACACCCTCGGCGCCAAGGTCTCCACGCTGAAGAGCCTCAGCGGCATCGATGCCGACATCGTGGAGTTCCAGGTGAGAGCGGGCTCAGCGGTCACCCGCAAAACCATCGGGCAGCTGGCCATGCCCCTCGACGCCGTCATCTGCGGCATCACCCGCGATGGCGAGAGCTTCATTGCCAACGACGACTTCCAAATCGAAGCCGACGATCAGGTAGTGGTTTTGGCCTTGCCTGCTGGCATCCCCGCTGTTGAACGCTTATTCCATTAATGCTATGGTATCACAAAACAGACAAAACTTTCAAAACCGTTTGTTGAGCATAGAAAGTCGCCAACCGGCTCCTTTCCAACGCATCCTAAAGGATGCCCGAAAGTCTTTGCGAGTTTTTATGCGCCGCAAGGCGCGTTGGCAATGGCATCCCGGTTGGGTGACATTGCCTGTTTCTATACAATTAGGAAAGAAAGTTTTGCTGGTTTTGTAGGTTTTGTGACAAAAAACAACCCATGAAGTGGAAAACTAAAATAAACCATCCCTTAGTCCTCCGCATCGAAGGCCAGCTCTTGCTCATCGAAGGTCTCTTCATGCTGACGGTACTCCCCGTGACCTACCTGCACCGCGGGCTGTATGCCTTCAGCATGCCCTTCTCGGCACTCATCACCCTACTGACCGGTTTCATCCTCCTCATCGCTACGCGCAACCACAAAGACGAAAAGACCACCTCGCGCGACGGCGTATATGTCGTTTGCATCTCGTGGCTCGTGCTCTCGCTGTTTGGCGCCATGCCTTATCTGCTCAGCAAGAGCGTACCTAACTTCACTGACGGATTCTTTGAGGCTTTGTCGGGCTTCACCACCACTGGCGCCACCATCATGACCCAGATCGAAAGCCTTCCCAAGGACATCCTCCTTTGGCGCAGCATGACCCAATGGCTGGGTGGTCTGGCCATCATCGTGTTTACCGTTGCCATCCTACCCTATCTCGGCATGAGTGGCATGCAACTCTTTGTGGCCGAGATCAATGGCATCAACTACGACAAGCTGCACCCTCGCATCATGCACACCGTCAGGCGCATCTGGGGCTTGTATCTGTTTTTCACCCTGTTGGAGACGCTTTTGCTCTATTTTGGCGACATGGACTTCTACGACGCCATCTGCCATTCGATGAGTACCATCAGCTCGGGCGGATTCTCCACCCGAACGGAAAGCATTGGGGCTTTCTCCAACTACTCACAAGTCGTGGTGAGCGTCTTCATGGTGCTGTCGGGCTGCAACTTCTCATTGTTGTTGCTCTCCTTGAGTTGGAAGTCGTTTGCTCTCTTCAAGAATCAGGAATTCAGGAACTTCTTGCTCTATATCCTCATCATCAGCATTGGCATTGGATTGGTGCTGGTGTTCGTTTGTCAGATGAGCTTCGGCAACGCCTTCCGTCAATCGTTCTTCAGCGTCATCTCCTCGCTGACCACCACGGGCTTCTTTGTCGGCAACTATACGGTTTGGCCTTCATTCCTATGGATCGTCCTCTTCCTACTGATGTTCATCGGAGGTTGTTCGGGGTCCACTTCTGGCGGCGTGAAAATCTTCCGCCATCTCATTTTCGTGAAAAACTCGGTGCTTGAGTTGAAGCGTATCATCCATCCCAACGCCGTGCTTCCCGTGAAAGTCAACGAAAAGGCCATCTCTACGGGTGGCGTTAACAAAAACCTGTCATTCATTTTTATCTATTTCTTGGTGTTTGTCGCCGGAAGCATTATCCTGCTCTTCACGGGTGCCGATTTTAACACAGCCATTGGAGCCTCTGTGGCTGCATTGAGCAATGTGGGCACAGGCATCGGACAGGTGGGGCCTGGTGGCACCTACGTCGCTTTTACGTTAGGAAGCAAATGGGTGCTGATGCTGCTTATGCTCCTCGGTAGGGTGGAACTTTTCTCGTTGATTACGCTGCTTTCGCGGAGTTTTTGGAGGAATTGAAAACACGCGTAAAGGCAAATGACCTTAAAGGACTTTTCGATGCTCTTTTAGCAACACTTTTCTTCAGAAATTGCTGTCTATTACCAACAACTTTAATCCAAAAACCTTGAGCTTTCACCGAAAAAAGTTTGGAACGAATAAATATTCAACTAATTCATTCACAAATTATTACATTTCAAAAACTTTGAAAAAGTTTGGACTGCCCTTTCAACCACTTGTCGAAAGTGTTAGTTTTGTGATGCTGAAACGAGATCTTGTTTATTTTTGTCACCATGAAACTGCATCATCTGGTTTTGTCTTTCCTTGTCGCCATGTTGGCTGCTTGCCATCCTACATCCCGAGATGTGCGGCTAGCTGCCCGCGATGCCTTGGAAAACGCTAGCATCCAGTTGGATTCGGGCAACAAGGCAGTGGCTTTGCAATTGTTCAAGGATGCGGAACATTATGGCCTATTAGCGCATGATACACTGACTGTGGCTCACGCGAAGTATCATATTGCCAGGTGTTTGGGCTATTATGCCGACAAAGAAGAGGTTGTATCATTGCTGAAGGCTGCTGCCAAGGGCTTTGGCGAAGACTATGCTGACCGAGCCGAGGCATTGAGAGAGTTGGGCGATTTCTATCAGTACCATGGACAATTTGATAGCTCAGCATATTATTTGGATCAGGCCCTAGCGTATGCCGAGCAAAGCGGGTCATTGGAAGCAAAGCGCGACTGCTTGTCGGCCTTTCATGTCATGTATTTCAATGCGGGAGATTACGAAAAGTCGGCCAACTACCTGAGCCAGTTTTGGAAAGCTTCGATTGCAGATGCCGACGACAACTTGCTGATGTATTATTATCATGACATGGGGAACATCTTTTATGAGTCCGGCAACTTGGATTCTGCTGATTATTATTACAGCCGTTTGGAGGAACTTGTGTCCCAAACAGAGCCTAACGCGGATACTTGGTTCTATTACGGTGTCTTGTCCGATTATGCCGAAGAACTCGGCGATTATGAAACCGCTTGCAAATATGGATGTTTGTACGAAGAAGGCAACAATCTAAAAGAAATAGAGCAACAGGAGAACAATCTTGCGCTTATCAGCCATAAATACGACAGCGAGGTGATGCAGAACGAGTTGAATCGTAAAATCATTATCAAGCAACGCATCATCGTCATTGTCAGTTTGGTAGCGACTTTGGTCTTGGCTGCGTTGTTGGTTTCGCAAATCCGCTTGGCACGGAGGCGTAAACGCGAGGCCGAAATCAATGCCGAGCTGTTCCACTTCAAGCAGCAGAACAAAGACTTGGCACAAAAGCACGCCGAGCATGAGCAAATCCAGCAGGATTATGCCGACCGCCTTTCGGAGGCCTTGATGAAGGAACAGCGTATCATGTTGTTGTTGGACAATTATCTGAACAGCAACAAAAAAGCCAATCTTCTCAAGGATTTGGAGACCTCCGTTTATGACGACAAAGACCATTGGGAAGCCATGCTGGAAGTGGTTGACCAGCTTTACCCAGAGCTTGTGGAAACCCTTCAGCAGAAATACCCCGACTTGGACGAGGACGAGCGGAAATCCTATATTCTCTCCTATTTCAAACTCTCCCGACAAGAGGAAGCGGATTACCTTGGAACCACCGTCAATATGGTGGACAAACTGCGCGGAAGACGGAGGAAAAAGATGGAGGAAGGGTAAAATACCTTGGACCATTTCAAAAAAATGTTCGGAATAAGCATTAAACTATCGCATTAGTTTTCAGCATTTTACATTGTTTTATAACTCAGAATTGTTTGGAATGCATGTCCGACTGCTTGACAAAGGCGGTAGTTTCGCTGCATTATTTCCATTAGGAAGTGTAAAACAATGTATCACCCTAAAACACAATTCACTCATTATTCACATTTTAAAATCATAACAAAATGAAGAAAGTCATTTATCTGCTTGGCATCATGCTCCTTATGGCAGGAGCGGCCAAGGCCCAAGACGAAAAAGTCCGGATGGGCGCTGAAATTAAATTTGAAAAAGTCGTTCACGACTATGGCGATGTGCCTTTCAACGGCAACGGCGAATGCGAGTTCCGTTTCACCAACACAGGCACAGAACCGCTGCTGGTGCTGAAACCAAAGTCAAGTTGCGGCTGCACCATCCCTTCCTGGCCTCAGGAACCTATCCTTCCAGGCGAGTCAGACATCATCAAGGTGACTTACCGCACCAACCGTCCCGGAACCATCAACAAGACGGTGACCGTGACCTCCAACGCCGTCAACAATCCCACAGTTGTGCTTCGCATCAAGGGCCGAGTGCTAGACCAAACCACCGAAGTCCTCCCCGAGAAGACAAACGGTTTCGGCAACGGTTCTCCCGTCAACAAGAACTGATCTGAAGTAATTATTTGGTGATCTTAAAGCTATATTCTTCGACATTACCTAAAGCCATCGAAAGCAATTTCGGTGGCTTTTTTATTTCTTTTTACTAAAAAATGTAAGAATTCTGTCGTTTCCACGATATAATAGCAAACGACCGAAGGTAATGACGACCGAAGAGTTCAAACGAGACATCCTGCGACTGCAGCCCCGATTGCAGCGGACCGCCGAAAGCATCATCGGCGATGCCGACAGCGCAGCGGATGCCGTCCAAGAAGCCGTCATCACACTTTGGGAACAACACGCGACGATAAAAAGCCAGGACATGGAAAAGCTCAGCCTGACCGTCGTGAAACGGCGCAGCATCGACTTGCTCAGGAAGCAAAAACCCACAATACCTATCGATACGGAGAACCTGATGCTTGCCGAGCCACCGCAGGACGATAACGAGGAACGCTACCGACTGGCCCGAAAACTCGTCGAGCAACTGCCCAAACGCCAACGCGATGCCATCTTGATGAAATACGAGGACGGTCTCAGCATGGAAGAAATCGAGAAGGCAACGGGCATGAGCAGCACCCATGTGTATGCAACACTGTCGCGCGCCTACAAGTCGTTGCGTGAAGCTATAAAACAATATAAGGAGAAACAAGGATGAATACTGAAAACGAAATCAACGAGGAAGTCCGCCAGCTGCTCGACAGCCTGGAAGAACACGGGAAGAACGCCCGCCGACAAAAGGAACTTGGCGACCTGATTGACCAATTGTCGGAGAAAGAATTAGGGACGGGTACGTCATTGCGAGGAGGAACGACGAAGCAATCCAGAAAACAAGTTGATCCCCTAGATTGCTTCGTTCCTCGCAATGACGCAAAGCGGCGCAAGTTTTATCCGCTTTGGTGGGCCATGGGCGCGGCAGCGGCATGCCTTCTGCTTTGGCTGCTCGTCAAACCGAATGCGAAACAGCAACCCGAGATGGAACAGGAAATCCTTGTCGAGGAAACGAAAACCGTAGATTCCGTCAAGACCGAGGGAAACGATGCCGTCTTTGAACAACCTGTTGCTAATGAGGCGTTATTGGCAGAAGAGACACCCATCGTTCCACAAAACGCCCCGATGAAGAAAGAAAAGCCAAAGACTCAAATCATCGAAGAAGTGGTCGAACAGCCCATGCTTGCCGAGGTCAAGCCGACGGAGCCCAAAGACACTACGAATATTGGATCCAACACCATACCCACTGAAAACGAAACGCCTTCAGCCGTTCAAAAGCCCCAGCGGAGAGTCATCCGGAGCCTCAACCTGGTGTGCTACGAATGTCAGAAGGACCCCGAATTCTTCATCAAACCTGTCATGGAAGACAGAACCTTATTCGGTCAGCCGCAAGACCCGAACATGAAAAACGGATCGCTGGCTTTGGAAATCAAACTCAATTAAAACTTGGAAACCATGAAACGCATCATTTTATCAATAGCCATTCTTTTGGCTGCACAGATAGGCTTCGCCCAGGAAGAAGTAGCCATCGAGCAAAACATCAACCAGCGCATCAACAAGCTGGAAATCAATCCCGGATGGGAGGTCCATCTGATTCACCACGAGGTCGACAGCGGCTACCGCGTGGCCATCATCACCGAAGATGATTTGGCGGCACGGGCCTACAATGTGCAGCTCTGCAACTTCAAAGACTCAACCTTGACCATCCTTGAGAACACCCAGCTACCCCAAGGCACCGTGGTGGAGATTGAAGGCCCCATGACCTTCGGGCAAATCAAACTTTTGAACAATGCGACGGCTGAAGCGGATTATGTCGTTGCATCCGCAGCATCCGTACCGGAGGATTGGACCAACCTCAACCTTTGCATGTATTCAAGTTTTCATGTCCGGCACTATCACATTCCCAACCCAGAAAACTCGCCCGGTATGAAGATTTGGGACCATGCCCAACTGACTATCGATACCCTTTCGGGAGAAGGCAATGTCATGATGAATGTTTATGAAGGAGTTTTTCAATACGGAACCGATATCTTGCGAGGCAAAATCACGCTGAATGAATACGGGAACACTTCCGATTGGCCTTATATGCAAGAAAAAAATTGTAGGGTAATCAAAACCAAGGATGTGGATGGCGAACTGGTCACCACCGATCGCAGAAAGATATGGAATAACGCGCTTTCTGTCGATGCAGGCATTGGCATTCTTTACGGCAACAGACCTACAAACCCCAACAGTCCCTATTTGCAGAGCACTACCTTGTCGGTAAAAATAGGTATGAGCACCTATTTCAAACTCGGTTATCGTTGGGGCATCAGTACTGGACTTCTTTGGAACAGCAACGATAAGTCGTTGTGCCATCAGGTGAAGTATGAAAACAATGAGTTGGTCGTGATTGACGGGCAAGGGGATTTTCAGCTCAACAAGCTTACATATAACTATTTGGGAATTCCAGTTACCATGAACTATTACTTAGGTAGACGTGGAACAGAAAGCCTTTCTTTGGACTTCTATTGCGCCCGATTGTTGGGAGAACATCTCATAACCACCACTGATCCCACCAAACTGTTCTCACAAACAAAAGAAAAAGTTGACGTATTCAATCCTTGGAAAATCGAAGTAGGTCTCAGCTTCAACACACAGCATCTAGGTATCTTTCACGGCATTCGGGTCTTCACCAACCTCTTGCCCGAGTACAAGCCAGGGGTTACGACGGACAAGTTCAGGAGTGTTGGCATTGAGCTCAAACTTTAAACCATCCCTCATGCCGTATTGTAAGGTTGTTTTACTAACTTTGCGGCATGAAATGGTTTTGTCAGATAGCATGTTGCTTGGTATTGTTCTTTTTGAACTCTTGCGGGAACAAGAAAGCGCCTGTTCCAACTGAAGTGATGGAACAAGCGAAGAACCAATATGATAGCGGTTTTGTTTGTCTTC
>JAEEGH010025407.1_pt1 | contig 11877 bp, 9 predicted proteins | sample 9134181 | NCBI WGS metagenome assembly JAEEGH01 (sample SAMN16246544, study PRJNA631951) | gut metagenome | biome: gut microbiome; feature: rumen; material: DP-attached | host: Bos | place: Iran: Karaj | collected 2018-10
AGACTCTCGATTATCTTCGTCGGCATGTGGACATGGAAAAACGGCTTTCGAAGGGCGGAAATGTTAAATATTTGACTACAGATACCGCAGAATTTTTCAAAAAAGGCGCTTTTCGCTTTGGAATGGAAGATATTTCGGCGGAGTCGTTGACTTTTTAATCTGTAAATTGTATTTTGATGCTTGTTACTGACGAACCGTACTCGGTCCGCTTGTATTCTTTTTAATTTCGAACTTTTAACTATTGAGTGGATTTTTAAAATGCCAAAAACACAGATCAATCTTGAAGGTTGGCAAGACTACCGCGGCAACATGGCGGGGAGTCTGCTTTATGTGGAAACTAGCCACCAGTCCGAAATGCCCGTCCGCGACCAGCTGAACGAAAATGAAAAGGGCTTTCTCTATGAACCGAACTACGAAACTAGTACTTATGGTTTGATGAGCTGCTATAATGTGAAGGCTATCAACACGATTGTGAAGAGCAAGAGCCGCTACATCCTGTTCGGTACCCGCTATGAAGGTTTGAGCGATTCCGAAATGCGCAACAAGTACCTCATCATGGGTTACATGCGTATTGACAAGATCAAGGATGTGCGCACCCGCCACGTGCAGCGTTACATGGCAAACCCTGAAATGGAAGAACCGGAATGCATGCAGATGGAACACAACTGGGCTGTCTATGGCCCGATGCGTTTTGTCTCGCTGGACGATTCTTTCGTGGTGACTGACGAAATCCTCAAGGAATGGGGCTACAAGGGCCACGCTTCCCGCCAGCTCAAGACCGTGTTCTCCAAGGAACACCTCGAAAAGATTTTGGCCCACTTGGATTCCAAGCAGGACATGATTGACGAGTACATCGCCACGGTCGACGAATACAAGGAAGCCCTCGCCGAAGAATAATTCTTCGAAAAGCGAAGTTTGAAAGTCCCGCCTCGGCGGGGCTTTTTTTGTATAAAAAGGAGATGCCCGCTCGGTGGCGGGCATGACATGTGCTCGGTGGCGGGCATGAATAAGGTGCTTGCGGATGACTATTTTTTGCGGGCGATAAGCACGATTGCGCCTTGGGCGGCTTGGAATAGCAGCGGAATATAGCCCAGCAGGCCTGCGGCCAGCACGACCGGGGCGGGAATCCCGAGAATGCCTGTGAACAAGGCGACTTGAATCCCTTCGCGGACGCCGATGCCGTTCAACGAAATCGGGAGCATCGACACGACGATGGTGATGCTGGTGAACACGACTAGAATGCTGATGTCGATATCGGCCCCGACCGCCTTGAAATAAGCGAAAGCGATAAACAGCGTCAATAGCTGAATCCACAAGGAGTCCAGCGACGAAAGTAGAAGCTGCTTTTTGTATTGCCTGTAAATCGAAAGGCTCTTTTGCATCTTCGGTATGAACGTAAGTTTATCCGTGACAAAATGGGGAATCGGGAACTTGTCCGAAAAAAGGCAGAGCAGGATAAAGACCATGCAGGCAAGAAGGGCTGCCGTCATGGTAACCGTATAGACGAGGGGAATTTCCGCCTTGTTCAACGCAAAGGGGAGCGCAATGAAAAAGCAAAGGAACATGGCCAGGAGTCCCTGGATGCGGGCGAGCAATACCGCCGAAACCGATTGACTTGTCTGGTTGAACTTTTTGCCGAAGGCGAGCGACTTTACCGCATCGCCTCCGAAACCGGTCGGAAGCAGGTTGTTGAAGAAATACCCCATAGCGGTGTAGGCGTAGTACGTCTTGAACGGAATCTCCGGGCCCTGTACTGAAAGTCCCTTCCAGCGGTTCGCTTGTATGACCATGACAAGTGTCGCCGCAATTAGCATCGCTATAATCCAGGGGGTCATGCTGACGTTCCAGTTGTTGATGACTTCGTTCAGCGGAATTCTATAGAAGATATAAGCGAACCCACCAATGCTTACGAGAAGCTGGATAATTCGCTTGATAAAAAGCTTCTTGCCTGTGTTATTGGTTGCCATGCATTACAATAATAGTATTTTTGCATGTGAAAAATTTATATTTAAGAAAAAAGGTTTTTATGTATCGCAATAAGATTCGTTATGATGTAGCTACGCTTGTTCCCAAAGACGCCAAGAGCGTTCTTGAAATTGGGGCTGGCGCCGGAATGAATTATGTTATTTATCCCCAGGATTCCTACAAGGTCGCCATTGAACCCGAAGAGCGTACCGATGCGCAAACGATTGACAAGGTTCCGGGTGGATTTAACGAGTATCATCACGGATTCTATGAGCAATATACCGAAGATCGCAAGTTTGACTTGATTGTCATGTGCGATGTTTTGGAACATGTGAACGATCCGGTGGATTTGATTACTTTTTGCAAGAACCACTTGAATCCGGATGGTCATATTCTTGTGTCGCTTCCCAATTTTATCTGTATTGAAAATCTCCTCAAGATTATTATTACGAGGGATTTCCGCTACTTTAAGCCGGACGAAGGCGAACATGCGCTTGGCGTTCTCGATATCAACCACAAGACGTTCTGGACCAAGAAAAGTTTTGTCCGCTTTGCGAAGGAAAACGGACTTGAAGTCGAACGCATTGTGGGTATCCGCAAACAGTTGAAGTTCATGCCGAACTTGTTAAGCCATTCCTACTTTATTCCGTTCCAGTACGGCTTTTTGACGAAACTCAAAAAATAGACTGTAATCGGTTTTATATAAATTATTTACAAGAGCGAGCCGTCTTCATTGCGACTTGCTTTATTTTTTCTGAGCAGGCTTTCCAGGTAAAACGGCTGACCCATTCCTTGATTTCTGCGTCGTATTTGCCTTTGTCGTCAATGGAGTTTTCGAGAGCATGTGCGATACTTGATGCATCGTTAGGGTCGAAGTATTTGGCCACGTTTCCGCCGACTTCGGGGAGAGACGATGTGTTGGAACAGACTACGGGGGTTCCGCAGGCTAACGCTTCTAGCACGGGCAGACCAAAACCTTCATAGAGCGACGGCAACACAAAAAGGTCGGCTAGATTGTAAAAACTGACCAGGTCTTCCTGCGAAATCATCCCTGCATGAATCGTGATATCCTCGATTCCAAGGTCTTTTTCATAAGTTGCTTTGGTACGACCGTCAAAAGCTTTGCCAACAAGTACAAGCCGGCAGTTTTCACGACCTTTCATTTGCGCGAAACCTTCCAAGAGTTTGTTCAGATTTTTGTGAGGGAGCAGGTTCCCGACATAGAGCAAAATTTTCTTGTCGCGGGGAATGCTGAATTTTTCGTAAAGGTATTCGATTTCGCTTGATGTTTTCTTGACAAATTCGCTACCGACTCCGAGCGGGATGACTGTTATTTTTGATTCATCCGTTTTGCAGAAACGCAAAAGGTCGCGCTTGGTGCTTTCTGATACCGTTATAATTTGGTCGGCGCGTTTGCTTACAAACCAAAAGATGAATTTGAAGTAGAGGTGGACGAGCTTGAACGGTAAAAATTGGGGGTAAACCAAATGTGTCAAGTCGTGAATCGTCACCATCATCTTGCCACGGTAAAATAACGGTACGTTGCAGTGCGGAATGTGCAGAACATCGGGCTTTTCGCGGTATAACGCGCGATACGGAAATTTCAGTTGTTCCTTATATCCGTAAATACTACTGATAAATGAAATGTGCTTTGGAATGTTGTCGTATGGTTCTAGGTCTTTTGGTGCACCGAGGGCTATGTTGTACCCGACGTCCTTGAGCCAGTGCTGGATGCAGGTGCCTATCCCTGAACGACTGACCATGCGGGCATCAATAGCTATTTTCAAGTCCGTTTTTTCGGTGTTGTTCATTCTATTCGTATCCCTAGAACACGAGAAATTATACAAATGGATTTTGTGTAACATAAAGATACATTTTTTTGCCTAAAAAAATGAATGGCAGCGGAGTGTTTTGATTTAAAATATTGTTTTTTGGAATACAATTTGTTATATTAATTTGTAACGTTGAAAAAAGGAGAGGATATGCATAAAAAGATTGTAAGGCTGCTTTCGGCCTCCGTAGTGACGATGGGAGCGTTCCTTTGGGGATGTTCTGAATCGGATCTGGGCTCCGGTGCATCGGATTTCAAAGGTGACACCGCGGTTATAAAAAATGATTCCAAGCAAATGTGGGCCAAAATCAATGAAAGTGGCAGTATTGCGACTTACTTTGATTCCCTTTCTCAAAAAGGCAAAGCTCCGGTTGTTAATTCTTCTTCGCATTATAATAATCAATGTGCAGCTCCCGCCCTTCAGATGGACGAGAATACCCGTTACCTCGATGAACTGGAATCCCTCTTTGACGAAGGTGAACTGGTTGAGGGCGTTTGCGGTAAAGCTCTCAAACTGGACGATGGTCAAGTCGCTCCGCTCGGCGTAAATTTGATTGACTCCATGAGTGTGGGTACTGTCGAGTTCTGGTTCCGCCCGAATGAAGACTTTTACGATAAGAAGGCAAGAACCCTTATTGGAAACGACGGCGCGAGAATCCATTTCTTCTACAAGAATGGCGAAATCTATTTCCAGAAAAACCATCACAATCAGCATTTCTATGTTAAGGGTGCCGTTGAGCTCAAGGACGATTGGAACTTGATTGCCGGTCAGTGGGGCGACGGCTACATGAGTGTGTGGGTCAATGGCGAATTGGTCGATCGTTGGGAACATACGAAAGGGTATGTTCCGGCACAGCGTGGAATTCCGTTCGAAAACCTTGTCGTGATTGGTTATAAGTCCAGCTGCTGCATGGAAGGGCCTGGGCAGTACGAAGCAATGACGACGTCGGGTTCTTTTGACCAGTTCAGAATATCGAACATTGCCCGTTATGCCATGCCGGATTCTGTACTCACTTGCAAGACTTCGGCACTTGTAATGGATGACAAGACTCTCTATCTCGATGAATTGGATGCTGAATATAGCCAAGGCACGTTGGTCGATGGTGTTTGTGGCAAGGCAATTTCTCTCAAGGACGGCGAAAGCATCCAGACGGGAATCAACTTGATTGACAAGATGGCTGCTGGCACGGTAGAATTCTGGTTCCGTCCGGGTGAAGATTTCGATGATGAGTCTGCCCGTACACTCCTTGGCAACGATGGTGCTAGAGTCCACTTCTTTGTAAAAGACGGCAAACTTGTTTTCCAGAAGAACCATGCTGACATTCATTATTATGTTCAGGCTCCTGTTCAGCTCAAGAATGATTGGAATTTGATTGCCGGTCAATGGGGCGATGGCTTTATGAGTATCTGGGTCAATGGTAAAATGATTGCGAGCAAGAAACATGAAGAAGGTTATATGCCTGCCCAGCGTGGTATTGACGGTGAAAACCTCATTGTGATTGGTCGCAAGTCCCGTTGCTGCATGGAAGGTCCTGGCCAGTATAGTGCTATGACGACTTCCGGAGCTTTTGACCAACTCAGAATTTCGAGCGTTCCGCGTTATACGGTCAAAATGGATACTGATACTCTCGTGGCTGATGTCAAAGATTCGATAGTTGCTGAGAAACCAGTTGTGGTTGAAAAGCCTGTTGTTGTGGATTCGGTAGGGGCTGAAAAACCTGTTGTGGTGATTGATACGGTGGTAATTGAAAAGCCTGTTGTGGCAACTGATACTGTTGTGATTGAAAAGCCTGTTTTCGTAATTGATACGGTGGGGTCTCGAATTACCATGGAAGATTTAGGTCCGGTAGTTGATATTGACTCCGTTTATCCTAAATGCTGCGGGCCGTTTATTATAAAAATGGATTCTCTTGAAGTGGTGCCGGCAGATTCACTGTAATTGACAAACGCTATGTAAAAAAAGTCCCGGATTCGATCCGGGACTTTTTATATGCTTTATTAGAGCTAATGAATTTAAATAAAAATCAGTTCTTTATGCAACGGACTGAGAGTGCGAAATTTTGGCTATCTATAATATATTCGGCTGAGTTTCTGTTGTAGAATACAGTCACATGATAAGCGTCGTTGTTGATTTTAGCGGTTGTCCAAAAGTTGCCATAGAGGGTGAGATCATAGAACGATGATCCTTTTTTGAAACCTGCAGGTAAAGCGCCGAAACCATAATCATCGGTGCCACCGCCATTTGTGACACTGCCATTTGAAGACCATAATGTGCTGGTTGCTTTCAGTTTTGTACCCGCAATATTGCTTCCGCCGACCGTGGTGAATAGTTTATTCCATTCTGTGGTGTCCGGAAGATGCCAACCTTGTGGGCAGACGTTCATTGCGTCGATCCAGGCATAAAGACGACCGTATTGGTTGCAGTTTGCTTCGTCGTTTTGATAGCAAAAACTGCTGGGTGATGCTCCGTCTGCTGTTGGAATTTCGTACCTCAAATTTTCGGCCATCCAGACTTGATTGCCAATCTTTACAACATTGTAAATTTGGCCATCGCGGGCATCTTTTAGTGATGTTATGTCGTCTTCGCTAGAGGTTCCGTTGTCGCAAGCATTCAGAAAAGCTAGCGCTGTAACGGAAAGAATAGTAAGAAATGATTTTTTCATTGTGTTTCCTTATTGTTCCATTGTTTCGATTTGCTTGGCGAGTTCGCTAGCTAGTTGAGAATCTTCGTTGTAAATGGCGCTGATGCGCTTGCAGCTGAGTTCGAGCAGGTTGCGGGCTGTGATGGAGTCGCTTTGTTTGCGGAGCTCTCGCAATGATTTGTCAATGCGCTTGATGTCGTTCTGGTCGGGGTATCCCTTCATGAACGTGTAGAAAAGTTGAATTTGCGTGTCGTACTCGTTGTCGGATTCGCAGGCAAGCAAGAACGGTATGACGCGCACGTTGAGGAGCTTCGAAAGGTCGCCCATGAATGTATTGAGCGTGAGTCCTTTCGGGAAGAGCTCTTCGGAATCTTTCTGGATTTCTTCGGTGCCTACGAAGTCGCCTTCTTCGAATTGCGAGAGCACTTCGTTGAGCATGTCCATTTCGCTGCGCTTAGCTTGTTCGCGGTATTTTGCCTGGTAATAGATAGGGAGTGTCGTGAGACAGTAATGCGCCTGGTTCGCACCGATAAATTCACCGATGTAGTAGATGTCCGCGTCTTCTTTGAGAATGTCTTCTTCGTTGCTGAAGTTCCCGATGCGGGCGGGAATGGGAATGACTTCCATGTTTGCAAGTTCATGGAGGCGTTCGCGCATGGCGTCGACATTTAAGTTGTCTGGAAGTTCCACGCCATTTTCTTCCATGGTTTCGAGGAAGTTGTTGAACTTGGCATCGACGGCGCGGTTGACTTCTCTTTTGCTTGGCGTATGGGCAAATTGGCGAAAGTCGCCTTCCAATGTCAAAAGACCGTTTTTGATCATGTCGTCAAACGGTGTTTCGTTGGGTTCGGCGTCTGGGGAGGGCAAAATCCTTGCATAGGCAATCATTCTGCCGCAAAGTTGTTCGTCATTTCCTTTTTTTTGTTCGATTCCAAGCATACCATAAAATTAACAAATTCTAGTGGACTTGGACTATTTTTTGTTTTTGATTTCGCTGTGTTGAGGTCTTTACGATATAAATTCCTGGGGCGAGCCCCTTCATGTCGGCGTTTCCGTTGGCGCGCCGTACGAGCTTGCCGTTGGTGTCGTAGATGCGGGTTTCGCCAACGGCCGCGTTGAAACGTGAAGCTTTTGGAAGAATGGTAGTTGACGTGTCCTGCTTTTCGACGTTCTTTTCGGTAAGCTTGATTTGGTCGAGGTTCGGACCGTCGTTTCCGTCAACGATGGCGAAGGTAATATAGCTTGCGCCTTTGGGGAGTGTAATGGTTGTTTCTTTTGTCTGGTATGTGGTCCAATTGTCGGTGGCTTCGAACGAAATAATGTTGGCGCCTTTGCATCCGTCGATTCCGGCGGTACATGTGCCGGGGGCTGCGATGGCGAGGCTGCGGGCTTTGCCACTGCCGTTTGCGTATGTCATGGCCATGGTGTATTCGCCGGGGTATTCCGCATAGACGGGAATTTGTACGCTGGATTTCCCGGTGCCGAAGTTGATGTAGCCTGTGCCCGCAAATCCTGCGTTGGTGCTTTCGTTGATGGCGTTATCGATGATGCCGTCTTCGGCTTGGAAGGTGGTTGTGCCTTTGGCTTCGAAGATGGCGCCAAGTTCGATGTCCTTGCTCATCGTGGTTTTCCATGTGCTTGCGGTGCCTGCATCGCTTGCGCTTTTGCCTGTCCAGCCGGCGAATTTCCAGCCTGTGGCGGGTTCTGCGGTGATGGTGACGGATGTGCCTTCGGCAATTTTATCGCGGTTGGGGGCGGCTACGACTGCGCCGCCGATGGATGAATTGATAGTCAAGTTGTAGTAGGTGACGTTTGCTTCGAGGACGGTGATTTCGTTGGAGGAGGCGCCGAGTCCGCCCATGGAATTTGCGGCGCGGACGGTGACTTTGGAGCCTGCGGCGATGGTGCCGACGTCAATGGAGTTGGAGGTTGTATTGCTGTGGTATTTGCCGTTGACAAAGATGGCCCAGCAAATGGCGTTGTCGTCATCGTTCCAAACGATGTTCGCGCCTTCTTGCGAAATTTTCGGGGCTGAAACTTGCGCTGTGAGTTTGTTCGGTTCCCAGTTGTCGCTACCGCCAAGGACGTTCTTGAGTGTGTATTTGGCGGCGTCGCTTGCGTTCCAAACGGTTTTGAGCGTTGTTGCGGTCGATGGATCCTTGCCTCCGTCAAAGCGTGTCTTGCGCTGGCTTGTGTTGATATCGCCACCGCTTCCGTTCTTGCTGTTGTATTCGCCGAAGACGGCGGGTGCGGAGTTCATGTCAGGACCCCAGCCTTCTGCCTTGGGCTCTGCGCGCATGATGGTGTTCAGGAATATGGTCTTGGCGTGTCCCCAGGAACGCCCGAGGTAGAACGTCTTGTTGAAACTGGAATTGCTGACTTCGATGATGGCGTTGTTGAAAACGTAGCCCCAGTTATCAGGATTTTGCGACGCTGTGATGTAGCCGCCGTTTCGTGTCATCACGAGCTTGGTGCCTTCGAAGAATATGTCTCCGCCGCCGCAGATAAAGTCAACGGTGCCGTCAATTTCGCCGCCTTCCCAGTAGGTGCGGCCTTTCTTGGTGTAGTAGGTGTCCTGGCCGCTCAAGAGGCGCACGTTCTTATAGATAAACTTATCGCCTGCGTTTTGCTGCAAGGCTACCTGCCGGGCGGCGTTTGCGGAACTGACGGAACTTCTGTTTTGCAGGGTGATGTCCTGCATGTACATGTTCTTGTTGCTGGGGAAGTACAGCGTTGCTGTGGTGCTGATGCCTTCGGTATCGGTCGTGTTCCAAATGATGGTCTTGTCAACGGATTGTCCGATGATGGATATGTTGGAACCGCTGAACGTTGTTTTGCCGTGTTCATCGCCGGTGATTTTGGTGATGTTGTATTCGCCATCCGGGACAAAGAGGATAAAGCGTTTGGATTCGCTTGCGCCCGAAGAGGAGGCTTTGGCGATGGCCGCCTTGAAGTCTCCATCGACGCCCAATACAAAGTCAAAGCCATGCTTTGTGATGGCGGAGGCGGTCGCTGCGCATGCTAGCGATGAACAAATAAAAATTTTGTAAAACCAACTATTCATCATAAATCATTCCTTAACCATTCTTGTCTTGACAGGATCCTTCATCGGAGTTTACCCCGGACATGTTCCGGGGGACTCAGGATGACGAAAGAGGAAAACTGTCATTCTGAACCCTGCACTAGTCATCCTCGGAGCAACGCGGAGGGAATCCATTATTTCTTGAATACATTTTTTTCCTGAGTCTCCTATTTTGCGTTTCTTCCGTTTATTTTAAATATTTTTCCGTTTCCTCGCATAAAGTAAGCTCCTGCGCCGTTCGAATTGCGACCAAAGTCTATAAAGTAGCGGTTTGCTTGTTTCGCTTTGTGTGCCGGACTCATCGCTTCAATGGACGTTGTGCCGGAATCGACTTTACCGGCTTTGAGGTCGCTACTTGTCCAGCCGATGTAATCGATGTTTGCCATGCCATCTTTTGAAAGGCTTGTGAACTTGAGTTCGCTATAGCCCTGCGGCAGTTCGACTTCGATGGATTGCACTTTCCAGGTTGTCCATGCGGCTGTGGATTCCATGCTGCCGTCAGCAAGGAGCGTCTTGTCGCCGGCTGTAACGCTGAAACCGCGGGCACCGCCGCCACCGTTTGCAAAACTTATGTACAAAGTATATTTTCCGGCTTTCGTTGATGTGACACCGTAGGTCACATAGCTTCCGGTGGAGTTGTCGACGTTCGCGTAGCCGTCGCCGACAAAGCCTGTGTTCGTAGCTTCTTTGTCGCCTTGGATATCGATGAAGTTTACACCGTCAATGTATGTTTTGCAGGTGTCACTTCCGCACATTGCCGGTGGCGGCGGGGGCGGGACGTAGTTGTCGTCCATCTTGGCGAGCGCCTCAAGGTACGCTTTTTCTGTACTCAGAAGGGCGGTGCCGTAGTCGCCTGCCCACTGGTAACCTGTGCGGCGTTCTTCGCTGATTTTGGTGAAATCCTGCGTCTTGGTGCTGGCGCCGTCGCGGTCGCAGAAGAAGTAGTTGTCGTTGTTGACTTCGTAAAAGCGATACCACAGAACATTGCCATCGCGTTTTTCGAATGTGCCCGCTTTCTTGTTGAAGTAAAGTCCGGTGACGCGGGTTTTCTTGTACCATTCGATGGCTCCCTTGACGGATTTCTGGATGGCTTCGGTTTGTTCGGGCCAGTTCATCAAGAACCATACGGCTCCTGCGGATTCGCTGCCGGATTTGCTGGCGAGTTCGTAAGCGCGTGCGCCAACTGGAGCCATGCTGTTTGTGTCGTGCTGGGCGCACCAGACGGTGGGTTTCCCGTCGTTCACGATTTGCGCCTTGAGCAAAAAGTCGATGGCCTTGTCCAATGCGCTTTTCATCTTGCTGCGGGTGGCGTCGTCGATGATGTCGCTGTCAAAAGGACTTGTCTTGTTCGCGATGTCCATCATGGTGACCATCGCGCGGATCATGGCGTTGTCGTTCAGCGTGATTTGGTCGGAATAGTTGCCGCGCTTGGGCCACACTTGCGGAATACCACCTTTGGCGCGCTGCATTGTCAAAATAAAGTTGACGGCCTTGTTGAAACTTGTCTTGAATGCGGATTTGTAATTGTTGTTCGTCGTTTCTTTGTAACGCACGGCGAGGAGTCGCATTTCCTGAATGGTCGCGTTGTTATCGATGGTGCCGAGGTCGCCGCCGCCCTGCGCGCGCCAACTTGATTTTTCGCCGCCCGCGTAGGCGCTCTTGTATTTGTCTGCATGCGCTTTGTCAAAACCGCCGTTTGCGATTTGCCAGGTTGTCATGTTGTAGGTGTATTGGTCAATATCCATGCCTGATGCCGCCGACGTCAGCTCCGAATAGCCGCGATAGCTATTGATTTTCGAGACCGCCGTCGCCGGGGGCGCATAACTTGCCGCAAAAGAATAACAGGCGACCGACAAAGTCGCAGCAATAAACCTGTAGTTTCCAAACCCAAAATTCTTCATTATAACACCTTTGAAGAGTTTTTTCCCACACTACTTCTATAATTTACATTATAATAGGCCGATTTTTGCTATGAATTTCTTTTAAGCGTTGTCTATAGACAATAGGTGCGGCAATATTTCTTTGTTGGATCCTTCGGGCGTACGCCCTCAGGATGACGTGGGTTGTTTATAATACATGATGTATTATATTTTTTCTAAAATTTTTAAAAAGATGTAAAAACTATTAAAAATCTTTAAAAAATTGATGTTTGTATAATAAAATTTGTTGCGCGACGCGAAAAAATAGTATAAATTAAAGGTATGAAACCAATAACTGAATATCAAGACTATCGAGAATACATGCGCGACTTCTACGAAGAACGCAAACGCAGTTCTTTGTTCTCGTGGCGCGAGTTCTCCAAGTTGGCGGGGTTCACTTCGCCAAACTACATCCAGCTCGTATGTGAGGGGAAAAGC
>JAEEGH010025409.1_pt1 | contig 11876 bp, 10 predicted proteins | sample 9134181 | NCBI WGS metagenome assembly JAEEGH01 (sample SAMN16246544, study PRJNA631951) | gut metagenome | biome: gut microbiome; feature: rumen; material: DP-attached | host: Bos | place: Iran: Karaj | collected 2018-10
TCTCCAGTCAGATAAGTAGAGATTATCTCCGCTTTCTTCTCCTTGGGAAATCTTGGATTTAAAATTCTCATACAATTAACACATTTATTTAGTTCTTAAATGTGTCAACCTATATCAGTACAAGACAATCACTTTTCAATCTTCACCTTTCACCTTTCACTTCTTCTACCAGGCCCTCGAGCGCCCAAAGCAGTTAGTAGGCCACGACGCTGGCAAGGACAAAGGGGTCTGACCCTTCTGTGTCTTTTTTCGGGCAATTATTTGCTGATTGTCCGGAAAAGTTGTACCTTTGCGGGCGGAATGGATTTGTTAGATTTTCCACATCATTTATAATGGTTATGATTATGAGGCATTTAGTTATATCAACGGTGATGGCAGTCTTGGCATTGGGAGTGCTGACGTCGTGTGCTACGGCAGAGGAAAGGGCCGCAAGAGCAGCTGAGCAGGCAAAGAAAGTGACAGCGGCTCTGAATGACAGACATTATGTGATTGCCATTGATCGGATGATTCCCATGAGAGGAGCTTCGAAGAATGTGTCGTATGGCTATTCCGTGGAGGTGAGGAATGACTCGCTGATCTCTTATCTGCCGTATTTCGGACAAGCTTATAATGTGCCTTATGGTGGTGGAAAGGGCCTGAACTTCTCTGCTCCCATCAGCAGCTATCAGGAGTTTCAGAAGAAAAGCGATCGTCGCTCTATTGAGATAGGGCTTACCAACGAAGAGGACACTTATGTGTATATGATAGATGTGTTCGACAATGGGAGTGCCTCCGTTCATGTGACGGCTCGCCAAAGGGAGAGCATATCATATTCCGGGAATATGGAGTTTAAGAAGTGAACAGACAGAATCATAGGATTGGTATAGCATGGTTGCTGCTATCGGTATTTGTATCGATGCTGCTACTGTCGGGCTTGCACCGCCACGAGGCTGTGGCCAGTGCGGCTGTCGACTGTGTGGAGTGCGCTCACCATGTGCATCACTCTGGCCATTTCACCACATCTATCGACCACATGGACGACTGTCTGCTCTGCCAGTTCCTCCATCTGGTTTACACGACAGCCGCAATCATCGTTCTGGTGCCGCTGGTTGTCTTAGCACAGAACAGGCGTTTCCTACTGAACTGCAGAATGACACAAGAGGAACCGTCTGTCAGGTATACCAGAGGACCGCCATTCATGCTATAATCATTTCGGGATAGCATTTATACATATTTTTAATTTCAAAAGGAAATAACAGAATGAAAAAGATATATTTCATCCTGTCGCTGCTGTGGATATGCACGGCAGTGGCAGCTCAAGACCATAAACACCATTACAACCACGAGCATCCTCAGGACTCGACCGACGTATTCTATCGCCACCTGAAGCTGAACGAGGTGACGGTGACTGGCGTGACTGGAGATACGAAACTGAAGAACTCGACTGCTCCCATCTCGATCATTTCGGGCAAGGAACTCAGACAGACCACCTCGACCAACATCATCGACGCCATCGCCCACCAGCCTGGTGTGGCACAGATCACGACGGGCAGCGGCATCTCGAAACCCATCATCCGAGGACTGGGCTACAACCGCATCATCGTGATGAGCGAGGGTGTGAGACAGGAAGGTCAGCAGTGGGGCGATGAGCACGGCATAGAGATTGACGCCCAGAACGTGAACTCGGTGGAGATACTGAAGGGTCCGGCCTCACTGATGTATGGCAGCGACGCGATGGCTGGTGTGCTCATCCTGCACGGCAGTCCCATCCAGCCCGAGGGTGAGATGAAGGCCACGGTATCGACGGAATATCAGACCAACAACGGACTCTTCGACTACTCGCTGAACTTTGCCGGCAACCAGAAGGGTTTCGTCTGGGATGTCCGCTTCTCGGACAAATATGCCCATGCCTATAAGAACAAGTACGACGGTTACGTGCCTGGCTCACAGTTCACCGAGAGGGCTGGCAGGCTGATGCTGGGACTGAACAAGCGATGGGGTTATTCGCACCTGACATGGACGACCTACCACCAGACGCCCAGCATCGTGGAGGGTGAGCGCGACGAGGTGACAGGCGAACTGGAGTGCTCGACAGACAACGTCAAGACTTACTCAAAGGCCCTACCCTTCCAGCAGATCAAGCACTACAAGGCCGTGTGGGACAACTCGCTGAACCTCAAGAGAGGTTGGCTGAAGGCTATCATCGGCTATCAGCAGAACCGCCGTCAGGAGTTTGAGGACAATGCCGACGAGTACGAGCTCTTCTTCAAGCTCCACACCATCACTTACGACTTGCGCTATCTGTCGCAGGAGTTTAACGGCTGGAAGATGGCTGGTGGTGTCAACGGTATGTGGCAGCAATCGCAGAACCTCGGTGAGGAGTCGCTGATCCCTGAATATAAGCTCTTCGACATCGGTGCCTATGCCACTGTCAGCAAGTCGCTCGAGTGTCTGACACTGAACGGCGGACTACGCTTTGACAACCGTCATCTCAACTTCCACTCACGCAACTTCAACGGTATCACGGGCAGTATAGGAGCCGTCTGGAATGCCAGCGAACACCTGAACCTGCGCCTGAACATGGCCCGAGGCTTCCGTGCACCCAACATGAGTGAACTGGGTAGTGACGGTGTTCACGAGGGTACCCTGCGCTACGAGATAGGAAACCCCGAGCTAAAACCGGAATACAGTTGGCAGGCCGACCTTGGTCTCGACTTCACCTCGGGGTATGTCTCTGCCCAGGTGGCACTCTTTGCCAACCGCATCGAGAACTACATCTTTGCTCAGCGCATCGACATGGAGATGGAGGAAGGCTACCGCACCTACGAATATACCCAGGGTGATGCCCGACTGCTAGGCTTCGAGGCTGGCATCGACATCCACCCCATCCACAGTCTCCACTTCGAGAACACCTTCTCGCTTGTCGATGCCCAGCAACTGCACGCCGATGAGGATGCCAAGTACCTGCCCATGACGCCAGCCCCGCGCTGGACATCGGAACTGAAGTATGAACTGACACACCACGGTCACAAGACGCTGAACAATGCCTATGTGGCCCTCGGGCTGGAGCATAACCTCGCGCAGAACCATTATTACAAGGTGGATGACACCGAGACCCGCACACCTGCTTACACGCTGCTGAGTCTCTCAGTAGGCACCGACCTGAACATACACAAGAAGAAGGTTGCGGAGCTCTACGTCACTGCCGAGAACCTGTTGAACACAGCCTATCAGAACCACCTGAGCCGTCTGAAGTATTGCGACGTGAACAATGCCACAGGCCGTCAGGGTGTCTTCAACATGGGTCGCAACATCGTCTTCAAGGTGGTTGTTCCCATCGTTTTCTAAATGACACAAGGGGGTCAGACCCCTTTGTGTCTTTTTTCTGGCAATTGTCTGCTGATTGTTCCAAAAAAGTTGTATCTTTGTGGCCGGAATGGAAAAGATTATTTTGGGCATTGACCCTGGAACGAACCTGATGGGTTATGGACTGCTGAAGGTGGTGGACGGAAAGGCACAGATGATCACGATGGGTGTGATCGACCTGCGCAAATTTCCCGATGCCTACCTGAAGTTGGGTCATATCTTCGAGCGGGTGACTGGCATCATCGACGGTTATCTGCCTGACGAGATGGCTATCGAGGCACCGTTCTTCGGGAAGAATGTTCAGTCGATGCTCAAACTGGGCAGGGCTCAGGGCACGGCTATTGCTGCGGCCATCCATCACGGGGTGCCCATCCACGAATATGCTCCCATGAAGATCAAGATGGCCATCACGGGTAACGGTAATGCCGCCAAGGAACAGGTGGCAGGCATGCTGCAGCGACTGCTGAAAATCCCCCAGGAGGAGATGAGCAAGTTTATGGATGCTACGGATGCCCTGGCTGCGGCTTATTGTCACTACCTGCAGATGGGTCGCCCGGTCAGTGATGTGAAATATCGGGGTTGGAAGGATTTTGTCAACAAGAACAAAGACAAAGTGTCTAAAAGAAAATCAAAAGATGACGACAATTGAATTAAGGAACGCGCGCGCGAGGAAACCAGAGTGGTCGATGGCTGAGCCTGTGAACTTCACCCTCGAAGAAGGTGAGCATATCGCTATCATCGGGCGAAACGGCTCAGGAAAGTCTATGTTCGTGGATATGATCACAGGACGGCATCCGGCTTTCCCCGACATGGTGAAGTATGGATTCGACGAGCCTTATAACAATCTGAAACACATCACTTTCCGTGACACCTACGGAGGAGACAATGACAAGACCTACTTCCTGCAACAGCGCTGGAACCAGATGGAGATTGACGAGGAGACGCCCACCGTTGGGAGCAAACTCGAGGAGGCTTTCCGGCTGGCTGGAGAGGATACACCAGAGCGTCGTGCCTTTCAGCAGCATATCTATGAACTGTTTCATCTGAAGGATCTGCTCGACAAGTATATCATCCTGCTCTCGAGCGGGGAACTGCGCAAATACAAACTGGCTGCTTCACTGTTCACCAAGCCGCGTGTGCTCATCATGGAGAATCCGTTTATCGGACTGGATGCACCGACGCGTGACCAGTTGAAAGAACTCCTCACGATGCTGGCTAAGGAACAAGGGTTGCAGATTATCCTGGTACTGGCCAAGACGGACGAGATACCGGATTTCATCACGCATATCGTGGAGGTGCGGGAGATGAGAGTTTTAAGGAAGAGATCTTTTTCGAGGAATGTGGAATGTGGAATGTGGAATGAGAATAGTTCTGCGGCAGAGAATTCCCTCCAAGGTAATCTCATTCCACATTCCACCTTCCACATTCCACAAAATATTATCCATTTTAACAAGGTAAGCATCCGATATGGTGAGCGGACAATCCTGAAGGATCTGGACTGGACAGTCAGAATGGGAGAGCACTGGTCGCTGTCAGGAGATAACGGCAGCGGGAAGTCTACCCTACTCTCGCTGGTCTGTGCAGACAATCCGCAGAGCTATGCCTGTGACATCTCACTCTTTGGGCACAAGCGTGGTTCGGGTGAGAGTATCTGGGATATCAAGAAACACATCGGCTATGTATCGCCTGAGATGCACCGCAGCTATAAACAGAACATCCCCGCCATCCAGATTGTGGCCAGCGGACTGAAGGATACCATCGGACTCTATGTCAGACCCAATGATGCAGAGAAAGAGCAATGCCGGAAATGGCTGGGTGTCTTTGGCATTGGTGAACTCGCTGAGCGGAAGTTTATGGAGATGTCAAGTGGAGAGCAGCGACTGGTCTTATTGGCCAGGGCATTCGTCAAGGAGCCCGACCTGTTGATACTCGACGAACCGCTTCATGGACTGGATGATGTGAATCGCAGGATGGTGAAGGACATCGTGGACCGCTACTGTCAGAATCCAGCCGTCACCCTCATCTACGTCACGCATTATCAGGAAGAGCTGCCTCGTTGCATAGACCACGCCCTCTTCCTGAAGAGGAATTAACCCCTTCCTTCCATCAAGGCTGCCGTACGAACTCTCGACAGGGTCTCCGGAGTCATCTGAAGATAGCTGGCGATATACACCAACGGTGCGCGAAGTACCAGCTGTGGCTGGTTCTTCACCAACTTCGCATAACGATCCTGAGCACTCTCAAAGCGCAGCATGTCGGCATGGTGCTGGCTCAGGATGAGCGACTCCTCCAGAATCTTACGATACAGAATCTGGATGTTCACACTCTTCATGGCCACTGCCTCGAGCTCGGCCTTTGGCAGGGCAATCAGAATGGTGGGCTCCAGCGCCTTGATCTGCAACTGAGAAGGCTGCTCGCGGAACAGACTCTCAATACACATGACGATACTGTTCTCAGTCGCCATGTACTCTGTCAGTTCCTTGTCGTTCTTGAAATAGAACTGACGTACTAATCCCTTAACAACCCAATAAATGTTAGTACATGTTTCTCCTTCCTTCAGGACCAATTCGTTTTTGGCAAACTTCATGGGCACGAGAATACTCTCGAGGAGGTCAAGCTCATCGTGTGTCATCGTACTGTAACGACGAGCCAGTTCACGTGCCACATCTCTTGTCGTAATACTGATATTCGGCATAGGTTTTTAATATTATGTTATTAGAATTAATCAAGTTTAAGCACAGCCAGGAAGGCTTTCTGAGGCACTTCGACATTACCAATCTGCTTCATGCGCTTCTTGCCCCGCTTCTGCTTCTCGAGCAACTTACGCTTACGGCTGACATCACCGCCGTAGCACTTCGCAGTCACATCCTTACGAACCTGCTTCACCGTCTCACGCGCAATGATCTTGGCACCAATAGCAGCCTGAATGGCAATATCAAACTGCTGACGGGGAATCAGCTCCTTCAGCTTCTCACACATCCGACGGCCAAAGGTGACGGCATTATCCTGATGAGTCAGCGTAGAGAGCGCATCCACAGGTTCTCCATTCAGAAGGATATCCAGCTTGGCCAGTTTGGAAGGACGGAACCCATCGACATGATAGTCGAATGAGGCATAGCCCTTCGAAATAGACTTCAGCTTATCATAGAAATCAATCACAATCTCACCCAGCGGCAGCATAAAGTGGAGTTCAATACGGTTTCCGCTGACATACTGCTGGTCGATCAACTCTCCGCGCTTATCCAGACAGAGGGTCATGATAGGACCGATATAGTCGGCCGCAGTAATGATCGAAGCACGAATATAGGGCTCTTCAATATGCTCTATCATCGTCAGGTCGGGCAGACCAGAGGGGTTATGCACCTCCTTTACCTCACCCTGTTTGGTGTAACACATATAGGATACGTTGGGCACCGTCGTGATGACATCCATATCAAACTCACGATCCAGTCGCTCCTGCACAATCTCCATGTGGAGCAGTCCGAGGAATCCACAACGGAAGCCGAAGCCGAGGGCCACGGAACTCTCAGGTGTAAAGGTCAGTGAGGCGTCGTTCAACTGCAGTTTCTCCAAGGATGCACGCAGGTTCTCATAATCTGTGGGATCGATGGGATATACACCAGCGAACACCATCGGCTTCACTTCCTGAAAGCCCTCGATGGCAGCACTACAAGGGGTAGCCACATGAGTGATGGTATCACCCACCTTCACCTCCTTGGAGTTCTTGATACCAGAGATGATATAGCCCACGTCGCCTGTGCGCAGTTCCTTACGGGGAATCATATCCATCTTCAGCACGCCCACCTCATCGGCATCATACTCCATACCGGTATTGAAGAACTTCACATGATCACCCTGATGGATGACACCGTTCACAATCTTGAAATAGGCAATGATGCCTCGGAAGGAGTTGAACACCGAGTCGAAGATCAGGGCCTGCAAGGGCGCCTCCTCATCACCTTCCGGATGGGGGATGCGCTCTACCACAGCATCGAGGATCTGCTCGACACCCTCACCTGTCTTACCTGAGGCACGGATGATGTCTGAGCGATCACACCCGATGAGGTCGATAATCTCATCCTCCACCTCGTCGGGCATGGCTGAGGGCATATCAATCTTGTTGATGACAGGGATAATCTCCAGATTATGGTCGATGGCCATGTAGAGATTCGAGATGGTCTGTGCCTGTACGCCCTGCGTGGCATCAACGACCAACAAGGCACCTTCGCAGGCAGCTATGGAACGGGAGACCTCGTAGGAGAAGTCCACATGTCCCGGGGTATCAATGAGGTTCAGGATATATTTCTCGCCCTGGTGCATATACTCCATCTGAATGGCATGACTCTTGATGGTGATGCCACGTTCGCGCTCCAGGTCCATATCATCGAGCATCTGACCTTCAGTCACCTGAATGGTCTTGGTAAACTCCAGCATTCGGTCAGCCAAGGTAGACTTACCGTGGTCGATATGAGCGATGATACAGAAGTTTCTTATATGATTCATGTTCTTTTACGTGCTATAATCTGCAAAATTACAAAAATAATCGTCGCTAAACGAATATTTTTACTTTTTTTTATAACTTTGCACCCAAAATAGGCATTCGTTATGAAAAATTTGTATGTAATAGCCATCTTAGCCCTCATATTGACAGGGTGTCAGGAGTCTTTGGAAGACAGATGTGAAAGGGAGTCGAAGGAGTATACGGCCAAGCATTGTCCCATCAGGATTGACCAGACGACCCGTCTGGACAGTCTGACATTCGAGCGCGCCACTCATACCATCCACTATTATTATACCCTGATGGGTAATGCCGACAGTGAAGTGGTACTGCAGAAGATTGATGCTGTAGGGGCTTTGAAAACCGAGTTGAAGAATACGACGACGATGAAGGTCTATAAGGACAACAAGTATCGCTTTGCCTATACTTATCATTCGGAGAAAGACCCCCAGAAAGTGCTGATGGAGGTAGCTTTCACCGATAAGGATTATTAAACAAATAGCCCCCGCCAAGCGGCGAGGGTTATTAGTTTTTATTCGGGCTTCATGTTGGTGTAAACCGTCTGGACATCATCGAAGTCCTCGAGTTTCTCAACCATCTTGTCAATGGTCTCACGCTCCTCAGGCGTCACATCCTTCAGGTCGTTGGGGATACGGGTGAACTCAGCACCTGTCACCTCGAAACCATTCTCCTCCAAGTGCTTCTGGATAGCACCGAATGAAGAAGGATCGCCATAGATGGTGATGCTGTTCTCCTCCTCGTCCTCATCGAACTCATCCTCTACACCGTAGTCAATCAGGTCGAGGATCATCTCGTCCATATCCAGTCCGTCCTTCTTCTTGAAGGTGAACACAGCCTTGTGGTCGAAGAGGAAACTCAGACTGCCCTGAGTACCCAGGTTACCATTAAACTTGTTGAATACTGAACGAACATCACCAACAGTACGGGTGGTGTTGTCAGTCAGCGTCTCCACGAAGATAGCGATTCCGTGAGGGCCATATCCCTCGTAGGTTACCTCCTTGTAGTCGCTCTGGTCCTTACCCATCGCGTTCTTGATAGCACGCTCAATGTTGTCCTTCGGCATGTTCTCACGCTTGGCATTGGCGATGATAGCACGCAGTGTAGGATTGTTCTCCGGCTCTGGACCGCCTGCCTTCACGGCAATGGCAATCTGCTTACCGATCTTTGTGAATGTCTTGGCCATGTGGCCCCATCTCTTCAGCTTCGTAGCTTTACGATATTCAAATGCTCTTCCCATATTATTTACGATTTACGAATTTTCGATTGACGATTTATTATCTCAACTCGGCGTTCAGTTGCTTTTTGAGGTTGGTGATGAGCTTCTGCATGATGGCATCGATCTGCTTGTCACCCATCGTCTTCTCCTCATCCTGGAGGACGAAGTTCACAGCGTAGCTCTTCTTGCCAGCAGGCAGCTTGTCACCCTCATAGACATCAAAGAGTTCGACCTTCTTCAGGAGTTTCTTCTCCGTCTGACGGGCAATCTGCTCAATCTGAGCAAACTCAACGCTATTATCTACCAACAATGCCAGGTCGCGGCTCACAGCCGGGAACTTGGGCACTTCGGTATAAAGCACCACGTTCTTCTTGGCTAACTTCATCAGGGCCGTCCAGTTCAATTCTGCATAATACACAGGGTTATCGAGACCAAACTGCTTCTGGAGTTTCTTGGAGATGATACCTATCTCGTAGAGTTTCTTACCACCACGATTCTCAACGGTCATACCTGTCGAGAAGATATCGTTCTCAGACTTCTTGAAGACGAGCTGATTACTTGGCACACCGATACGGCGAATGATGTTGATGACGTAGGCTCTCAGCTCATAGATACTCGAGTCTTCATTCTGATGAGCCCAAGAGCCTTCGACACGCTTACCAGTCACCAGCAGCGAACAATGATACTGCTCCTTATAGGCCTGCATCGGATCATCCGCATTCTCTTTCTCAGGAGTGAAGGTATAGACATTTCCAAACTCGAAGAAACGCAGGTTTCCACGCTTACGATTGACATTATACTGAATGCTTTCCAGACCTCCGAAGAGCAAAGTCTGACGCATCACATTCAAATCAGTAGAGAGCGGATTCATGATCTTCACACAATTCTCTGCAGGATAGGCATTATGACCCTCGTAGTAGGCACCCTTTGTCAGCGAGTTGTTCAGGATTTCATTGAAGCCCTCGCCCACGAGCTGCTCACTGACGAGGTTAGCGAGCTTATGCTTACGGTCCTCATCGCCCTTGATGACGAGCGAACCCTTCAGCTGGGTAGGAATCTCCACATTATTATATCCGTAGATGCGCAGGATATCCTCCACCACATCACAAGGACGCTGAACATCCACACGATAGGCAGGGATCTCGAGTGTCAGAGCCTCGGCAGTCTCATTGAACACCTTCATCTCCAGACTGTCGCAGATACTCTTGATGGTCTCAACGGGAATCACCTTACCAATGAGGTTGTTGACATACTCATAGTTGAGTTCAACCACCGCATTCTTCATGGGCTCGGGATAGACATCGCAAACCTCCATAGAGACCTTACCACCAGCCAGTTCCTGACAAAGGATGGCTGCCTGCTGGAGGGCATAGATGGTACCATTGGGATCAACACCACGCTCGAAACGGAAGCTGGCATCAGTGCTCAGACCATGACGACGTGCACTCTTGCGAATCCATGTAGGATGGAAATAGGCACTCTCGAGAACCACGTTCTTCGTTGTCTCGTAGGTACCACTACCCTTTCCGCCGAATACACCAGCGATACACATCGGCTCCTCAGCATTACAGATAGCCAGGTCGCGATCTGAGAGCTTATGCTCCTCACCGTCGAGTGTCTGGAAAGGTGTGCCCTCAGGCATGGTCTTCACCACAATCTTGTGACCCTTCACCATGTCTGCATCGAAGGTGTGCAGAGGCTGTCCGTAGGCCATCATCACATAGTTGGTGATATCCACGATGTTATTGATAGGACGCAGGCCAACGGTGGTCAGCTTGTTCTTCAGCCACTCAGGAGATTCCTTCACCTCACAGTCAGTAACACTCACACAAGCATAGCGTTTGCAGGCCTCCTGATTCTCAATCACCACCTCGATAGGCAGGTCATGATTCTCCACCTTGAACTTAGAGCAGTCAGGACGATGCAACGAGGTCTCGTAGCCATTGCTCTTCAGCCAGGCATAGAGGTCACGGGCTACACCCCAATGAGAGAGACCATCAGCACGGTTGGCTGTGATATCCACCTCAATGAGCCAGTCGCTCTCCAGATGATAATACTCAGCAGCAGGCGTACCCACAACAGCATCCTCCGGCAATACGATGATACCGGAATGGTCATGACCGATTCCGATCTCATCCTCTGCACAGATCATACCGTTAGACTCCACACCACGAAGCTTTGATTTCTTAATAACGAACTCATTATCACCATCATAGAGCACACAACCGAGGTCGGCAACAATCACCTTCTGACCAGCTGCCACATTAGGAGCACCACACACAATCTGTGATGGCTCACCTTTGCCTAAGTCTACTGTCGTCACATGCAGATGGTCGCTGTTAGGATGGGCCTCACAGGTGAGCACCTTACCCACATAGAGTCCCTTCAGACCACCTTTGATACTCTGTACTTCTTCCAATGCGTCGACTTCGAGTCCTGTTGACGTCAATGCATCAGCCACTTGCTGAGCCGTCAGGTCGAAATCAACGTATTCCTTCAACCATTTGTAGGAAATATTCATTATACCGATTCTTTAGTAATTACTATCTTCGAAATTTCGTTAAGAAAATTGACTTCGCCGGACTACGGCTCGTCGAATTCGCGTGCAAAATTACTAAAAAATCGGTATATACACAAATTATTTCCCTAATTTTTCATTCTTCACTTTCCACTTTTCGCTTTTCACTTCATTCTATGCACTTCATCAAGAAGTCTACAGCACCGTTAATGCCGAATTTTCTGACGTCGATGGAGATGTCATAGTTCCTCGCATCCGTCCAGTCCTTACCTGTGAAA
>JAEEGH010025418.1_pt1 | contig 11874 bp, 13 predicted proteins | sample 9134181 | NCBI WGS metagenome assembly JAEEGH01 (sample SAMN16246544, study PRJNA631951) | gut metagenome | biome: gut microbiome; feature: rumen; material: DP-attached | host: Bos | place: Iran: Karaj | collected 2018-10
TGACGTAAGCAGAGAGGTCATCATAAACAGGCTCTGCGCAATAGGCGTTATATATAAAGCCGCATATCTGGAGAAAATGCGCCAGTATACCGCAGAATACAATGAATATGCCGCCAAAAAGCGTGGTGGCCAAATACCACCTGCCTTGGATATCGGAACACAGGTAGGTCGTTTGTATACCAGAACCGTATTATCCGCCTTTCACAGTGAGAGATTGTCTGCCAGAGATGCTTCCGGCTATTTGCAGAACCTGAAGCCCAAGCACTTCGACAGTCTTGAAAGGTGGTGTCTCTGATGGCGGTATATGTCTTTGATTCCAATGTCTTTATGGACCTTCAGCGGCGTCAGCCTCTGGATCTGTATCCGTCTGTTTGGGAGAGAATCGGCGCTCTTATGGAAGAGGGTATCATCATATCCAGCCGTGAGGTCTATGAGGAGATTCAAGCAGGTAATGACGAACTTGCAGAATGGGTTAAGGTGCGTGAGAATAGTTTTATCCCGTCAGAAGAGTCGATACAGCTTATTGTTCGCGAAATCCTGGTTGATTATAGGGCAATGGTTGAGGGTGGAAAAAAGAAAAACACTGCCGACCCGTTTGTGATTGCGGTAGCAAAAACAAATCATTGCAAGGTAGTAACTTCGGAAAGCCCTGCGGGAGCGCAGCAACCGCCGAAGATTCCAAATGTCTGTTCGGCCATGAATATTGAGTGCCTTAGTTTTGTCGCATTTCAGCGAGAAATGAAATTCGCATTCTGATTTTTGGAAATATTAGCGTAAAAAATAGCATTACCGTAGGAGCAGGTGCTAATTGTGTAGGAGGGCTATCCCGTGAGCCTGTTTGAAGTGTTCAGGCAAAAACAAGTTAAGATCACACCGGAAGTGACGGTGAATGTGGAGTACATCACTGTCGGAAGCATTGCGGATATCTATGCCCGCGCTTCCGGGGAGATCCTTCTTGTCAAACGTCAGCTCACGCCGCAAGATACCGCCTGGCTGCAAGCACATCGGGGATATTATACGGTTTTCACGACAGAGCCAAAAACACTGGAATCTTTCGACGCGCAGGCTGACTTGACCGATGCTGACCGGGTACACCTGATGGAAAGCATCGGGCTGAACTTTCTCCATTTCGGGGTTGAACTCTATGCCTTTGCCGACATCCCGGATGGCAGCCCAGCTCCGGGAACGCCAAATGTTGTGAAGGTCTATCCCGCATACCGCAGCGATGTTGAAACACAGCTTTCTATCAATCTGGAAGCTATTCAGAACGCCTTGGGGGTCAGTGATCCACCAGGCAGTCCTGCTTCGGACGATCAGGCCGAGAACACACCGTCCCATGATACTCCACCCGTTAAAGAACCGCCTAAGGAAATCGACCTAGTGCGGGCAAAACTGGCTGAACTTTTTTCAGAAAGGTACTCCGTTCTTCGGGTGCGGTTTGAGGGCTCAAAACCGGAAAGCCGTACTGTCCCCCTGACTGGTTTTTACGCCAAGCATAAAATCGCTAAAGGAAAACTGCGGGGCACATGGAGTCTGTTCAACAAAGCGGACCTTACAAAGATCATGGATGCGGGCATAGTGGAACGGGCGAAAGAAGCTGTCCTGGACAAGGTCTCTGTCAGTATTCCGGGTTATGATACGATCATTCGCGTTAAAGATGTTGCTTCCTGCCGCGCTGCCATGGAAAAAATCGAAGCCGACTATAAGGCATATTTGGATGGGAAGGCAGGCAGTACGCACGTCGGAGAGATCAGGATTGCAACCGCATTTACACCCTGGGACGCTGTGGACACCACATTTCACGAATTGCGTGAATACCTCTTAGGCCTTAAGCCCCCTGGCGAATCTGAGTACAAATATGAAGATGCGGTTGACCGATTCCTGTCCAAAGAACGCAACGACTGCCGCAGCTTTTCCGATGGCGTCGAAATGCAACCAAAAGAAACTGCCTATAAGGAATCTCAATGGGAATCAAAGAGGTTTGTCATGGCGCTTTGGAAGGCCGTGGACAAGCAACCGGATTTCTTTGACCCGGACATCGTGGAGCTGTTGGAACGGTATACGAAATTGCTTGGAGGTTTTTGCCTCTGAAATAACCGCTCCTAAATTGATTCTTTTGGGTTGTTCTGCTATTATTATTGTGGCGAGGGAGACGTTGTCGCAACTCCGGATTGCCCGGTGCCGGCTCCGTTTACGATCTTGCCATTTTGCTTCAAACGCTTCATGCCCCTTTACCTTTTCAAAAGAAAAAGGCCAAAGCACCGTTCCAAGCCTTAGGGCGCTCTACGCCGTTCGGGGGAACTATGCCTGACCTTTTGCGGAAACATCATCCAAGAGCTGGCATGAATGCAAAGCATCCCCGCAGCTTACGCCCAAAGCGACACTCAGCCCTGTAGTTTCCGTAAACCAACAATAGCCCACATAGTTTATCATGTCAAGTATTTCGAGCAAACAAAGAGCAGGTGTGACAGCCCTGTTGCGGGAACACATAGTTCCAACATTGACAGTAATGCATACACACCTGCTACGGAATGGCATTACGCAAGCTCCAGATGTACCAGCCCCCAGAATACGTCCATGACGTCTCTTGCTTCTCTGCTCCCCCGATAGCCGCAGAATAGCATATGCCTATAGTAAAGTCAATGTGGGAATTCCTATGATGGATGCTTTGAGTTAATTGTATTTCGTTTACAGGGTCAGTCACTAATTGCCTTGGCAAGAGCTTCTAACGAGGAAGTTATCGGGGCCAAAAGTTTTGTGGCTATTGAGATTGAACGGAGAGTATCAAGCTCTCCCCATGGTTCTCCGCTGTCATAGTTATCGATATACGTTGGATCGATTAGGCAATCAAGAAAAGCAACAGCTATCCGTTTGATTGGGTTCCTCAAGGTCTTGTCCAAATGCATTGGGTCTCCGAGTGTCCACAACCCGATAATTCTCCGCTTGTTTAGGGATGCGTAAAAGTCTATCCTCTTGTCAATATACTCTTTAAGCGTATTCTGGTCACCGAATAAACCTAAATAATAGTATTCGTTCAGAAGCCATCCGTAGAAATCTTCATACAATGCATAGCGATCCTTATTCTCGCAAAATGCAACAAAATCTGCTACAGTATAAATAATCGCCGGAATATCATCCAACCCCTTTGGCGCAATGTCTAGTTCCTTATGTTCTGTTACAATACCATAAATCTGTTCAAATGCTTTCTTTATGTACCAATACATATTGCCCTCCTTTAAATTGCAGCATTATTTATACCGGAAAGTGCAAAAAACGCGATAGGTTATGTGCCTTGTTATGCCTTCCGTATTTATAGGCATGATTTATTATAGCACTTTTCTTGGAGGAGACAATAAGGATCGGTGAGCGAGGTTATAAGGCGAGTGGCGCAGCCATTGCGGCTGCGCCAAGAAATGATTAGCAAAAAATCAACTCTGTATATACCATTTCCTCCGCTTTGGTCCGGATACAATTCATCTTTTGGACCCACTCCATCTGATTCTCGGCCTTGAGTTGTTCTGTGACGCCTTCGCTGGCAGCGTACTGCTTCATGAGCAGTTCGAACATCTCATTCGCCGAGAGGTCAATTTCCTCCAGATGTGCTTTCAACTTGTCGCTGAGGATCAAGCCGGTGTATAGGCCGTCATGGTATTGCTGGAGAAAACGCTTTCTGCGCTGGCCCCACACTCCGATATTCGGGGACGACGGCGGCAGCAGGTCGGGAATCAGGTAATCGCCCTCACGGTGGTATGTAATCTCGTTCATATTCAAGCCCTCTAAAGCTGCTTTCTTGCCGGTGCATCGATCACCTTCAGGATCAGGTCCTCGATGTCCTCTGTCGGTTTTCCTTCTGCCATCATTCGATGCCATTCTTCATACAACGCTCGAACCAGCAGGCCATGCTCATATCGGTCCAGCGTCAGGCGTTTCACCTTGGTCATGTTCGGAACCTCCTTCGTCGTGGTGGTTCCATTGTAGCCCTTGTTAGGATGGAAGTCGAATGTGCGAAATAATACTTTTAAATGCTTGAATATGCTCGCTCGGCGGCCTGTGTTTGGTCTTGTTTTCTGAGTCCGTTATGAACACTCGGACCAAAACCGCTGAGAATATTCGATTCTCAGCGGTTTTTGCTGTATATAGGCAACAGACAATGAATGTTTGGACGCATGGGACATGATGAAAGGAGGGGCGGTATGACTTACGAGGTATCCAGCGGCGCTGTCGTCTTTACTAGGGAGGGCGGCGGAATCCGTTATGTGATCGTGCGGTCATTGGAGGGGTATTATGGCTTCCCCAAAGGCCACATAGAAGGGGCGGAGACGGAGGAAGAAGCTGCACTTCGGGAGATCCAAGAGGAAACAGGGCTTACCGTCCGTCTTGTTCCCGGCTTTCGCACCATCGACGAGCATACCATTCCGGAAAAGCCCGGCGTGACGAAGCGGATCATTTATTTCCTGGGGGAATACGAAGGGCAGGAGATCCAATTACAAAAAGAGGAACTGCTGGAGGCTCCGCTTCTCAGCTACGAGGAGGCCATGGCGCGTTTTCAGTTTGAAAGCTCCCGCCGCATATTGAAAGAAGCCAATGACTTCCTGCTTGCCCTGTGATCCTGCCGAACAGAAACGCACGCCCGTCTATGAAAACGGATCGAAGACGTATGAAAGGAAGAGGGCATGTTGCAAAACGCAATGACCGCCCGTCATTCCGAGCCAGCGCGCACGCTGGCGTGGGAATCCCTCCTCTATTCGATGGGAAACGGATTGCCACACCCCCTTCGCGGGTTCATTCCCCGCGAGGGGACCCGCCGCACAGCGGTGGGCGCACGCTATTTCGCAATGACGAGGGAGGCGCATTTTGCAACACGCCCTTTTTGCTCCCGTCTTTTATACTATTATCTGATAAAACGCTTTAAAAGATTTGCGAGGCAGATTTGTGTCAGACGAGGCGGAGGATGCAGCTGGGCTGTCGCCCGGCAAAGACGACAACGAAGTATGGCGCAAATCTGGCCGCAAAGAATTAAATGGTTTTATTGGATAATAGTATTACTTCAAATACTTATCGAAAAACGGCAGGACTTCCATGCAGTTGTCCGTGCCCATGAAGGCCCCGTCGGAGTGGGTGCGCTCCGGGTACAGCCGCAGGTCCACCCGGTCCTTGCCGCAGACCTTCTCGATCTTCGCCGCCAGAAGGGTGCTGTTCTGCATGGGGACGATGGGGTCCTTGACGCCCTGCTGGATCATGGTGGGCGGAATGTCCTTGTGGACATACTGGATGGGGCTGATAAGGCGCAGCATGTTCAAATCCGAGGTGAAGGCCGCGCCCATGCTAGGAGAGGGGACGGAATTATCCTGCGACGGCGTTTCGAAGCTCATGGCGGGGACACCGCTCTCCTTCAGGAAGGCGTCCCGATCCGCATCCAGGATGGTGGGCCCGTACATGTCGATGATGGCCTGGACGGCGCTGCTGACGCCCTCCCAGCCATACTGCTCGCCCTCATATTCCGGGTGCCCGGCGGTGAAGCCCACCATGAGCGTCAGATGGCCGCCCGCGCTGTCGCCCACCATGCCGAAGCGGTCCGGGTCGAAGCGGTATTCCTCAGCGTTGGCGCGTGCCCAGCGGACGGCGGTCTTTACGTCAAAGAGGAACTCGGGGAACTTGACGCCGGGGGCCAGGCGGTAATCCACGGAAATGACGGCGTACCCGTATTGGATGGCGTCAATGATGCAGGGGAGGGCGCCTTCCCGCTTGTTGCCCATGCTCCAGCCGCCGCCGTGGACATAGATGATGAGGGGGAAGGGACCGTCGCCTTCGTCGGGAAGGTATACGTCCACCTTCTGCTCCGGCAGCTTGCCGTACTGCACATCCAGGTACTTGCGCTTGATGGGGCTGGGATCAAAGAGGGTGGGAGTGACCATCCGCTTGAAGATGGCCATCTGTTCTTCCGAAAAACGGGGTCTGTCCATATGATCGCCTCCATATACATTTTTCTGAATCATACCATATGGGTTTGCGGATTGACAATAGCCGTGGTATACTATTTCCGTTGAATCGGTTACCAGAGGGGAGAAAACAAAATGGCGAAGAAAATTGGGAAAGCCGCAAAGATCGCATTGGGGGCGGTGGGCGCCGTGGCGCTGTCCGCAGTGGGAACGGGCGTCGTGCAGTTCTGCAAATGGGCGAAGGACCCCTATTCCACCGAGCTTTGGTTCGGCTTTTTGAAGAAGGGCATCCTTATCACCAAGACCGACGAGCCCGGCCATTACAAGGTGCAGACGGGCTATCGCTGGTTTGACGACGCCGCGGTGGAGGAGCCGGAAGAATTGGAGGAGCCGGAGATGGAGATCACCCTCCCGGAGAACGCGCTGGACGCTCTGACGGACGAGCCGGAAGCGGAAGCCGCGCCGGAAGAAGCGAAAACCGAAAGTGAAGCCTGAGATACAGATTTCCCTCGGCCCGGAGCTGGTGCAGAACTATCCCGCAGCGGTGGAGGCCTTCGGCGGAACCCCCGCGGCGGCCTATCTCCCGGAGCCGGAACCGGAGCATTACGACGGCCTGATCCTCTCCGGCGGGGGCGACGTGGACCCGGCGCGCTATGGGGAGGAGAATACCGCCTGCTTCGGCGTGGACCCTGCCCGGGACGAGGCGGAAATGCGCCTGGTAGAAGCCTACCTCCGGGCGGGAAAGCCCATCCTGGGCATCTGCCGGGGCCACCAGCTGCTGAACGTGTATTTCGGCGGCAGCCTTGTGCAGCATCTGCCTGGTGCAGAGAAGCATGTGCCCACCAAGGCGGGGGACAGCGCCCATGAGACGCGCGCTTCCGCCGGCTCCTTCCCGGCCGCGCTGTATGGGGAGCGGTTCCCCGTCAACAGCGCCCACCACCAGGGCATAGACCGCCTGGCTCCGGAGCTGGAGGCGGTCCAATGGGCGGAGGACGGCGTGATCGAGGCCTGCCGCCACAGGACCCTGCCGGTCTATTCCGTCCAGTGGCACCCGGAGCGCATGTGCCTCCGCCACGCCAGGGCGGACACGGTGGACGGCGGGGCGCTTTTCCGCTGGTTCCTGGAGCTGGCGGCACGATAATACATACATCAGGAGGAAACCATGGACAAGGAAAAAGTACAGAAGGGCGAATGGTCCCTGACGGAGCTTTATACGGATTATGACGATCCCCGTTTCGCCGCGGACATGGCGGAGCTGGACAAGCTGATCGAGTCCCTGGTGAAAAAGAGCCAGGACCTGGGCGGCGACGCGAAGGAAACGCTACTGTCCGTGCTGAAGGATTTTGAAGCGCTGACGGAGCTTTCCGGCAAGCTGATGCTCTATGTGAGCCTGCGGCAGTCCGCCTGCACCACCGACGAAAAGGCCAGCTCTCTTTCGGACCAGCTCAGCGGGAAATTCAGCCTCCTGGCTGCGCCGCAGACCCGCTTCAACCAGTATGTCGCCGGGCTGGACGATCTGGAGGAGCTGATCGCCTCCGACCCGATGCTGACGGAATATGCCTTCCTGCTGCGCAACACCAAGGAGGACGCCAAATACCTGCTGGACCCCAAGTGCGAGACGATCATCGCCCTGTATGAGAACAGCGGTTCCGACGCCTGGGGCAATCTCCAGAGCTACCTCACCAGCACCGTTCCGGTGGAATACCGGGGCGAGACCATCACCCTCTCCGACGTGCGCAATCTGGCCTATGACCCGGACCCCCAGGTGCGGAAGGACGCCTTCCACGCGGAGATCGCCTGCTATGACCGCATCAAGGACGCGGTGGCCTTCTCCCTCAACAGCATCAAGCTGGAGGTGCTGAACCGCTGCCGTCTCAAGGGCTTTGAAAGCCCCCTGGCGGAGACGCTGCATCAGTCCCGCATGACCGCCGCCACCCTGGATGCGCTTCTGGCCGCCATGCGGGAATACCTGCCCCGGCTCCAGCCCTTCTACCGCCACAAGGCAAAGCTCCTGGGCCATGAAGGGGGCCTGCCCTGGTATGACCTCTTCGCGCCCCTGTCTGCCGACGGAGAGAAATACACCAGGGAGAGCGCCAGGGAATACCTCCTCCAGCGTTTCTCCACATTTGACGGAGAACTGACGGAGATGGTGCGCACCGCCTTCGACGAGGGCTGGATCGACTTTTATCCCAGGGAGGGAAAGGTGGGCGGCGCCTTCTGTGCCGAAGCCTTCCCCATCCGGGCCAGCCGCATCCTGACGAACTTTGCGGGCAGCTTTGACGACGTGGTGACCCTGGCCCACGAGCTGGGCCACGCCTTCCACAACCTGAATCTCTATGACAACCGGCCCCTGAACCGGGATTATTCCATGCCTCTGGCGGAGACCGCCTCCACCTTCAACGAGGTGCTGGTGATGAACGACGCCATCCGCAGCGCCGGTGATCCGATCAGGCGCCGCGCCCTGATGCACGAGCAGCTTTCCGGCGACCTGCAGATCATCTGCGACATCTATTCCCGCTTCCGCTTCGAGAGCGCCGTCTTTGAGAATCGGGACGAGAGCTTCATGTTCCCGCCTCAGCTCTGCGAAATGATGCTGGCAGCTCAGAAGGAGGGCTACGGCGACGGGCTGGACTGGACGGAGCCCAACGACTATATGTGGCTCTGCAAGAGCCACTATTACAGCGGCGGTCTCAGCTTCTACAACTGGCCCTATGCCTTCGGCGGCCTGCTGGCCCGCGGGCTCTACGCCTGCTATGAGAAGGAAGGCGCGTCCTTCGTCCCCAAGTACAAGCGCTTCCTGAAGGCCGCAGCAGTCATGTCCGCAGAGGACGCGGGCAAGGTTGCCGATATCGACCTGACGGATGTGAACTTCTGGCGCAGCGGCCTGGAGGGCCTGGCAAAGGAAGTGGAGGAGTTCGGGGAGCTCTGCAAGCTGGGCTGATCCAAAGCGTCGGCGCGCGGCAGGTGAAATGCCGCGCGCCGTATTCATGGAAAGGATGGTGCGCGATTTGCTGACGATCCTCTTTCTCTCTCCCGTCTCCGCCTGCTTCGAGCTGGGAGGACAAGAGCCCTGGTTCGCGCCGGAGCCCTACACCCTGACCCTGGACGGCAGGGAGGCGGGCGGGGGAGATACCAACGTCTTCTCCCTCTTCGGGCTGCGGCCCGGCAGGGAATACCGCCTGCTGCTCCGCTACGCCTCCGGCAGGGGGGAGGAGCTGACCTTTTCCACGCCGGAGGAGCGCTGCGCCCTGGATGTGCGCCAATTCGGCGCGGCGGGGGACGGGGTGAGGGACGACACCGACGCCATCCGGACCGCCATCGCCTGCCTGCCGGAGGGCGGGCGCCTCTGTTTCCCGCCGGGGACCTACCGCACCCTGCCCCTGATGCTGAAAAGCCATATCCACCTGGACTTCATGGAGGGGGCGACCCTGCTGGCTTCGCCGGAGCGGGACAAGTATCCCATCCTGCCGGGGGCGCTGCCGGACCTGGACGGGGGCGGGGACGTGCACATCGGAGGCTTTGAGGGGCTTGCGCAGCCCATGTATGCCTCCCTGCTGACAGCGCAGTATGCCGAGGACATCCTCATCACCGGCCCCGGAGAAGCGGATGGGAACGGGGGCGTATTCTGGCGGGATTTCCCCGGGCTTCCGGCGGCGCGGCCCCGGCTCTGCTTCTTCAACCGCTGCCGGAATGTCCGCTTCCACGGGCTTACGGCCCGCAATTCTCCTTCCTGGCATTTTCATCCCTATTACTGCAGCGATCTGGGCTTTTACGATGTGCGCGTCAGCGCCCCGGAGAACAGTCCCAATACCGACGCCCTGGATCCGGAATCCTGTGAAAACGTGGAGATCATCGGCTGCCGCTTCCATGTGGGCGACGACTGCATCGCCATCAAATCCGGCAAGCTCGAGCTGGGACGAAGCCTGAATCGCCCGGCAGACAAACACACCATCCGAAACTGCCTGATGGAATCCGGCCATGGAGCCGTCACCCTGGGCAGCGAGATCGGCGCGGGCGTGCGGGAGCTGACGGTGGAACGCTGCCTCTTCCGGGGAACGGACCGGGGCCTGCGCATCAAGACCCGGCGCGGCAGAGGCGAAAACTGCCGCGTGGACGGCATAACCTTTGAAAACATCCGCATGGAAGGGGTATTGACCCCCATTACCCTGAATATGTGGTACAACTGCTGCGACCCGGACCGGGAGAGCGAATATGTCTGGAGCCGGGAGGCGCTTCCGGTGGATGAACGGACGCCGTACCTGGGCAGATTCTGTTTCAGAAACATCCACTGCGACGGCACCCACGCCGCCGCCTGTTATGCCGACGGCCTGCCGGAAGCGCCCATCGCGGAGATCGTTCTGGAAAACGTCAGCGTCCGCTTCGCCGCAAATGCCCGCAGCGCCGTTCCCATCATGAAGAACTTCGCGGAGCCCTGCCGCAGGCTCGGCCTGTATTTTGACAATGTGCGGCGGGTGGTGCTGCGGAATGTGCGCCTGTACGGCGCGGAGGGGGAGCCGCTGCTGCTCCACGGCTGCGGGGAAACGGTCCGGGAGGGCTTCCTTTCCACGCCCCTTCCCGGGGAAACTGCGCCATGATCTATCCGAAGGTCCGGGAGGCGGTCTTTTTGGACCGGCCAAACCGCTTCATCGCCCATGTCCGGCTGGAGGATGGGATCGCCGAAGTCCATGTGAAAAACACGGGTCGCTGCCGGGAGCTGCTGAAGCCCGGCGCGCGGGTCATCCTGGCGGAGGGAACGAGGCCCGGAAGAAAGACTGCCTATGATCTCATCGGGGTCTATAAGGACGGGAACCGGCTTTTCAATATCGACAGCCAGGCCCCCAACGCCGCGGCGGCGGAGTGGCTGGATGCACAGGGCTTCGACCTGGTGCGCAGGGAATACACCTTCGGGGAATCCCGCTTTGATTTTTATATGGAGAAGGGCGGGGAACGGTATCTGCTGGAGGTGAAGGGCTGCACCCTGGAGGTGGATAACGTGGGCTATTTCCCCGACGCGCCGACGCAGCGGGGCGTCAAGCACCTTCGGGAGCTGACCGCCGCTGCCGCCAAAGGCTGGAAATGCATCCTGGCCTTTGTGATCCAGACCGAGGGCGTCAGCCGGGTGCTGCCCAACCGGGAGACCCATCCCGCATTCGGCCAGGCGCTGGATGCGGCCATGGCCGCCGGAGTGCGGGTGTTGTATCTGCCCTGCCGGGTGGAGGAAAACCGGCTGGAGATCGCCGGCGGGCCAGAAAACCGCATTCTTACATCCGATCCCGGCACTTGTGCCGCGCAGCGGATTATGCTACAATCGGGGCATGACAGGGAGGAAGTACCATGAAGGTCATCAACGTATACGATCAGTATTTTGCCGCGCAATGCGTTTATAACGAAGTGGAACGCCGGGCAGCGCAGGTCATGCTCATCGCCTCGTCGGAGGAGGGGACCATCCGCTACGAGGCGGCAGTGAATTTCTTCCCCCACCGGGATGAGGAGGACTATGCCGTCAGCGGCGACGCTTATGCATCCAGGGAACTCTATTATGCAAAGGGCCGCCGCTCCAAAAAGCGGGAAGCCGCCCTGATGGAGGCCTTCCGCTCCGAAGCGGACGCCCTGGCCGCCTCCATGGGCGGCAGCATCGACTGGGAGCATCCCCTGCGGGAGGCCCGATACGGCTGAATTTATAAAACGGAGGAACGATATGGACAAGACCGCATTTTACAAGCTGAGCTACGGCCTTTATCTCCTGACCGCGAAGGAAGGGGAGAAGGAGAACGGCTGCATCATCAACACCGCCATCCAGTGCGCTTCGGAACCGAAGCTGATTTCCATCTGCGTCATCAACAAAAACCTGACCTGCGACATGATCAGGAACACGGGCCGCTTCAACATTTCCGTGCTGGCGGAGAATACGCCTTTCGCCTTCTTCCAGCGCTTC
>JAEEGH010025421.1_pt1 | contig 11874 bp, 12 predicted proteins | sample 9134181 | NCBI WGS metagenome assembly JAEEGH01 (sample SAMN16246544, study PRJNA631951) | gut metagenome | biome: gut microbiome; feature: rumen; material: DP-attached | host: Bos | place: Iran: Karaj | collected 2018-10
CAGAGAAGGGGTAAAATGGAAGAGAGCTTAAACTTTTCTAACATTAAAAGAAATCTTCAAATTGAAGATAAAGATATACGAACTTTTTCGCCTCTTTCCCTTGCTTACATCGGGGATACGATTTTTGATCTTTTGATTCGTTCTGTTGTGTTGGCAAACGGAAATACTCCGGTTTCAAAAATGCATAAAGCATGTTCGGAAATTGTATGCGCTACATCTCAGGCTGCAATCATCGATGCAATTTTTGATGAGTTGACGGAAGAGGAAAAAGAAGTGGTTACCCGTGGCAGAAACGCAAAGTCAAAAACCACGGCGAAGAACGCTTCCGTGTTGGATTATCGAAAAGCCACTTCTTTGGAAGCGCTTTTGGGTTATTTATACATGGAAGAAAAAGTGGATCGTTTGTACGAACTTACAACCTTAGGCCTTAAAAAGACAGGTAGGATTTAAATATGAGAAATGAAGAGTCAGTAATTGAAGGAAGAAATGCGGTTTTGGAAGCCCTTCGTTCCGACAAAACCGTAGATAAACTGTTTGTTATTGAAGATAATAATGACGGACCCGTTCGAACCATCCTTCGTGAAGCTAAAAAGCAGCACTTAATTGTGGAATTTTGTAAGAAGGAACGTCTTGATCAGATTTCCGTTACGGGAAAGCATCAGGGTGTCATTGCTTACATTGCTGCATATGAGTATTCCACTTTGGAAGATATTTTAAATGTTGCAAGAGAAAAGAATGAAGATCCCTTTTTGTTTATTTTGGACGGTATTGAGGATCCTCACAACTTGGGAGCAATGATTCGTACCGCAAATCTTTGCGGCGCTCATGGCGTGATTATTCCAAGCCGAAGAGCAGTTGGTCTTACCGCAACCGTAGCAAAGGCTTCTGCCGGCGCTTTAAACTATACGAAAGTTTGTAAAGTCAAAAATATCAATCAAACCATTGAAGAATTAAAAGAAGAAGGTCTTTGGTTCGTTTGTGCGGATATGGGCGGTGAAGAGATGTATCGCTTAAATCTTACGGGACCCATCGGACTTGTCATCGGAAACGAAGGGGAGGGCGTTTCTGCATTAACAAAGAAAAAATGTGACTATATCGCCTCCATACCAATGAAGGGAGATATTGATTCTTTAAATGCATCCGTGGCATGCGGTGTGCTGGCATATGAAATTGTACGTCAAAGAATCACAAAATAATGGAAGATACTCGTTTACTAGATCAAAAATCGGATGAAGAATTGGTTCGCATGTATCAAAGTGGCGAGATAGAAATCGGAGGGTATTTAATCAAACGCTTTTATCCTTTGATTCTAAACTGTTCCCGACATTTGTTTTTGGCCGGTGCCGAAAATGAGGATTTGTATCAGGAAGGAACCGTTGGATTGTTTCAGGCCTTTCGTGATTTTGATGAAAGCCGAAGCGTAAAGTTTTCTACTTTTGCATCCATCTGTATCATGCGCCAACAGTCGAAAGCCATCGAAGCATCCAATCGCTTAAAGCATCAGCCTTTAAATAATTATTTGTCTATCTATGAGGATTCGGCAGACCATGTGGCCTTAATCGACACCTTGTCTTCGCCGGAATATGACGACCCTTTAAAACTGTTTACGGAAGCAGAGAGTTATAAAGAGTTGATGGCAAATATCAAAAGAGAATTGTCTGCATTTGAAAATCAAGTGTTGGATCTGTATTTAAAGGGTATGGATTATAAAACCATAGCCCTTCGCTTGGATAAAGAAGATAAAAGTATCGACAATGCCATTCAGCGTATTCGAGGAAAAGTAAAAAAGATTTTAAACGGATAAAAAAACGGTAAGGATTTGACTCCTTACCGTTTTTCTTATAATGGAAACAGTGTGGGCTTTCTTTTTTGATAGATGGCATATTCTTTAAAACCGATTTCCTTTAATTCGTCGGCGATTTTATCAAAATGAAGTCCTACATGCTCAATCTTATGGGCGTCGGCGCCGATGGTGATCAAACTGCCGCCGCATTCTTTGTAAAACTTTAGAGTATCAAAGGTAGGATTCGGTTCGTTTAATCCTGCTCGATAAGCACCTGTATTTACTTCCAATGCGATGTCTTTGTCTATAAGAATTCGAAAGATTTCCCGAATCAGCTCTTGGTATTCTTTGTAATCATATCGGCTTTCTTCTTCACTTAAATGTTGTTTGGCGTAACGGGTGATATAGTCCAAATGACCGAGAGAATCAAACTCCGTGAAGCAGTTTAAGTTTTCCAAGATACATTTAAAGTATTCTTCGTAAGCTTCGTGTCCGGACCTTCCTTTGTAGTAGTCAGGGTAGTAGGGGTCAATGCTGTTTACCACATGAATAGAACCGATGACATAATCAAGGGGAAGAGTGGCCAATAAACTTTTATGAATATCAACCAAGTGAGTTTGCAAACCAAGCTCCATACCCACCAAAAAAGCAGTATCATGTTGGTTATTTGCCTCGGCCTCCATAAGCTTTGTCATGTATAACAGATACTCTTTGATATCCAGTTCAAACTTTGTGGAATCCTCGCCCGGATAATCAATGTCCATATGGTCGGTAAAGGTAATTCCCATTAAGCCCAATTCATTTGCTCGTTGCAGCATTGTTTCAGGCGCAATTTCACAGTCTGCGGAAAAAGAAGTATGTAAATGAGAGTCCCATAAATTATTCATTGAAAGCTCCTTTCGCTTACCTTTAAAATTAAACCTATTATATCTTATTTGAAATACAAAAAAAATACGTGAAAAATTTATCAATCCCATAAATTATGCTTGAAATTCCTTGTAAAATTGTATATGATAAAAAACAGCCGAGGCGTATGGAGCCTCAAAGAATTTTATTATTTTAGGAGGATACTCAAATGGCAGTTAGAGTAGCTATTAACGGATTTGGACGTATTGGACGTTTAGCATTCCGTCAGATGTTTGGAGCAGAGGGTTACGAAGTAGTTGCAATCAACGACTTAACAAGCCCAAAAATGTTAGCACATCTTTTAAAGTATGATTCATCTCAGGGTAAATATGCACTTGCTGATACCGTTTCTGCTGGTGAAGATTCCATCACTGTTAACGGACAGACAATCAAGATTTACGCATTCCCGGATGCAAACAATTGCCCATGGGGAGAATTAAAAGTTGACGTTGTTTTAGAGTGCTCAGGCTTCTATACATCTAAAGAAAAGGCACAGGCACACATCAATGCCGGTGCTAGAAAGGTTGTTATCTCTGCACCTGCAGGAAATGATCTTCCTACTATCGTATATAACGTTAACCACAAGACACTTAAGCCGGAAGATACCATTATCTCCGCAGCTTCTTGTACAACAAACTGCTTAGCTCCTATGGCTAAGGCATTAAATGATCTTGCTGGAATTAAGTCCGGTATCATGAGCACAATTCATGCTTACACAGGTGATCAGATGATCCTTGACGGACCACAGCGTAAGGGTGACCTTCGTCGTTCTCGCGCAGGTGCTGTTAACATCGTTCCTAACTCTACAGGTGCTGCAAAGGCTATTGGTCTTGTAATTCCTGAATTGAACGGTAAGTTAATCGGTTCTGCACAGCGTGTACCGACCCCTACAGGTTCTACCACAATCCTTGTTGCAACTGTTGAAAAGTCAGTTACTAAGGAAGAAATCAATGCAGCTATGAAAGCAGCAGCTACCGAATCATTCGGTTACAACGAAGATGAAATCGTATCTTCTGATATCGTAGGATCTACCTATGGTTCAATCTTCGATGCAACTCAGACAATGGTTGGTGAAGATAATCTTGTACAGGTTGTTTCTTGGTATGATAACGAGAACAGCTACACATCTCAGATGGTTCGTACAATTAAATACTTCTCTGAGCTTGCATAATTCACTTTAATTTCATAGGTCCAGTCGTCTGTGGCTGGACCTTATTTTTTTAAAAAACATATAAAGGAGGATACTTTTAATGGGACTTAATAAAAAGACAGTTGATGATATCAATGTTAATGGTAAGCGCGTTCTTTGTCGTTGTGATTTTAACGTTCCGCTCATTGATGGAAAGATTACAGATGAAAACCGTTTGGTTGCTGCACTTCCTACCATCAAGAAGTTAATTGCTGATGGTGGAAAGGTTATCCTTTGCTCACACCTCGGTAAGGTGAAGACAGAAGAGGACAAGGCTACAAAAACACTTGCTCCGGTTGCAAAGAGATTATCTGAGCTCTTAGGCCAGGAAGTTAAGTTTGCCGCTGATCCTGAAGTTGTTGGTCCAAATGCCAGAGCTGCTGTAGAAGCTATGAACAACGGTGATGTTATTTTACTTGAAAACACACGTTTCCGTGCAGAAGAAACCAAGAACGGAGAAGAATTCTCTAAAGATCTTGCTTCTATCTGTGATGTATTTGTAAATGATGCTTTCGGTACCGCTCACCGTGCACATTGCTCCAACGTTGGTGTTGCAGGTCTTGTAGATACTGCAGTTGTTGGATATTTAATGCAGAAAGAAATTGATTTCTTAGGAAATGCCGTTGAGAATCCGGTACGTCCTTTTGTTGCTATTTTAGGTGGTGCTAAGGTTGCTGATAAGCTTAACGTTATCAATAACCTTTTAGAGAAGTGCGATACCTTAATTATCGGTGGTGGTATGGCATATACCTTCTTAAAAGCACAGGGATACGAAATCGGTCTTTCTCTTTGTGATGATTCTAAGATTGATTATTGTAAAGAAATGATGGCTAAGGCTGAGAAACTTGGTAAGAAGTTACTTCTTCCGGTTGATGCAGTTACCATTAAAGACTTCCCGAATCCGATTGACGGACCGGTTGAAGTAGAAGTTTATGATTATGATAAGCTTCCTGCTGACCGTGAGGGATGTGATATCGGACCTAAGACACAGGAAATCTATGCAAATGCTGTTGCATCTGCAAAGACTGTTGTTTGGAATGGACCAATGGGTGTATTTGAAAACCCAACCCTTGCAAAAGGTACTCTTGCAGTAGCAACCGCTCTTGCAAAGACCGATGCAACAACAATTATCGGTGGTGGTGACTCCGCTGCTGCTGTTAACCAGATGGGACTTGGCGATAAGATGAGCCACATCTCAACAGGTGGTGGTGATTCCTTAGCGTTCTTGGAAGGTAAAGCTCTTCCGGGCGTTGAGGCTGCTAACGATAAATAATAAAGGAGATATATAATGTCTAGAAGAAGAATTATCGCAGGTAACTGGAAGATGAACAAGACTCCATCCGAAGCAGTTGCTCTTTGCGAAGAATTAAAAGATTTAGTTAAAAATGATGATGTAGACGTAGTTTACTGCGTACCTGCAATCGACATCGTTCCGGTTGCTAACGCTGTAAAGGGTTCTAACGTACATGTTGGTGCGGAGAATTTCTACATCGTTGATTCCGGTGCATTTACCGGTGAAATTTCTGCTCCTATGCTTAAGGATGCAGGCGTTGAGTATATCATTATCGGACACTCTGAAAGAAGAGATATCTTCGGTGAAGATGATGTATTAATCAATGCAAAGGTTAAAAAAGCATTTGCTTCCGGCCTTACACCGATTCTTTGCTGTGGTGAGTCCCTTGCACTTCGTAAGGCAGACACCTACAAAGAATGGATTAAGCGTCAGATTACTTGGGACCTTGACGGTGTAACCGCTGATCAGGTTAAGAATCTTGTAATCGCTTATGAGCCAATTTGGGCGATTGGTACCGGTGAAACCGCTACAGCTGACCAGGCTCAGGAAGTATGTAAGTTAATCCGTGATTTGATTGCTGAACTTTACGATGCTCCTACAGCAGAAGCAGTTCGTATTCAGTACGGCGGATCTATGAATGCAGGAAACGCTGCAGAACTTCTTTCTAAACCGGACATTGACGGTGGATTAATCGGAGGAGCTTCTTTGAAGGCTGATTTCGGTAAAATCGTTAATGCATAAGAATTGAAAATACTTTGTATTTAAGTTAAAAACCATCACCCTTTGGGTGGTGGTTTTTTATTGTATGTAAGAGGAAAATATGCTAAAATGATTCCCGTGTGTGAGTTGAAAAATAATAACGAGGAAATTATATGAGTAAAGTTGCAATTTTAACGGATACAAACAGTGGAATTACTCCTGCAGAACAGGAACGTTTAGGGATTTATGTAATCCCGATGCCATTCTATATTAATGATGAATTGCATTACGAATACGTTGATTTATCCCAGGATCAGTTCTATGAAATGTTGGAAAATGAATGCACCATTACCACATCCATGCCGTCTGTAGGCGATGTAATGGACAAATGGGATGAACTCTTGGAAGACTATGATGAAGTGGTTTATATTCCTATGTCTTCCGGTCTTTCTTCTTCTTGCCAGACCGCTATGATGGTTGCGGAAGATGACTATGAAGGTAAAGTCTATGTTGTAGATAACCAGCGTATTTCCGTTACAATGCGTCTTTCTGCTTTGGAAGCCAAAAAGCTTGCAGACGAAGGAAAAAGCGGTGCTGAAATCAAAGCATATTTAGAAGAGCATAAGATGGAGTCTACCATCTATATTACCGTAGATACCTTGAAGTATTTAAAGAAGGGTGGAAGATTAACTCCGGCGGTTGCAGCCATCGGAACTCTTTTACATATTAAACCGGTGTTACAGATTCAGGGTGAAAAATTGGATTCTTTTGCAAAGGCTCGTACCATGAAGCAGGCAAAGACCATGATGATGGATGCCATTGAAAAAGACTTAAACGAAAGATTTAATGATCCTGAAGGTAAGGAATATGTAATTTCCATTGCACATTCCAATAATTTGGAAGAAGCAAAAATCTTTAAGGCAGAAGCCGAAGAGCGATTCCCGAACCATAAGATTGAAATCAATCCATTGGCACTTTCCATCAGTTGCCATATCGGACCGGGATCTTTGGCCATTACCGCTACCAAATCAATCGTTGATAATATCTAATATTTGAAATATATCTGGAAAAGATGCCAAGGAGGAAATTGAAAAATGATTAAGGCTGTTGTAGGCGCAAACTGGGGTGATGAAGGAAAAGGTAAAATCACCGATATGTTAGCAGAGAAAGCGGATTATATTGTTCGTTTTCAGGGTGGTGCAAATGCAGGTCACACTATTGTAAATGATTATGGTAAATTTGCACTTCATACATTGCCTTCCGGTGTGTTTTATTCCCATACCACAAGCGTAATCGGAAACGGTGTGGCTTTGAATATTCCGATTTTATTTAACGAGATTAAGTCCATTACGGATAAAGGAGTTCCTACTCCGAAGATTGCGGTTTCCGATCGTTGCCAGATTGTTATGCCGTACCACATTTTGTTTGATCAGTATGAAGAGGAACGTTTGGGTAAGGCCTCCTTTGGTTCTACAAAATCCGGAATTGCTCCTTTTTATTCCGATAAATATGCAAAAATCGGTTTCCAGGTATCCGAATTGTTTGATGATGATTTGTTAAAGGAAAAGATTCCAAGAGTATGTGCTCAGAAAAATGTTCTTTTAGAGCATTTATATCATAAACCGGCCATTGATGAAGCCGAGCTTTTGAATACATTACATGAGTACAGAGACATGGTTGCTCCGTATGTATGTGACGTGTCTGTAATGTTAAATAACGCGTTAAAGGAAGGAAAGACCGTTTTGTTGGAAGGTCAGCTGGGTACTTTAAAGGATCCGGACCACGGAATCTATCCTATGGTTACTTCTTCCTCAACTTTAGCTGCATATGGTGCAATTGGCGCAGGTGTGGCTCCATATGAAATTAAACAGATTGTAACTGTATGTAAAGCATATTCTTCCGCAGTCGGAGCAGGTGCTTTTGTATCCGAAATCTTTGGTGAAGAGGCCGATGAACTTCGCAGACGCGGAGGTGACGGCGGTGAGTACGGTGCAACAACCGGTCGTCCGAGAAGAATGGGATGGTTTGACTGCGTGGCTTCCAAATACGGATGTCGTATGCAGGGTACCACTGATGTAGCGTTTACCGTACTTGATGTACTTGGTTATTTGGATGAAATTCCTGTATGTGTAGGTTATGAAATCGATGGCGAAGTAACTACGGATTTCCCTGTTACATATAAGTTGGAAAAAGCAAAACCGGTTCTTAAGAACCTTCCGGGTTGGAAGTGTGATATTCGTGGAATTAAAAACTATGAGGATCTTCCGGAAAACTGCAGAAATTATATAGAATTTATCGAGGAACAGATTGGATATCCCATTACTATGGTATCAAACGGACCTTCGAGAGATGACATTATCTATCGTACGTCTAAATTCTCAAAATAATGATTCAAAAATCGCCTCATTGAGGCGATTTTTAATGCATATAGGAGGAAATATACATGATTGAAGTAAAGAATGTGACAAAGAAATACGGCAAGCATGTTGCTTTGGATAATCTAAATTTAACCATTGAAACCGGAAAAATATACGGATTGTTGGGTGAAAACGGCGCAGGTAAATCCACGACCATGAATATTATAACCGGATATTTAGCCCCTTCTGCGGGAGAAGTATTGGTAGATGGTTTTAATATTTTAAAAAAGCCGAAAAAAGCAAAGGCAAAAATCGGATATTTACCGGAAATTCCGCCTCTATATCAGGATATGACCGTAAAAGAGTATTTAAAATTTGTTGGTCAGTTAAAGGGATTGAAAAGAAAAGACAGAAAAAATGCTGTAGAAGTGGCTTTGGAAAAGGCCGGCATTTCTGATGTAAAAAAACGTTTGATTAAAAACCTTTCAAAAGGTTATAAGCAGCGTGTGGGTATTGCTCAAGCTATTCTCGGTTCTCCTGAAATTGTTATTTTAGATGAGCCTACCGTTGGATTGGATCCGGTTCAGATTACCGAAATTCGTGAATTGATCAGGGAAATCGGAAAAGAGCACACGGTGATTCTAAGTTCTCATATTCTTTCGGAGATACAGGAAGTCTGCAATCATGTGTTTATGATTTCCAACGGAAAACTGGTCTTGGATGAGGATATGAGTAAGATTGATTCTTTGGAAGAGCTTTTCTTAAACATTTCTCAAACTCAAAAAGAAGAAAAAGAAGTTTCGGAAGATATTTTTGAAGATATCAAAGATGAGGAAGAGACATCTGAAGATAAAGAAGATAAATCAGATGAGATTTCTGAAAATCAGGAAGAAACAAAAGAGCCTGAGGAGTCTACGGAAACAGTAGAACAAAAGCCTTCCGGAAAAGAGAAGAAAGAAGAAAAACGCCGATTAAAAGAAGAAAAACGGGAAGAAAAGATTCGCTTAAAAGAAGAAAGAAAAGAAGAGAAATTTCGTCAAAAAGAGAATAAAAAGCAGTTTAAGAATCTTTCTAAAGAAGAAAAAGAAAAGATGAAACGAAAAGAGCGAATCGAAAAGAGAAGAAAAACCCGTAGTAAAAACAAGAATAAGGAGGATAAATAAGAATGCTTGCTATATTTAAAAGAGACTTCAAATCCTTATTTCAGAATGTAATCGGATTTTTGTTTGTAGGATTAATGCTATCTGTTTTTGGCTTATATTTTACTGTTTATAATCTTCGTGGAGCATCTCCTTCCATTACCATGACTATGCTTGGAGTGATTCATGTTAGTTTGTTTGCCATTCCGTTATTAACCATGCGTTCGTTATCGGAAGAAAGAAAGCAAAAGACAGATCAGCTTTTGTTAACGGCACCGGTTTCGGTTTTTAAAATTGTATTTGGTAAATTTTTGGCTTTGACTGCGATTTTTACCATAGTTGTGGGCATTATTTGCCTGGCTCCTTTGGTATTGTCTATGTTCGGAACCGTGGATTTTGTTGAGAATTATATTGCGATTCTTGGCTTTTGGTTATATGGACTAGTTTGCATTTCTGTTGGAATGTTTGTTTCATCCTTCTTCGAAAGCCAGATCCTTTCAGCTGTTGTAAGCTTTGTTTTTATATTTGTCGGTTATATTATGAACGGTATCATTTCATCATTAAATGCTACCGGACTTACCCAAAAGATTTTAAAATGCTATGATTTTACAACTCCGCTTTCAAACTTTATGAATGGAAACTTCCAGGTTGCGGATGTTATTTATGACGTAAGCATTATTGTTTTAATGATATTTTTGACGTGCCAGGGAGTCTTGAAAAGACGTTGGAGCGTCAGCAAAGAGCATGTTTTACGAACCATCTTTTCCACAGTGGGTTTGGCTGTTGCAGTTGCTCTTTGCATTGTTATAAATATTGTTACGGCATATATTCCTTCTAAATATGCTTCTTTTGATTTTACATCACAGAAACTGTATACCTTAACTGCAGAATCAAAAGAGTATTTAGCTACATTAGAGGATGACATTTTGCTTTATGTTTCCGGCAAAGAGTCTTCCATAGATGATGTGGAAAAAAAGACCCTTTCCAATTTCGACGAAGCATCCGAGCATATCAGCGTGGAATACGTAGATGTTGATTCGGATATGAAGTTTTTCCAAAAGTATACGGAAGAAGATGTATCTTTTGGCAGTATTTTGGTTGTTCACAATGATGTCACAAAAATTGTAAATGCATCTGAAATGTATCAGTATGCCATTGATTATTCTACCTATTCTCAGTCTGTAACAGGATATGATGGAGAAGGCCAGTTAATCAGTGCTATTCAGTATGTTACACAGGATGAATTTGTAACGGTGTATCAGTTGGAAGGTCATGATGAAGTGGCTTTGGGCAGTGAATTTACCGATGTAATTAAAAAGGCAAATTGGAAGTTGGAAAGTCTTAATCTTTTAAGTGTAAAAGGCGTTCCAAGTGATTGTGCTGTTTTAATCATTAATGCACCTCAATCAGATTTTTCCGAGGATGATTGTGAAAAGGTTAAAAACTATATTAAAAGTGGCGGCGATGTGATTCTTACGTTTGATGTACTTTGTACAGACAGTTTAAAGAATTATAAGAGTCTTTTGGATGATTATGAAGTTTCTTTAAAGGACGGAATGGTATTTGATTCCGATATGGATTTCTATTATCAGTATCCGAACGTTTTATTACCGAATGTTGAGGTTTCCGATGCAACGGCAGATGTTACCGGAAATCTTATGGTTATGGCACCGTATTCCTATGCCTTTAATATGCCGATTTTCAATGAGGATTATAAATCTTTGCTTACCACATCCTTTAATGCATCTTTGGATGAAAAGGTGGATATGGATAACCTGGAAGAAAAGATGCAAAAAGCCTTGGAAGAAGCAGAAGAGGCTGCAAATGAAGAGGATGAGGAAGAAGACTACTTTGGAGCGTATATGACATTGGCTGTTCAGATTGACTTGGATAAAGACGCTCATGTAATTCTTTACGGAAGTCCATACATCTTTGTAAATCAGTTTAATGAGTTGGTATCCGGAAGAAATGCTACATTGCTTTTGGATAACTTAAAATACATGATTGGTGAAGAAGAAAATGAAGAAACGGTGGTAATCCCCGTAAAATCTGTGGAACAAGGCTATTTAACCGTTCCACAGAGCGCGTTGCTATTATACGGATTACTCTTCGGAATCGTTGTTCCCGTTGTTCTGATTATCTTCGGTATTATCTTCTGGGCGATTCGCAGGAGAAGATAAGCGCACGAAGATTCCGATAACCCAAATCAAGGTGGGGATAATGACTGTGGCAGCCAAAGAGGTGCCTAAAAGACGAAAAGTTCTGGGGTCATCAATAATGGCAAATACAAAGGTCAACACGTATAGTAAGACTAATACGGCTATGCCGATAAGAGCAAATATGGATTTGATTTTTTTCATAATGTTTCCTTCCCGGTAAAGTGTTATTTTTTCTTACTGTATCATAAGAATTTCGTTGAATCTTACTATGTATTTTGCTATACTTTACAATGATTTTCAAATTAATTTTTTAGAGGATGGATTTATGGCATTATTAGAAGAATGGAC
>JAEEGH010025424.1_pt1 | contig 11873 bp, 10 predicted proteins | sample 9134181 | NCBI WGS metagenome assembly JAEEGH01 (sample SAMN16246544, study PRJNA631951) | gut metagenome | biome: gut microbiome; feature: rumen; material: DP-attached | host: Bos | place: Iran: Karaj | collected 2018-10
TTCCATTGGTAATTCCTTTGAAAATGGCTCAATAAATCCCATAACAATCATTTCAGTAGCTTCAGCTTCTGTTAAGCCTCTACTCATTAAATAGAATAATTGTTCTTCATTAACTTTAGAAACAGTAGCTTCATGTTCAATATACATATCACCATTTTTACCTTGATTTGTTGGGATAGTATCTGATGTTGAAATATCATCTAGAATTAATGTATCACATTCAACATGACTTCTTGCTCCAATAGCATTCTTCTCACAAGATACTAAGCCTCTATAATTAACCTTACCTCCACCTCTACAAATAGATTTAGAAATGATTGATGAGGTAGATCCTTCACCTAAATGAATCATCTTAGCTCCAGTATCTTGAATTTGATCTTTACCAGCAAATGCTATAGATACAGTTGTACCCTTAGCACCTTTACCCTTTAGAACACATGCAGGGTATTTCATATTAAGACCTGAACCAACATTACCATCAATCCATTCCATATGACCATAATCATCTACTAAAGTACGCTTTGTAACTAGGTTAACAATATTATTACTCCAGTTTTGAACTGTAGAATAACGACAATGCCCATGCTTACCAACAAATATTTCAACTACTGCGGCATGAAGTGAATCCTTAGAATAAAGTGGAGCTGTACATCCTTCAACATAATGAATAGATGCCTCATCTTCAACTATAATTAATGTTCTTTCGAATTGTCCCATTCTTTCAGTATTAATTCTGAAATATGATTGTACAGGCTTTTCTAGCTTAACTCCCTTTGGTACATAAATAAATGAACCACCACTCCAAACAGCACTATTTAATGCTGCATATTTGTTATCTGTTGGTGGTACTAATGTACCAATATATTTCTTAACTAATTCAGGGTATTTTCTTACTGCAGTATCAGTATCACAAAATATTACCCCCTGATCCTCTAATTCTTTTAAATTATTATGATATACAACCTCTGATTCAAATTGTGTAGATGTACCTGCAAGATATTTTCTTTCTGCCTCAGGTATACCTAATCTATCAAAAGTATCTCTAATTGCTTCAGGAACCTCATCCCAGCTTTGTTCAGCCTTATTAGATGATTTAATATAATAAGTATATTCTTGGAAATCAATTCCAGATAAATCTGGACCCCACTTTGGATTTTCTAGTTTTAAGAAAGCATCATAGCTTTTTAATCTAAATTCTCTCATCCAATCAGGTTCATTTTTAGCTTTAGATATGAATTCTACAACATCCCTTGATAATCCTTTACCACTTGTTAAGACATTATCAATCTTAGTTGTAAAACCATACTTATAATCGCCAACGATTGAATCTAATTCCTTATTATCGTTTTCTAAAGCAAGTTCTCTTTCATCTTTAGTTTCTGCCATTTTTCTTTTCCACCTCACTTAATGCTTGTTCAATTGCCTTCCATGATAGTGTTGCACATTTAATTCTTGCAGGGAAATCCTTTACTCCCTGATATGCAATAGCTTCACCTAATTCTTCTTCGTCTTCAGGTAATTTGCCAAGTACTAGCTCATAAAAATCTAGAATGATTCTTTTAGCATCACTTAAGCTTTTTCCCTTTAAAGTTTCACTCATTACTGATGCACTAGACATTGAAATAGAACATCCATGTCCATCATGATGAATATCTTTTATAACTCCGTCCTCAACTAAAACTTCAACATTCATTTCATCACCACAGCTTGGGTTATTTAAATGAATGAATTCATATTTATCTCCCTTTGTTAATCCCTTATTCTTAGGATTTTTATAGTTATCCATAATTACGGCTCTATATAGAGATTTTAAGTCCATTGGCATATAATTGCCTCCTTTTAATTAGAACTGTCCGAAGAAATCCTTTGCAGCACGAACGCCATCAATAAATTTCTTAATATCTTCTTCAGTATTGTAAAAATAGAATGATGCTCTAACAGTACCTATAGTTTTTAACCATGCGGTAATTAATTGAGCACAATGATGTCCAGCACGAATACATACCTTGTATTCATCAAAAACTGATGCTGCATCATGTGGATGAACTCCATCAATATTAAATGAAATTATACCAGTTTCAGCATTAGGATTATAAATCTTAATGCCATCAATCTTCTTTAATTCAGCTACTGCCTTATCTCTGAGATCCTTTTCATATTTAGCAATATTATCTAATCCAATACTCTTTAAATATTTGCATGCTTCTGCAAGTCCAATTGCACCTGCAATAATTGGAGTACCAGCTTCAAACTTATAAGGAGTTGCCTTATATGTTTGAGATGTAGTAGTAACTGTATCTGCCATATCACCACCAAATTCAATTGGTTCCATAGCATCTAATAATTCCTTTTTGCCATATAGTACACCAATTCCTGTTGGACCACATAACTTATGACCAGAAAATGATAAGAAATCACAATCTAGCTCTTTAACATCTACATTCATATGAGGTACTGCCTGTGCACCATCAAGTGATACAACCGCACCAACCTCATGTGCCAATTTAATTATTTCTCTTATAGGTGTAACATATCCCATTACATTAGAAACATAAGTAATAGCTACAACCTTTGTTTTCTTAGTTAATACCTTCTTAAAGCTTTCTACAGTAATTCTTCCTTCACTGTCTAGGGGTACATATTTTAATGTTGCATTCTTAACCTTACATACATTAAACCAAGGCATATTTGAAGAATGATGCTCTAACTCAGTTGTTATAACCTCATCACCTTCTTTAATATTATTAAGTCCATATGATTGTGCAACTAAATTTAATGATTGAGAAGCTCCTCTTGTAAATACAACCTCTTCAAACTTTGCATTAATGAATTCAGCAATTGTCTTTCTTGCTTCTTCATACATATCTGTTGCTTCAAATGACAATTGATATACACCTCTATGTACATTAACGCCATAATTTCTATAATAGTTATCTACTGCATTAATAACACAATCTGGCTTTAATGCCATTGCAGCATTATCTAAATATGCTAGATTTTTATCTTTTCTTAATACAGGAAAATCATTTCTTAGCTTTAATACATCCATATTATTGCTCCTTATAGACAAGTTCATTAAACTTCTTATCTGTTTCTTCCTTTAAATCATCAGATGGAATCTCATCTAAGAATGGTTTAACAATTCCCTTTAAAACTAATAAGAATGCTTCATTTCTTGAAAGACCACGGCTCATTAAATATAATAATGTTTCATCATCCATTTTACCAATTGCGGCACCATGATTTGCAAGACAATCATATTCATTTATCAACAAAATAGGCTTTGACTTAACAACTGAAGTATCATCCATTACAACACCATGAGCTAGCTGCTTACATATTGTTTTAGACATACCTCTTTCAATGAATCCTGTTGTATCAAACATAAGGTTTGCATTATCCATTGCAACACCATAATTTGAAATATTAGATTCACTTCTTTTTGCTAAGTGATTAACTCTTTGAGTAAATACTGAATTTGTATTCTTATCAACTGATAAAGTCTTACCATTGAATATTGAATTTTCACTTTCTAGATTTACTAATAAATTTTCATTAGTTAAAGATAGTGAGATTTCAACAAATGATAATTCACCTAAAACGCTAAATTCTCTATTTGTATTTGAAGAATCCATTACAATATATTTTAATGTTGAATTCTTACTTACATAAGTTTTAATAGTTTCATTATTTGTAACATCTAATATATATGCATAAATACCTTCTTTAATGAAGATATTTGCTGCACTTGATACTTTATAAATGGCATTACTATCTGTTACCTCATAGTATCCATCACTATTCTGCCCCAGAATAGTTATATCTTTTATTTCTAATGACATATAATATTCCTACTTCATGCTGTGGGCACAAGCACCAAGAAGTTCAGGGGCCTTTTCTTCTTGATTTTCAATATCTATGCCTAATTCTCTTTTTACCCAATCATAGCCTTCATGGTCAATCTTTTCAATTAACTCAGTACCACCAGTTTTTACAAATTTACCGTTAATCATTACATGAACGAAATCTGGCTTGATATAATCTAGTAATCTTTGATAATGTGTAATAAGTAGGCATCCAAATGTATCAGATACTTGATCATATACATTTTCACCAACAATTCTTAATGCATCAACATCAAGACCTGAGTCAATTTCATCTAAGATTCCAAACTTAGGCTTTAGCATTTTCATTTGAAGAATTTCATTCTTCTTTCTTTCACCACCAGAGAATCCTTCATTTAAATATCTATGTGGTAGGTCTGAAGGCATTTTTAATGATTGACAAGCAGTGTCATATTCTTTAATAAATTTAAATAAAGAAACTGACTTACCTGATGTTGCTGCCATTGCTTGACGTACAAAGTCAGAATTAGTTACACCAGGTACTTCAATTGGATTTTGATAAGCTAAGAATAATCCTAGTCTAGCTCTTTCATCAACTGGCATATCTAGAATCGACTTACCATTTAAGAGAATATCTCCTTTAGTAACCTTATATTTTTCAACACCCATAATAACTGACGATAATGTCGACTTACCAGTACCGTTAGGTCCCATAATCGCATGAACTTCACCAGTTTTAATTGTAAGGTTTACGCCTTTTAATATTTCTTTTTCTTCTACTCTTGCATGTAAATCTTTAATTTCTAGAATATCCATATGTAATCCTCGCTATTCCATCTTTTTTATAATATATAGTCGCAAGAAAAATCTTGCGACTTATTTTTACTTTATAACAATATTAACAATCTTTTTAGGAACAAAGATTTCTTTAATAATGTCATGACCATCAATAAAGCTCTTAATCTTATCTAAAGACTTAGCTTGATTAATAGCATCATCCTTTGTTACATCAACTGGTAGGTCAATTGTTGCACGAAGCTTACCATTTACCATTACAGCATATGTAACTGCATCTTCAGCAATTAATGAATCATCAAATTTAGGCCATGCTTCAAATGCTAATGTATTATTATGGCCTAGGATTTCCCACATTTCTTCACAAATATGTGGAGTAATTGGAGATAGTAATAATACTAATCCTTCAATGAATCCCTTATAAATATGCTCAGCCTTATAGCATTCATTTACAAATACCATCATTTGAGCAATTGCTGTATTGAATGATAATTGTTCATAATCATTTGTTACCTTCTTAACAGTTTGGTTATAAACCTTCTCTAATTCCTTATCATAATCAGTAACCATCTTTGATGTATACTGAGGGTCAGTAACTAAACGATAAACTCTATCTAAGAACTTTCTTGCACCTTCAAGACCAGTTGTACTCCAAGGCTTTGCGGCAATAAGTGGTCCCATAAACATTTCATATAAACGAAGTGAGTCAGCACCATATTGCTTAACAACATCATCAGGGTTAACAACATTACCACGGCTCTTAGACATCTTTTCACCATTAGAACCTAAAATCATACCTTGGTGAACCAATTTCTTAAATGGTTCTTTAACAGGAACATATCCCTTATCATGTAAGAATTGAGTCCAGAAACGTGAATATAGTAAGTGTCCTACTGCATGCTCAGGTCCACCTAAGTATAAATCTACAGGTAACCAGTGCTTTAATAATTCTTTATTTGCAAATTCTTTATCATTCTTTGGATCAATATATCTCATGAAATACCAGCTTGATGCTGCTGAACCTGGCATTGTGTTAGTCTCACGCATACCTTCTTCACCAGTTACTGGATTCTTATATTTTACCCAATCTACTGCGTTATTAAGTGGAGATGTACCATTAACCTTTGGTTTATAATCAGTTAATTCAGGTAACTCAAGTGGTAATTCATTATCACTTAATAATTCATCATGATCCTTGTAATGAACTACAGGGATAGGTTCACCCCAATATCTTTGACGTGCAAAAATCCATTCACGGATTCTATAAGTAACCTTACGTTCACCACAACCATTATCCTTTAACCACTTAAACATAGTGTTAATAGCTGTTTCTTTATCCATACCATCTAAGAAGCCAGAATTAATATGCTTACCATCTTCTGTATAAGCTTCCTTTGTAATATCTCCGCCTTCTAATACTTGGATGATATCAATACCAAACTTCTTTGCGAAAGCATAATCTCTTTCATCATGTGCAGGTACTGCCATAATAGCTCCTGTACCATAAGATGCTAATACATAATCAGAAATCCAAATTGGAATTTCTTTACCATTAACTGGGTTAATTGCATATGCACCTGTGAAGCAGCCTGTTTTCTCCTTGTTTAATTCAGTTCTCTCAAGGTCGCTCTTCTTTGCACATTCCTTCTTATAAGCTTCAACCTCTGCCTTTTTGTCAGCAGTTGTAATAATGTTAATTAATTCATGCTCTGGAGATAATACACAGTATGTTGCACCAAATAATGTGTCACATCTAGTTGTGAATACAGTAAATGTCTTATCTGTACCCTTAACCTTGAAAATAACATGTGCACCAACTGACTTACCAATCCAGTTTCTTTGCATTTCCTTTGTTGATTCTGGCCAGTCGATTTCATTTAAGCCATCAAGAAGCTTTTCAGCATATTCAGGTATATCTAATACCCATTGCTTCATATTCTTTCTTACAACTGGGAATCCACCACGTTCAGACTTACCATCGATAACCTCATCATTTGCAAGTACTGTACCTAATTCCTCACACCAGTTTACTGGCATATCAATTTGCTTTGCTAAGCCGTCCTTATATAGCTGTGCAAAAATCCATTGTGTCCACTTGTAATATGATGGATCACAAGTTGAAATACAACGATCCCAATCAAAAGAAAATCCTAAGCTCTTTAATTGTCTTGTAAATGTATCAATATTATCATTTGTAAATTTACCAGGATGGTTTCCTGTGTTAATTGCATATTGCTCAGCAGGTAAGCCAAATGAATCATATCCCATTGGATGTAATACATTATATCCCTGCATTCTCTTCATTCTTGAAATAATATCTGTTGCAGTATATCCTTCTGGATGTCCTACATGTAATCCCTGTCCTGATGGATATGGGAACATATCTAGAGCGTAAAATTTAGGTTTAGAAAAATCCCATACATCTGTCTTAAATGTTTCATTCTCTTCCCAATATTTTTGCCATTTTGCTTCAATTTTTGTATGATTAAATTCAGCCATAACCTAATCTCCTTTTATAAAATAAAGTACATATTTTATTTTATCACAAATATGTGTCAATTTGTAGCATAAAATATTTTATACAATTTAATTATTTGCTAAAACGTTTTTATTATTTCAAAATAGATTTTATTTTATAAAAATAATATCCCTCAAACGAGGGATATTATAACGTTAATTTTTCCTTTTATTTCACTTGATTTGAGAGTTATTTTTGCCATTTTTCATATAGTCTTGTAATGACATTTTCTTCTCTTTTTTGAATCTATTTAGAAGTAAAAATATAGTAGTTAAAACAGCAATTCCTATAAAGAATAAAAGCCAATACATAACAATTAATTCATTATATTTAGCTAAATATTTTTCTAAATAATATAATAAAATTCCATATATTGGATATGATGAAAATAAGGCAGTAATCATTTGTTTGAGCTTATAATTCTTATTTAGTGCAAGATGTGTTGCAATAAATCCTAATTCAACAATTCCATAAAAAATGATTGTGAAGCATGAAAATCTATATGACATCTCATCCATTTTAAAATAAATCATTGAAAATATTATTAAGCCTAATGCTAAAAATAATGTAATAAATTCAGCAATTATAACTTTAAAATCTCTTGCCATTATTCTCTCCTAATAAATCAATTAAAGTCTTAAAAATATAATCCTTTGTTTTAATTCTTACTTCATTTCTAGTGCCACTAAATACTTCTTTTACTTGATATTCATAACCATTAATATAAAATCCAATACAAATAGTACCAACAGGTATTTCCTTAGTCCCACCACTAGGACCTGCAACACCAGAAACAGAAACACAAACATTAGAATTAGTTAATTTATGAAGACCTATTGCCATCTCTTTTACTACTTCTATTGAAACAACATTATATTTATCAATAGTCTCTTTTTTAACATCTAAATATTTCATCTTAGCTTCATTAGAATATGTAACTAAGGATTCAGCTAAAACCCATGAAGCATCAGGAATATCTACTATAGATGATGCTAAAAGTCCCCCTGTTGCTGATTCAGCAAAGGAAATAGTATATTTCTTTTCTTTTAAAATATCTACTAATATACGAGCATTTTGCATAAAATCATCTCTTATCTAGTATTTCTTAAGCTCTTATTAATGAATTTATTAATATATGTTAAATCACTTTCCTTAACATCTAATCTCCAAAATAATATCTTTTTCTTAACATAGAATGTACCATAGCAATTTAATGGTAATGGTGATTTAGGAGTTGATAATGCACAATTAAAGTTATCATCATCATTTACTTCCTTATAAGATACATATATAACAAATCTATTTGAAAATTTAAGTTTTTGATAGCCATGACGATATAGCATTCTTATAAAATTAGTATTTGCATCTATAATTTTAGCATCTTGTCCAACTTCTTTTGCGATAATCTTCATATTAAACACCTCACTAAAAGTATCTATTATATTATATTAAAATTATGGACTTTTATCAAGGTAAAGAAAAGGTCGTGTAGAACACACGACCTTAAATTATTAGAATCCGAAATACTTCTTAGCGTTGTTGTAGCAAATATCTTCAACAATCTTACCTAATGTATCTAATTCAGATGCTGGATATTGACCAGATTCAACTAAATTACCTAACATTTGGCATAATAATCTTCTATAGTATTCATGACGAGGATATGCTAAGAAAGAACGAGAGTCAGTTAACATACCTACTGTTTGAGAAATGATAGCAACCTGCATCATTGTTTCCATATTCTGTCTCATACCATCTTGTTGATCTAAGAACCACCAAGCTGTACCTACTTGAACACGGTTTTGAACACCTTCCTTTTGGAAGCATCCAGCTAATACCATTAATGCATAATTATCACGAGGATTTAAGCAATATAAGATAGTCTTAGGTAAAGAATCTTCTGCATCTAATGCACCTAATAATGCTGATAACTTTTCCATATAGCAAGCATCTTCAATTGCATCGAAACCAGTATCTGGTCCAATCTTCTTTAACATAGACTTAGAGTTATTTCTTAAAGCGCCAATATGATATTGTTGAGTCCAACCACGCTTTGCATATTCCTTACCTAAGAATACTAAAATATAACCCTTATACTTGTCTTGTTCTTCAATTGAGATAGGTTCATTCTTTAAGCCCTTTTGGAAAATAGCCTCAACTTCATCTTCAGTAGCTGGAGCATAGCATAATACGTCTAGGGCATGGTCAGATAGACGAGAACCCATTTCATGGAAGAATTCAATTCTTTCAGCTAATGCCTTGCATAATAACTTAACAGAGTTGATTTCATAACCAACAACCTTAGCTAATTGGTTAACCCATGCACCAAACCAATCTAATTCAACATTGATTGCCTTGTCTGGACGGAATGCTGGTCTAACCTTAACCTTTAAAGTCTTATCAGCATTCATTTGCTTATGCCAATGTAAATCATCAACTGGGTCATCAGTTGTACAAACAGTATCTACATTGAACTTATATAACATTTCTCTTGCAGATAATGTTTCAAGCTTCTTATTTGCAGCATCCCAAATCTTCTTTGCGTTCTTTGCATTGATAATATCGTTAATGCCGAAATATCTTCTTAATTCTAGGTGAGACCAGTGGTATAGAGGGTTACCTACGAAATAAGGCATAGATTCGCAGAATTGGCTATATTTTTGATAATCTGATTCTTCAAGTGACTTACCAGGAACGTTACCAGAAATAGAATCTTCTTCATATCCTCTAGCACGTAATGCTCTCCACTTGTAGTGGTCACCATATCTGTCACCAGCACCTAACCAAGCTTCAGCAAGGTTTCTGAAATGCTTATCTTCAGCAATTTCCTTTGGTTGTAAATGACAGTGATAGTCAATAATAGGCATGCCTTCTGCATGTTCATGATATAACTTCTTAGCTGTTTCAGTAGTTAATAAGAAGTCATCATCCATAAAATCTTTCATGTAAATTTTCTCCTTTGTTCTTTCTTTTTTTATTTACTATACGATTATAGGATTACTCCATCTTTGAAGATAGAGATTTCTCTAAAGTTGTTTTCTTCATTCTTAGCTTGCTTCTTGCCTGATGCAACATCACAAATTAAATCTAAGAACTTTTCTAATAATTCATCCATTGAATATTTATCTACTAAATCACCAGCATTGAAATCAATCCAATTTGACTTCTTATTTGCCAGTTGAGTATTTGTTGCAATCTTTAATGTTGGAACAAATCCTCCAAATGGAGTACCACGACCTGTTGTAAATAATACCATTTGGCAACCTGCTGCAGCAATTGTTGTAACTGCAACTAAGTCATTACCTGGAGTAGAGATTAAGTTTAATCCCTTTGCCTTTACACGGTCACCCATCTTTAATACACCATTAACCTTAGATGAACCACCCTTTTGTACACATCCTAAAGACTTATCCTCTAGAGTTGTGATTCCACCAGCCTTGTTTCCTGGTGATGGGTTATCATAAATAACTTGGTTATGATCCTTAAAATATCTCTTGAAATTATTGATTAAATCAACAATTTCATCAAAAGTTGCTTCATCCTTAGCTCTTGCCATTAATAATTGCTCTGCACCAAACATTTCAGGTACTTCACCTAAAACTGATGTTCCATCATTTAATGATAAGAAATCAGATAATCTACCAAGTAATGGGTTTGCAGTGATACCAGACATACCATCTGATCCACCACATTTAAGACCAATTTTAAGACAAGATAAAGGACATGTTTCTCTCTTATCATCCTTCATTTCGTCATATAATTCTTTTAATAATTTAACGCCTTCTTCAACCTCATCTTCAACTTCTTGAGAAACAAGGAAGCGAGTACGCTTTTTATCATAATCTCCAAGTGTAGCTTTGAATTCTTCCATTCTGTTTTCTTCACAGCCAAGACCTAATACTAAGACACCACCAGCATTTGGATGCTTTACCATGTCTTGTAATAATAATCTTGTAAATTCAAGATCTCCACCCATTTGTGAACATCCAAAAGGATGTTGGAAGGTATAAATTCCATCAATTTTTGATGTATCATATTTCTTCTTGAATTCTTCGATGATATCTCTAGCCATACCTGATACACATCCAACAGTTTGAACAATCCATAATTCATTACGGATACCATATTCTCCTGATGAACGCTTATAAAGCTCAACTGTTCTATCTGATTTATATCCTGGCACCTTTGGATAATTTGGCTGATATTTATAATCCAAAATATCACCAAGATTTGTCATAACATTTTGTGTGTGAACATGTCCACCTTTTTTAATATCACTTGTTGCATGACCAATAGGGAAGCCATATTTAATAATGTCTTCACCTTTTTTAATATCTCTTAAAGCTACTTTATGTGCTTGTGGAATATCTTCAAGTAATGTAACGCCATTTACAACATCACCTTTTTTAAATGGATGTAGTACAACCATTACATTATCATCACTATGTATGATAATAAAATCTTGCATAATAATACCTTCCTAATAATTATTTTTATTTTATGATTGCCTTAATTGCATCTCTCATAGACATTGTTTGTTGAGCATATAATGCTTCAGTAACAAAGTCTTGAACGCCAGGGATGTTATTAAGATCTTGTCCCCAATGATCCTTTAATGCTAATGTATCCTTAACAATCTTTCTTGCTCCATCCGTAGTTCCATCATATGAAGCCCATTCAGTCTTGAAAAATTCAATGAATTGAGGATCATCATT
>JAEEGH010025425.1_pt1 | contig 11873 bp, 11 predicted proteins | sample 9134181 | NCBI WGS metagenome assembly JAEEGH01 (sample SAMN16246544, study PRJNA631951) | gut metagenome | biome: gut microbiome; feature: rumen; material: DP-attached | host: Bos | place: Iran: Karaj | collected 2018-10
ATCACCACAGGCAACTTCGTCAAGCTCGCCAGGGAGAAGTTCTACGACGGCACAATCTTCCACAGGGTCATCGACGGCTTCATGATCCAGGGAGGAGACCCCCAGGGAACCGGAATGGGCGGACCCGGATACACAATCGACGACGAGTTCGGAACAGGACACTCCAACAAGAGGGGGACCATCGCCATGGCGAACACCGGAAGGCCCCACAGCGGAGGCAGCCAGTTCTTCATCAACGTCGTCGACAACACCTACCTCGACAAGGAGGACCCCAGGACACCCTACGCACACCCCGTGTTCGGAACTGTCCTTGATGGAATGGACGTCGCCGACAAGATCAGCAAGGTCGAGACCGACAGGAACGACAGACCTATCGATGACGTCAAGCTCATCTCCGTCGAAGTGACCGAGTGATAGCATGACCGATGTCCCGGAGATCCTCGCCAAGATGCTCGATGATCGCTCCATTGAGGCGGTGGTGATGTGCATAGAGGGCTGCGGAACATCCATCATCACTGACCCTTCGATCATGAGGAGGGTCGGGAAACTCATTTCAGGATCCGATAAGACAGAACCCGACCAGGAGATCATTTCTATAGTAGGCGACGACAACATCCTAGATCCTGAGAACTGCAAAGTGGACAACGTAGAGGGATTGTGCGTCGTGTACGACAACGGCATACATTCAGCTGCGGCATCAACGGGCTCTCTGAAGGAGGCCCAGATGATGAGGGACATGTTCGGCAGCGATCTGCTCATCATAGGAGTCTTCAAAGAATTCTCAGAGAAGGACCGTTCCGATGCGAAAGGCCTTCTGGACATCGTCTTGAGCGATTCAGGCACGGAGGCACTCTCGCACCTCGGCGAACTTAGTCTTAATAAGTTCTAAATACCCGGTCCACCCCCTGTTTTCTCATATGAGGGTGTGGCCACAGCAATGATGATTGTGCATCCGTCTCGGTGGTAGTCATGAAGAACGAAGATGAGGTGAAGGAATACCGTTTCTGGACATACGAATTCTCCCTGAAGGAGAATGTCGAACTTCCCGTATATTACGCGGACCACTTCTTCAAGAAACCTTCGACCGAGATGAACAACGACCTCATGGCATTCGCACTGGGATTGGAGCTTTCCTCGGGATTGGAAGCGGAAGACAGGTCGTCGTCCGTGCTGAAGCTTCTCAGGGAGATCGGATGCGACAACGCCAGGGTAAACGATGCCTTCAACCAGGAAACGACCATCTATTCCACCGATGTGGCGATAGGTTCCAAACAGTGGAAGAGCTACACCATAATCTTCGTCGTCCTGAACGGGGCTCATTACAATAACGAAGCAGCCGCCAACGTCATGCTCGGGGCCAGCGGGAACCACGCTGGTTTCATGATCGCATGCAACGCGGGACTGGATGAGCTCAGGAGCTTCATCAAGGACGAGAACATCACAGGCAAGACGAAGATCCTGATCACAGGCTACAGCAGGACCGCCGCAGGGGCCAACCTGTTAGCGGCATACATATCTGATGCGATAGCAGCGAGGAGAGTCAAGCAGAGGATCGGCGATATCAAGCTGACAAAGAAGGACTGCTACGGATTCTCGTTCGAAACGCCCCTGTGCGGACATTATGAGCTCGGAAAGAAGATGGTGCCTCCCACTGACAGCCGTTACGACAACATTTGGTATGTGACCAATCCTGACGATCCGGTCACCTACGTCCCGACGAAGAACTACAACTTCGTCAGATACGGGCATCATTACCTCATCGACTCCCACAACGAAGAGAAGAAGGCCAGGATGCTGGCGAATGCGAGGTACTACTTCGGCGAGAAGACCGCCAAAAAGGTGGACATGAGCAAATTCAAGAAGGTCCCCCTGACCGGGGTCCAGTACCCGTCAGATATATTCGACGGCTACCTGGCCAGATTCTTCTCCACCTTGGGAACCAGGAACCACTACCACGAGTACATCGAGTCGGACTTCGTCAGATTCGTCTATGTGATGTTCGACAGTCCTGATCTGGCATTGACGATACTCATGAACGCAGGGGACCCCATATCCCTTCTGAAGGCGCTTCACAGTTACTCGGATGACAAGGAGAAGTTCGATGAACACTTCAGACCGCTCATCGAATCGTCGACGGAGTCGCACGGGTACGGGAAGGATTCCGAGAGCATCCTGAACGCATTCTACCAGATAGCCCATCTGGTGAGAGGATACTTCAAGGACGGCATAGCTTCGATCGTAACCGACAAGTACATAGTATCCGCGACCGTCAACATGAGGATCCTCATCATGTCGCATCTGCCCTCGATGACTTATTGCTACATCATACAGGAGTGCCCATACTACCAGATTCCCGCTGAATTCCTGGAACCGGTGAAGGAAGAAGCTCCCGACGATTCAGCGAAGCTCATAGATTCTGCGAAACTGATAGAATCTGTGAAGTCCATAGATTCCGCAAAGATCATAGAATCGGTGAAGTCCATCGATACAGCGAAGGCCGTCGAATCCGTGAAATCCGTAGTGACGGATATCAAGGACAACGTGACCAAACGCCTGTCGAAGGATGATTAACCGCCCTTACGCTTATGAAAAGTATCCTTTAATAAAGAATAAATACCGACATGCGTCGTCTTAACGGTATGAATACGAAGCTGATCCTATTGGCCGTAGCGGCAGTCGCGATTGTAGGCGCTATGGTTTTTGCCTTCATGTCCGGAGAGAACAATGGAGAGACGACGATCGATACGGTGATCGACGAGGACGGAAGGATAGATGAGTTCAGCTTCATCCAAGACAACGGTAAGATAGAGCCCATCACACAGGGGATGAGGATCTCCACCGACGTCGATATCTGCTATTCTGGCAGCGTGACTGAATGGCTGGACGATGTGGAGATAACCAACGATCCGAACCTTGTCATTTTCAAGGCCAATGTGAACGGTCAGCGCATAGATTACGTGTTCAAACTCGACAACATCAAAACATCCAGCATGAAAGGGTACCTGAAGGATGGAGTCCCCATGCTGGAGGTCACGGCTAAGGACGGCTTCTCCATAAACCTGATGTACTTCGACCACAAGGGAATGGAGGACATCCAGAAATACGATTTCCAGACCTACGAGTTCATCGTCGGCGAGAACGTGACCCTTCCCGCCTATTACGGAGACAAGCTCTTCGCCACCCCTGCCACCCAGAAGAACATGGACCTCATGGCATTCGCCCTCGGACTGGAGCTGTCAACCGGAGTCTCCGGCAGCGACAGATCCTCCTCGGTGATCAAGCTGCTCCAGGACATCGGATGCCCCAATGCCAAGCCCAATGACGTCTATTCAAAGGCACCGTCCGCCGAATCCACGGATGTAGCGATCGGTTCCAAGCAGTGGAACGGTTATAACCTGATATTCGTGGCCCTGAACGGTACGAAGTACACCTCGGAGTTCGCTGCCAATGTTATGCTGGGCGAGAGCGGGAACCACTACGGGTTCACCCTTGCATGCAACGAGGCGCTGAAGGCCCTCAGGGACTTCATCTCGGACAACAACATCACCGGGAAGACGAAGATCCTGATAACAGGATACAGCAGGACCGCCGCTGGGGCCAACCTTGCTGCGGCATACATGTCCGATGCCATCGCAGAAGGGAAGGTAAAGGAGAGGATCGGTAACATAGAGCTCACCAAGGAGGATGTCTATGGATTCTCGTTCGAGACGCCCCTGTGTGGCTACTACGAAGCAGGGAAGGGGCTTGTACCGCCCACCGACAGCCGTTACAGCAACATCTGGTATGTCATAAACCCCGACGACCCCGTCACCTACGTCCCCACCAAGAACTACGGATTCGTAAGATATGGGAACGAGTTCACCATCCAGTCCCACGATTCAGGTAAACAGTCCACCATGCTGGACCTTGCCGAGAAATACTACGGAACCTCGAAGAAATACGGCAACCTGACCCCGAGACAATGGCTTGACCTTTCGGGTTTCAACATCATCGCGGATGTGAACTACCCTTCGGACATCTACGACGGATTCCTGGACAAGTTCTTCTCGAGCCTCGGCACCAGGGAATACTACTACAAGAACGTGGAGAAGGACTTCTCCAGATTCGTATTCATCATGTTCGACAAGATGGACCTGCCCAAGACCATCGTGGATGAGTCGGGCGGAGCGATGAAGTTCATCTCCGACCTGTATCTGAACTCCGGCAGCAAGGAGATGTTCGAAGAGCATTTCAGACCGATCATCAGCAAGGCCGCTTATGCCAACGGATGCCCCGATTACACCGACAGCATCCTGAATGCCATGTATCAGGTATCCGAGCTGGTCAAGCGCTATTTCAGCGATGGATTCGCCATACTCACGGACAAATACGTCCTTTCGATGGTCGCCAACTACAACTACGTCCTGATTTCGCATCTGCCGTCGATGACCTACTGCTACATAGTTCAGGAGAGCCCTCTTTACGTTTGAAAAACGGTTTTAATCAATCATACCGATTAGAGGCTGATCCCATGAAGACGGGCCACATCCTGATCACGGTTATTGCTGCGATTGCTGTCGTATCGCTAGCATCGCTGATATTCTTCAGCGCCAGCGGCCCCATCGCGGTCGAAAGCGTGACGGATAACGACGGCCAGTTGGATCAGTTCTCGTTCCTGGATTCGAACGATAAGGAGACGCCCATAGTCAAGGATGCGAAGGTCAAGGGCACCGCCCGCATCGCATACACCGGCGATCTGACAGGTTGGTCGGATAAGGTCAAGGTGCAGAAAGCATCGGGTGTGGTCATTTTCGGCATAACCATTAACGAAATACCGTACGAATACATCTTCAGATTCGGCGGCATCGACCACGACAGCCTCAACGGATACCTCAAGGACGGCATCCCGATGATCGAGGCGGATGCGAACAAGGGCTTCTCCATAGAACTGCTACGCTACGACCACAGGCAATACACCGACGTACAGAAGTATGAATTCAGGACGTTCGAGAGGCAGATGGGCGATAACCATCAGCTCCCTACATACTACGGCGACAGCTTCTTTGACAAGCCCTCGACGGAAAGGAACATGGACCTGCTTGCCTTCGCGCTGTGCCTGGAGATGTCCTCGGGCTTCATCTCTGATGAAAGATATGAGTCGGTGATCAAACTGCTCAGGGACATAGGCTGCGCCAACGCCATCCCCAACGAGACGTATCACGAGAAAGCCACCATGACATCCACCGATGTCGCCATCGGTTCCAAGCAGTACGGGGACTACACCGTGATCTTCCTCGTGATGAACGGAGCGAAATACTCCGCCGAATTCGCCACGAATGTGATGCTGGGCGAGAGTGGGGACCATGTAGGATTCTGCATGGTGCGCGACGAGGGATTGAAAGTCCTAAAGGAATTCATCAAGGACAACGGCATCACCGGGAAGACCAAGATAATGGTCACCGGATACAGCAGGACCGGTGCAGGCTCCAACCTTGTGGGAGCATACATCTCCGATGCAATCGCCGAAGGCAGGATAGATGAAGAATTCGGGAACATCACCCTCGAGCAGGAGGACTTCTACTGCTTCTCATTCGAGACACCGCTCTGCGGATACTATGAGGAAGGGGAGAACTATATTTCCCCTACGGACCCCCGTTACGACAACATTTGGTATGTGGTGAACGATGATGACCTGGTCACATACGTTCCTCCGAAGGCTTACGGTTTTGTGAGATACGGACACCAGATCACCAACTATGCCCACGACCCTGTGAAGAGCACGGGTATGCTGGATACCGTGGCCAGATACTACACCAAGGAGGTCGCCGAAAAGATAGACATGTCGGCGTTCAACAGCATAGGCGGATTCACATACATGTCCGATTTCGTCGACGGGTTCAGCGAGAAGTTCTTCTCCAGCCTCGGCACCAGGGAGTACTACTACAAGAATGTGGAATACGACTTCGCCAGATTCATCTATGCTGCATGGACCAACGGCAATCTTCTCAATGACATAATCGAGGAATACGGAGGGCCTATAGTATTCGTCTCCGACCTGTACCTGTACACGGACGAAGAATCGGTATTCATCAACCACTTCAGACCTGCCATCGCGGCGGCGACCGAGAAGTACGACTGCGAGGAATTCACGGATAACATCCTGAACTCTTTCTATCAGATCTCAGAGCTCGTCAAGCGCTATTCCGATGACGACATGTACTCCATGCTGACGGACGAGTATCTCCTGTCAATGATCGCGAATTCACATCTCCTGCTGATGTCGCACATGCTTGTGATGAACTACGGATACGTGGTCCAAGAGAGCGACCTGTACAAGTGATCATTCGTCGCCCTGATAGGAATCGATGACAAGGTGCGTCCCGGAACGTAGCATGATGATGGGCACGCCTTCCTTCCTGAGCCTTCTCCTCAGCTCCTTGTCGTTCGTTAAAACGTAACCGCCGGTCTTAGCGGCCATCTCCACGACAGCATTATCGCCGGTGTATTCCGTGGGGATGATCTCGTATTTGCGCGCCAATGCAATGGCGGCTTTCGCATATCTGTGATCCATATGCTTCAATTCCCCGACCAGAGGTCCGGGGACGACGATCCTGACCTCGCCGAGGAGATCCCTCAGGGCGAGGTCGAGGTTCATCTTGATCTCAAAAGGCATGAGTAAGGCGTTTGTGTCGAGTACGACGGTCTGCATGATCTCACTGATCGACGATACCGTAACCAATCAATCTCCACTTGTTGGAGATCCTTCTCGAGATGGCCACCCTCTGTCCGGGCAGTATGCACACCGGGATCTTCAGGACGACCTCTGCGGAGTTGTTCCTGGCGCTCTTGACGACACCGACGGTTGTGGCGGTACCGACGCTGAGCATCAGGGGCTCGTTGCTCTTGATGTCCTCGACGGACAGCTCGGCGGACGAACCTACGACACGGTCGAGCAGAGTGGTCTTCATCTTGAAGTCGTGGACCACGGCTGGAAGCTCACCGGGGACACCGATGACCCTTCCGGTAAGTCCGTCGGACTTGGTGATGGAAGCGTCCAATCCGGTTCCGATGGCGATGAGTCCTCCGGGGACGACCGATTTGACGGAACGTCCTCCGGCCTCGAGGGATGTGACCTTCGCGGTGATCCTCTCGTACACCGGCTTTCCAGCGACCTCTGTCTTCCTTCCGGGCGATATCTCGATCTCGTCCCCGACCTTCAGGGTTCCCTGGATGAGGGTTCCTCCCAGGACTCCTCCCTTCAGGTCCTCCGGCTTGGTACCGGGGGAGTTGATGTCGAACGAACGAGCGACGTGCATCAGAGGCGATGCCTTGGCGTCCCTCTTGATCTTGGCCACGATGTTATCCTCGATGGCCTGGATCAGCATGTCGATGTTCACACCGCGGTTGGCGGAAATGGGGATGATCGGAGCATTCTCGGCGATCGTTCCCTTGACGAACTCCTTGATCTGCTTGTAGTTCTCGATGGCCTGTTCCCTGGTGACGATGTCGATCTTGTTCTGGACGATGATGATCTTGTCGATACCGATGATCGACAGGGCCATCAGATGCTCCTTGGTCTGGGGCTGGGGGCACTTCTCGTTGGCTGCAACGAGCAGAAGCGCTCCATCCATCAGGGCGGCTCCCGACAGCATGGTGGCCATCAGGGTCTCGTGCCCGGGAGCGTCCACGAAGGACACCGCTCTGAGATACTCTGCATCTGCACCGCAGTTCTTGCACTTCTTGGTGGTACCGTACGCTGCGGCGCCCTGGCACTCAGGACACTTGTAGAATGCTACGTCTGCGTACCCGAGACGGATGGAGATTCCTCTCTTCAACTCTTCAGAATGACGGTCGGTCCATTCTCCGGAGAGGGCCTTGGTAAGTGTTGTCTTACCGTGGTCGACGTGACCGATCATCCCGATGTTGATCTCGGGCTGCTTTGGGACTTTCATCAGTTCTCCGCGGGTGCCTCGGGGTTGAGGCACTCCTCGATGGACTTGGGTCCGTACTCTTCGATGACGGCGTTGATCTGGACGATCTCTGCGGAGATTGTGTTTCCGCGGATTGCGGTCCTCTTCCTCTCTCCGTCGTACCTCTCGTGGAATCCCTTTCCGTCGGAGAGCAGGAGCTTTATCCTCTTGTTTCCGGGGAGGTCCTTCCTCATGGGGGTACCGTTGGAGTCGGATCCGCCGGTGATCTTGATCTTGTACTCGGGGAGACCAAAGAAGACTCCGTCGACTGTCTCTCCGATGGCGATTCCGATCAGAGAGTTCGCGTGGTGACCGGAGACAGCCACATTGTAGGACTTCCCGGTTTTCTTGTCGTTAACAACAGCTTTGAATTCTGCCATTTGAACACCTGTACGCGTGTGTAATAAAGTAACATTTATAAAGGTTGCCCAAACGTCCTCTGACGCTACCTAGTTTAATCTTAGGTCATAATTATTTAAAGTGAACACTATTGACACTCCATGCTCATGGAGTTCCTCGGGATCGATACCACGGCCGAGGCCATCCTGGCTGTCATGCTCCTCTCCTATACGCCGTTCGCCGTCTACCAGCTGTATCTGATGGATTACAGCCTCTGGATGTCGGACAACAAACTGTTCAAGGACAAGGAGAAGCTCGAAAAGGCGAACAACGTGATCGTGGCCATTACCACCAACGGGATGGCCACCGACGTGGTCGAGAAGATCATCGCCAAGATCAGGAGATACGGAGTGGCTTCGGAGATCTACGTGGTCAAGGAGGAGAGGGACAAGTTCCGCTACAGCTGCGAAGAGATCGTGGTCCCTTCCGACTACGTCTGTCCCAACGGGTCCCGCAACAAGATGCGTGCGATGCAGTACGGAATAGAGGCTATGCACGAGATGGGCTACGGCGAAGAAACCTACATATGCCATCTGGACGACGACAGCGTGGTCGATCGCCCATACCTCGAGTACATCAGGGACTACATGACGACAGGCGGTGGCCAGGGATGCATCAGGCTCCGCGCCTGGGGGAAGCATCTGTTCTCGTCGCTTTCCGATATCATTAGGATCGCCAACTGCGAGGCGTGGTGCAAGAGGAGCAACCACAGGAACTCCCCGCAATTCGTTCACGGAGAGGGATTGGTCGTCCGTGCCGACGTGGAATTTGATATCGGCTGGGACTATGGCACATATGGTGCGGAGGACCTGATCATGGGACTCTCCATCTCCAAGAGATACACCTTCGAGGTTATACCTATGGGGCACATCTACATCGCGCCCCCTACCTCCGTCACCGATTACTACAAGCAGAGGCGCAGATGGTTCTGGTCGCTGATGAACAACAAAGGAGTTGTCAGAAGGCTGTCCCTCCGCACATGGCTGTTCTACATGTACATGTACATCAACGGTTTCTTCGGTCTGATCGCGCTCTGCGCGTTCCCGTTCATGATGCTGTATGCGAACGAGCTGAGCGATTTCACCATATTCATCGCATTGTTCAACATGCTCTGCTTCTTCGCGTACTATCAGTTCGGCGCCACGTACATGCACTCGATACCGATATCATTCACCCTGTTCGTCCTTACGATACCCGTAGCATTCTACGACGGGATGACGTCGGTGTATGCGCTGCTGAGACCGCCGGATTTCACGACGTTCGAGACGATCAAAAAGGTCTGATACCCTCTTTCTCAACATCGTCCGGATCCTCATCCAGCTCGGAGCTGAGAGGATCGAAGATCTGATCCTTCGTGGCGCGGACATAGATGGTCACGATCACGCCGATGATAATGTTTGCGACCATAAACCACATGGATATCATGCTTAGATGTTCCAGACCATCGGTACCGCGGATGTACGACTGGATACATGTCACGACAAGCAAGGTAAGGATGAGTATATCCACATACTGATGGTGTTTGACCTTCACGCGAAAAGAATCGTATAACTCATATATCTGTCCTCTTGGATACCAGGATGGTGCTGTGCGTAACAAGCGCAAAGCAACTGTTAAATACCGCATCTCTATAGTGATGCGTGCTAACACGTAGCACGGTGACAGAAATGTACGGAAAGAACATCAGGATCGAGAGGATAATGGACAGAGCGAGCGGGAACGCTGTAATAGTTCCGATGGACCACGGGATCAGCGTGGGCCCCATCGCCGGACTGACGGATATGAAGACCACGGTCAACGATGTGGTAGAAGGCGGAGCGACCGCTGTCCTCATGCACAAGGGAATAGTCCCTCTCGGACACAGGACATCGGGTCACGATGTCGGTCTCATCCTGCACCTTTCCGCATCCACAGATATCGGTGTCAATTCCAACAACAAGGTTCTGGTCGCCACTGTGGAGGAAGCACTCGCGATGGGTGCCGATGCCGTTTCCATACACATCAACGTCGGTGCGGAGTGCGAGCCCCAGATGCTCTCCGACATGGGAATGGTCTCCAGGAAGTGCCGCCAGTGGGGGATGCCTCTGATCGCTATGACATACCCCCGCGGACCCAAGATCAAGGATTCGTTCGACCCCCAGGCAATAGCTCACGCGGCGAGGGTAGCGACCGAATTGGGTGCGGACATCGTCAAATGCAGCTACACCGGGGACATCGACACGTTCAGAGAGGTCGTGAAAGGGACCGTGGTCCCCGTCGTGATCGCCGGCGGACCTAAGATGGATTCCGATTTGGATGTACTGAACATGGTCCACGACTCCCTTGAAGCGGGAGGACACGGAGTGTCCATGGGAAGGAACATCTTCCAGCACAAGAACGTCCGCGGCATGATGAGCGCCGTATCGGACATCGTTCTCCACGGCGCTACCGTCGAGGAAGCGCAGAAGCATCTCAGATGAGATAATACAGAATAATCCGGGGCGGCCAATGGCCACCCCTTTTTAGTTTAATAATCCTCGGCCATGCCCATAATGGCCGAACCCAGGATTATGTAAGGTTTGTTGATGGTCTCATCCATGAATACCCTGCAGTTGATACCGTACACCTCGCGGATATTCTCCTCTGTGAGGACCTCCTCGGGAGTACCTACGGCATGGATCTTACCGGGACGGGCAAGCATGATAACCTTATGGGCATACTTCGATGTGATGTTCAGATCGTGACAGATGGTCATGATTATCATGCCCCTCTCAATGGCGATAGCTCTGAGCATCTCCATCACATACACCTGATATTTCACGTCCAGATTGGCCGTGGGCTCATCAAGGATTAGTATCTCCGGCTCCTGCACCAAGCCCCTTGCGATTGATACTTTCTGATGCTGTCCCGCGGACAGGGCGTTGTAACTCCTGGCTGCAAGGTTCTCGATGTGCATCAGTTTCATGGTCTTGTAGACGACCTCCAGATCCTTCTGGCGCGAGCCCCATTTCTGGTGATTGAACCTTCCGATCATGATGGTATCTACAACGGACATGGAAAAGGCGTCCTGCGAGAATGCGGGAACGAATCCCACCTTCTTGGCGACATCCTTATGGTGCATCTGCGCCACATCCTCTCCGTCCAGAAGGACCTGTCCTTTGAGAGGCGTGACGATCTTGCTTACGCACTTGACCATGGTGGATTTCCCTACACCGTTGGGTCCGATAATGCAGTATAGACCGGGCTCGTGTATCTCCAGATTGATATCGTGGAGGACGATGTGATCCTCGCTGTAGCCGAAATCGACGTTCGTGATAACTACTTCTGCCATTCGTATCACCACGCACTGCTGTTGCGCCTCAATACCATCCACAGGAAGACGGGGCCTCCGATGAACGACATGACCACTCCCACTGGGAGGGACGAGGGCGCGATGATCACCCTTCCGATTATATCCGCTATCAGCATCAATGCCGCACCGAACAGTGCGCATGCAGGGACTAGATATCTGTTGTCAGCACCTATGAACATCCTCACTATGTGGGG
>JAEEGH010025426.1_pt1 | contig 11872 bp, 10 predicted proteins | sample 9134181 | NCBI WGS metagenome assembly JAEEGH01 (sample SAMN16246544, study PRJNA631951) | gut metagenome | biome: gut microbiome; feature: rumen; material: DP-attached | host: Bos | place: Iran: Karaj | collected 2018-10
GCATTGGGATATTGAGTCTTTTTGTTTTGCACCATAAAGGTACTCAATTCTTGCGACATATGCAAGATTCCAATGCCTTTTTTGCACCTATATATTCACGTTTTTATTAACATCCGAAACTTCAATTATGATAATTCGTGGCTCATTCGTGGTCATTCGTGTTTTTTAACTTCAGTTCTCTCAGCGCGTCGCTCATTCCCCACAGTCCGCAGCAGTGTCGGGGTTTCACCCTCCTCTTCAGTCGTCTGCACTTGCGTGAGACGAGGCTCGACGTCAACTGTTTCCACTGACACGATGCGCAACACACTTTAATCGCGATGCCGTAGGGATTCTTAACGTAGTCGAAAGTCGTTTCCGAGCCGCCCGAAGTCCGCGCCGACCTGTTTTCCGAGCCAGGCGGAGAATTTCTCCGAGCCGTCCGGAGAATTTCTCCCCGCCGTTCAGAGAATTTCTCCGCGCCGTCCGTAATCGACTTCCCCCTCGCGTTTTTTCCATTTTTTTTCATACCTTTACCTTGTTTTAATTGTTTGACATAAAGTTACTTTTGTGAGATCTCGACGGCGAAGGTATGGACTAAAATTGGGGAAACAATGGATTCAAAAAGTGACATCTACTAATATCTACAAATATCTACTAATATCTACAAATATCTACTAATATCTACTTTTCAGGGCACAAAAAAAGCACCAGAATTGTCATTCTGATGCTATTCGATTGCACTATAATGAGTAAATGAATGCTAATTCACATAGCAACGTGCAAAATATTTTTCGCCAAGATACACGTTCTGTATTTTCTCAGCACCAAGTCTGGATGACCAGGCAGCCGCTTATGATTGAGTCTGTATCTGAATCCTCTTTTCCACAACCCACGTCGCACAATCATTTCTGGCTTCGTGTTTTTACCACGAATCGCCGCCATGTTCTTGCTACGCTGCTGTGGCGTGAGATGGTCCATACTTATTAACTAAAGGACTTAGGTTTCTTATTTTAGAAAACGAAGCTGGAGATTTAGGGTGAAATACTGATTACCATCCTTTCCTGTTTCTATCCGTCCAAATCCATGTTTTGAAGTAGAACCTGTCTCAAATTTCAGATCGTGATAAAGATAATCGTCAAGTGAGGATTTGTATATGACATGATAGCAATCTATGTCACCTGATTCGGTTACGACAAGAACACCAGATGCTTGATGGGATGCCTCCCAAGGCTGACTCGGAAGTAGGCCTAAGGCGACATCGGAAATAAACCGTTTGACTTTTGCCTCATATAAAACGGTTTGTTAACAGACACGCACCAGCGATTCTCCGAAAAACGCAGAGAGTGCCGACAAGGTGCGGATAGTGAAGTTGTGCTGACCGCTGAGCCACTTGGTCACCTCACTGGGGCGCTTGCCCAGAGCCTGAGCAAACTCCAGCTTCGACAAGCCACGCTGCACCATCAGGTCGTTGATGCGATTGGAGATGGCAAACTCCAAGTCCACCTCTTGCTGAATGTCGGCAGGCACCGCCGCCAACATCTGTTTGAATGGGGTTTTTATCGTCTTCATAGGTCAAACGTTTTATCTGTTTCTATCTTGTTCTCAGTCACACTAATAGTTCCATCTTTCACTCCCTCTTTTATAAGGCGGTCGAAGTTCTGAAGCGTCAGCACATAACCGCTCAGTTCCTTGCTCTCCTCGTAGGTCTTCATGTTCTTTACGCCACCATTACCAAGAATGAGAATCTTGTCAGACAGACGCAGACAATAGAGGCGCAGTTTCGATTGTACGGTAGAATGCAACAACACGGTCACTCATCTTGCCCTCTGGTCTGAAAGCGTGCAATTCTTTGCTTCTTCAACTAATACTAATTCGGCTTCACTCATAACTATATTCGTTTTAATTCGCTGCAAATATACGATAATAATTTCACTTTTAAGTGTAATAATGGAAGAAATTTATGCTTTGTCCTTCATTTTTAACAATTGGGAGAGGTTTACGGCCTTAGAATCTTAACAAACCCGGTAAAATCTTAAAGAATGGATTCTTATTCAGATTTAAAAAATTCTATGAACGATAAAACCACCCCTTTTAGTGGGATGAATTGACAGTTACCTGTCCCTTGTCACGAGTGATTTTTGTGTGTTTCTCCTCAATTTTCACCACTTTTTTGGTGGATTCGTGCGGAGTTTTAAAAAAAAGAGGTATATTTGCAGCGTAATTCAAAACGTTATGGATGTAGCATTTATTCTGGATAAGTATTTCAAGGGAACGACAGACGTCTCAATAGACGTGTTCGACGCTCAGACGTTGAATGCGGTCTATCGCGATGTTATCAATGCCATGACCTCTCACTTCGAAATCGAAGTCAGCGTGCTGCAGGCGTTGAGCTACTGTCTGTACGAGATGATGGACAACGTGCACATCCATTCCGGCAAGCCGCTGGGCACGGCCATGACGCACTATGACGATGAGCGTAAGGTGTTGCGCATATTGATTGCCGACGATGGGATGGGCATCAGGGCTTCGCTCGCTGAGAACGAGAAATTCAAGGACATCACCGAGGCCGAGGCCTTGAGGCTGTGCCTTGAGGACACCGTTACCGACGGCAAGGGTATGGGGTTCGGACTGTACACCACATCAAGGCTAGTCAACAGCATCGGCAAAGAGTTCATTCTGCACTCAGGAAGTCACAAACTCATCATTCAAGACGGCAGCACCTCGGTCATCGAGAACGGTTTCTGGCAGGGCACGCTCATCTATATGGAAATTGGTACCGGCGAGGAGATCGACCCCAACCAGATAGTGGATCATCGGGCCGACGCTGCCGAAGAGTATAACGAGGCATTTGTAGAAACAGGAGAATTGGAATCGCTATGGTAGAATTTAAGTTCATAGAATACGGTACGGACTTCGGAACGCGCGACATGGGGCAGAAGCTCCGTGAGAAGCTTTTGCCGCTTATCAACGGCGATGAAAAAGTTGTCCTCGACTTCACGGGCGTCAACGTGGTATCAAACTCCTTTGCCGACGAATGCATCGCTAAGCTGCTCCTGGAAATGCCGTTGTCGGAGTTGAAGCGCCGCACCACATTTCGCGGCCTGAATCCCCTAGCCGAGCGTAGCGTCTTGGTTGCGCTTCAACGCAGGTATAAGGTTCAGTTGAATAGTTAGAAATCATCTTTTCTCATTCACGTATCGAGTGCATGTATCAGTGGACCTGTATCAGTATATGACAGGTACCAGTCCCTTGTCAAGTAGCATTGTGCTCACAGCGTGCCTGTCCCTCTGTGAGGTCGGGCGCTTTCGGTGCAAAGATACGAAAATCCTCGCAACTTCCAAAGAAATTGCGAGGAAACATATCAGATGAAGTTGAAATTACACAAAAGTACACAATAGGGTCGGTTCCGGTGTGTATTTGATACATTGAGACAAGTACAGTCTCCGACGTCCTTTTACAGTTGGAACTTGTAGCCGAGAGTGATCTGGATCAGACTGCTGTGATAGTTGTTATCGCTGGTACTATTCTTGTTGATTGTTGAAACACCTATGTTGTAACGTGCATCAAGAACGAAGTTTTCGTACTCATAAGACAGACCGATGGGGATTGAGAAGTTGACGCTCTTGTAGGCGTCCTTTACATCTAAGCTCTCTGCTTTAGCACTCAGCAGGAATCCCAGCTGTACACCAGTCTTCAGAGCAAGACCCGGAAGTACATAGAAATTAGCTGTAACGGGGATGTTCAGATAGTCGAGCTTATATGTAGAACTACTACCGCCACCTTCGAGCTTCCATCCCTGCTGGGCATAGTTAAGACCTGCGGCAATACCGAGCCACTCGTTGGCATAATACTCGCCCTCGATGCCTGCCAGGAAGCCTACACGTGATTTTCTGTCAACACCTCCCACTGTGGTCTATGAACCATCGAGCGAACCAAAGCCGATACCCACCTTGGGCTGAAGAGTAAACGAACCATTTTCACGCAACGTGTTCTTTGCACTGGCTGTCAGGGCAACTACTGCCATAACAGCAATCATCATTAATTTTTTCATACTTACTGTTGTTTAAAAAGTTAATAAAAAGATAGATATTTCTGTTTAATAATTCTTGGTGGTTACATTACCCTTGTTGTAGATGATATCACAACGGTAGACCTCCTTGTTGGTCCTCATGTTGGTGGTGACGACGGTGACGGTGAACGCTACGGACGTGTCGCCTTTCATCTTGGCCTCCATGGATGCTGCCATGGTGGTGACGATTTCCTTGGACTTGTCGGCGGCAGACTTGTCGGTGATGTACTGACCCGTTTCCGTCTTTACGAATGCCTGCTGCAGTGCTGCCGCCTCGGCATCTGTGAATTGGCCCTTGTCCTGGAACGTCATCGAGGTTGTCAGTTTGTAGGTGTCGCCACTCAGATCGGGTGTCTTGTCATCACTACCGCAGCTCTGTACTGCGAAAGCCATCAGTGCTACCAGCACGACAGCCATCATTGCTTGAATTTTTTTCATTGTTGTTTAAATGTTTAATGAATACTAAATGTTAAATAAAAACTTATTTTATAAAAATCTTTTTGTTGTTCATGATGTAGATTCCACGAGCAGGCTTGCCAGTGATGCGACGGCCTTGCAGGTCGTAGTAGCTGCCGGCGTCAGTGGTTGGCATAATAGCCGGTATGATGCCTGTCGGATTAGCGTCGTTGACAATCTTAAGCGATGTTGGCAGTCCTGTCGCATTCTCTTGAGCTACCAGACAGAAGGTGAAAGGCTTCATTTCGTAGCTCTCATGCAGCACGAAGCTATCGCCTTCCAGGATGTAGACATTCTTTCTGGTCTGCCGACAGTAGTTGTAAACGATGCCGAGCTTTGAACCCAGCAAGAAATACGAACTCTGAAAGATAGCATCTCCCATGAATTTGACGGTACGGCCAGCCATGGCGGGGTCGACACGGACTAACGAGAACTGGCCACGTTGTACGGCCGGCTTCACATGCAGTTCGCCTTTCGAAGCGCCACAGTCCTTCATCTCCTCACTTTCGATAAAGTAGTGGAAATTTGCTGAGAGATCTTCTCCTGTTACCGCATCTGTCACGAATTCATCGGTTATGATATCTGAAAAGAAAACCAGCGGGAGCCAGCAATTGGTCTCCTCAGCGGTGAAGGTATGCACGATACCCGCTGATTCTGAAGAGACATTGGGAATATTATTCTTAAAGCCCATATCATAGCGGGTGTAGAAGACGACGGGGTTCTGGGAACTGCCTTTGTCATTCAATACGATGGCATGTTCCAGTCCTTCCACTGAGGGGTTCGACACGTAATAGATGGTGTTGGGATTCTTGTTGGGCGTGACACGCTTTACCTTGGATTGGGGAATGATGACGACTGTAGCATCCTCGGGTGCGACAATCTCTTCAGCATCGTCAAAAACGGTCTCCACACTATCTGGCGTCAAGGCGGTAGCCACAGGAACAATGGTATAGACGTCGGTGAAGTATTCGTCAAACAGATCGTTAGTATTCAGGTATCTGAACGAGAACCTGACCTTCGACCATGTTCCCATTTCTTTAAGTTTTTCCGTAAAGGTAATACTGCTGCCAGCAGGTAATTTTCTACTTCCTGTGGTGAGTGGGACATTCTCGGATTCGTCCTCGACATTATAGCCAGTGATTTTGAACAAGCCACTATAGTCTTTGTCACTTTGGTTGAAGATGGTAAAGTCGAGCTTGCCACTCGATCCCTTAATGATTTTCTTTTCGTTATCAACCCTGTTGCCACCCAGTGTCAGCGGACCCAACGTGATGGGTGTGGCATCTATTTTAATGCCATAGAGCCAATGGCGGTAGAACATATCAGCATAGACGCCATACTGCTCGTCAGGTTTCATGATGACCGTTCCGTAATCTGTTTTCCGTCTGACGACCTTCACCTTTCGGGTCTCATGCGGACGGAGCAGACAGCGCTCATAACTCCATAAAGTGGGGTCTGTTTTATAAACGAACAGATGGCCAAAATATTCCTCATCGCTCAGATTCTCGACGGTAAAGGTGATTGTCTTGACAGTCTGTTCACCACGAAAGTCCTCATACTCATATTCTGGGTTGGACAGTTTCAGGTTGGCTTCGCCGGGAACCTCTGTCAGACGCAGCGTAGTGCCGTCGATATTGACGTTGACATAGAAACGGTCTGACCCCCGAAGCACATCCTTGATGTCAGGCTCTTTGCCAGTATCCATCATAGCAACCAGGCGGTAATTGCCATCGGAGAGTGTGTCGGGCAGCACGCAGTTGAAACTGTTGATGCAGATAATTCTCGCTGATGTCAATTCAGCATACTGTCTGCCATTCAGCATACAGTGTATCTTACCGTCTTTCAGCAGCGCATACCGGTAGGTAGGCTGCATGCTTAACGTATGGGCCGTGGTCAAATAGCGTAAGATGCGAATCTCCGGGAAGGGCGACTTCGTGTCAGGTCGTGTCATGACCGAGTCACAATATACATACATGCGTTCGCACCCCTCATGGACTGTCTGAGTCTCTATTGCCGGATCCTCCGTAGGCGGCTGGATGCCAATGATTACATCATGGAAGTCAGACCAGCAGGGGTTTGCCAGACTGCCGCCATCGCCAGAGCCTACAGGGTCAAGGGCTGGAATCTGGAAGAACCCGTCGAATTTTCCGTTCCATCCCCAGTTGAAGTGGAATTTACCTTCTCCGTCGTAGCCGTCGCAGACAAAACTATGGCCCTCTACACTACTGTTGTAACCATTATAGATGATGGGGCGCTTGGCAGCGAGTTCCTGATAGAGCATCTCCTCCCAATCGTCAATCGTGTACTCCACCTGGCTTAGCCATCGTACATTCTTATCATAGTCGAAGTAATCACGCAGCGCTTTGTCAATAAGGATGGTCAACGCGCCAGACATATTCACACCATATTCCATCTTGACGCTCAAGCCTGCCCATCGCATCAGGTGGGCAACGGCATTGCCTTGAGCCTCGGTATAGTTGCCCTCAGTATAGGTGTCGAGCATGTTTTCCCAATTAAAAGTCGTAGAAGGAGCCAGATTCCCGGGTTCTACAGTTTTTGTCGCACCCTGCGGCCATTTCCAGTATCTCATCACCTGTGACATGGATGTGGCCAGACAGCCTGTTATGGTTCTTACATCTGTCTTAAGGTCTACGGGGCATTCCCTGTTGTAGGGTTCACGCTGCCCCCACTGGCTTTTTATCAATGGCTCAATGCGCTCCCGGGGTGCAGGAGCACGCATGGCAGCCTGGGCCTTCCCCTCTTGTATCAGCTTGATTTGCCGGGCATAGCCTTGCAGCCATGCCTTCATGTTAGGGGGCATGTCATCTTGGTCAATCGCGCCATGAAGTGAATAGCCTAACACACCGTCTACGCTGTCATCAGCACTGACAATGACAAACCCGCCGCCCTCCGCATTGAAGGCATAGAGCTCTGAGATACCCGTCGCAGCCTCGCGGAGTTCGACAGCAGCACTTCTGCGCATAGTATTCCCACTGGCCTGGCGCTGTTCGAGGAATGCCTGAGCTTTAGCCTTGGCCTGTTGCTGAGTAATGGTCGGTGCTGCCTTTGCCGCTACGGCCATCAGCGCAATGATAGTTAATAATAGCGCTTTTTTCATTATTGTTTCTTAGTTAAATCTGTTATAGCTTTTATTATTTTATGAAAATCTTTTTGTTGTTGATGATGTAGAGTCCTTTAGCAGGCTGGCCAGTGACGCGACGACCTTGCAGATCGTAAATCTGGTTATTGCTGGACGGCTCACGATGGATAGTGCTGATGCCGGTTACTCCAGAAGGTGTCACGGTGGTGCCAGGCTTGACTGTGACATCGAGCAGGGTTGTGCCCTGAACGAACTTGTTATACGATGTTCCGATGAGAATGCGTATGTCATTCAGGTTCTCGGATGTGCTAAAGATACCATCCAGTTCGCTGGCGTTCAACTCCATGGTCTGTCCAGGAGGAATGGTATCGTAATTCGAACCCGAAATTCTGCCTGATTCGCCTACCATCGTTGACTGCAAGGAGATGGAGTATGGCTTCTTCCACGTGCGTGTGTCATCGTTCTTGATGTATATCAGCGCATCGAGGTCGAAACGATCACGATATTCAATTTTATAGTCAACCACCTTCAGGTCGAAGAGGTGGGGATCGTTCTCGATATTGACGACCGTCTTGTCCAAGGTTACCTTGTCCGACAATCCCAGAAGGAATATTTCCATATCTCCCTTGAAGGGAACCACCATGGGATAACGCAGGGTGACGCGCTCACCCTTCTCAAGTTGCGTGGGGCGCATCATTTCACTCTTATCCACTGCAGGTACGAAGGTCGTGCCCATCGTTTTGCCTACGTTCAGCTGAGTGACTGTGCTGACCTCCTTGTCGCCCTGGTTCTCGACCACCAGTATCAGCGTGTTCTCCTCTAACGGGGTGGCAGGCGATTTCTCGAAATAGGCATTGATGATTTTCATCACCATGTTGGGATGAATGGTAACCTGCCCATCCTTCACATCCACAGTAAAGCACTCGCCGGGAGCGCCAAAGAACTCCCATGCCGCAGTGGGCTCTTGGGCATCCTTGGCTATCGGGTAGAGGGTGTGGGAGCCGTCGGTCAGCGTCAGTTTTCTTTTCGGAAAAACAAATTCTGCCAATTGGGCGTTAACGAAACTGGTTGCCGTGTCGTTCTGCGCTACGAGGGTACAGGAGCCATCAGCATTCTTGATGCCCAGTCCCATATAATATGACGCTTTCCTCAACTCAAAATCGGTATATGCCGCCACGTACACCAATGCAGTGTCAATGGCAACAGGCTCATTATATATGATTAGTTTCCTGACCACTTCGGGCACAACAGTCTCGGTGCCGGTACTTTTCTCAATGCCGACGAGAATCTGCTGGTTGGTGGCAAAGCCGAGATTGGTATTGCCGGCAGACCCCACACTGGTGTTGTCGTCGGGATTCAGCACGTTGATGGCGAAGTAGCCGTCGTTCTTTCCGGCCCAGCCCCAGTTGACGTGAAACATATCATTACCGTCGTAGCCGTCGATGACAAATTCATGTCCGCCGCTGCTGCTCTGCCCGGCAAAGACGACAGGACGCTTCTGGTTCAACTCATTCCAGATCAGCTGGTTCCATTGTTCGATGGTATAATGGGCGCGGTCGGCACAGTAGATACCTTGCGAGTAGCCGAAATAGCGTCGAAGGGCATTGGCTATGAACTCGTGCTGCGTACCCGACGCATCGGGGCTATAGTCCATCTTGGTAGCCTGCCCACAGTAACGCATCAACTCGGCAACGGCCATACGCTGTTCCTCCGTACCTGGCTGTTGACTCGTATAGTCGGGCAGCATCAGGTCCCACTTGAAGGTGGTTGCAGGCAGTTCCGGCAACGTACAAGGCTCCCCTTCCTGATAGTTGAACGTATAGGAAGGAATGGTGGTGGTGGCATCCTGGGGCCACTGGTGGTAGTACATCACCTGCGCCATCGCCGTCGCCACACAGCCCGTCGCACAACGTTTGCCCTTCCAGGTATACTTATTACCTTCGTAGAGGGGAGTCATCAGGTCGTATGGTTCCACCTGATACCAAGTGGTCTTGAGCAAGGGCTGAACAGGTGACAACGAACTCGTGGCTGTCTGCTGTGGAGCGGTGTATGTTTTGCTCAGATGGGCTATCTCATCGGCATAGCCCTGAAGCCACGAACGCATGTTGTCGGGCATGTCGTCGGCATCAATACTTCCCGTCAGGCTATATCCAAGCACGGGCAGTGTGCGGTCGTCGCCACTGACAATGACAAATCCGCCGCCCTCGGCATTGAAGGCATAGAGCTCTGAGAGCCCTGTCGCAGCCTCGCGGAGTTCGACAGCAGCGCTTCTGCGCATAGTATTCCCGCTGACCTGGCGTTGTTCGAGGAATGCCTGGGCTTTTGCCTTGGCTTGTTGCTGAGTAATGGTCGGTGCTGCCTTTGCCGCTACGGCCATCAGCGCAACAATCGTTAATAATAGCGCTTTTTTCATCATCATTTCTGAGTTAAGTTTGTTGTGACTTTTATTGATTCACGTCATTATTTGCGGATTAGTGTCGAACCTAACTGTCCGAGCTGGACGGCATAGACGCCACGTTGCAGACCGGGAAGCGTGATGGATCCCTGCTGCACGGTGGACCGTTGAAGTACAGTGCCCGAGAGGCTGTAGACGGTGACGGGTGTTCCGTCGGCAGCACCGTCGGCATAGAGCACGTCACCCACGAGTCGGAAGGTGACAGCCTCAGGCTGGTTTTTGCTCAGCGAAGGAATGGCGGTAGGCAGACCCAGCACTTCGAGGATGCCCTTATATGCATTGATTTTACCGTGGCCGGCACGGATGCCTGCCTTGGTGGTGTTGTCGTCGGTATCAACGCTCTTCTGGATGATGGCCTTCACGTCGTCGTTGGTCAGCGTGCGTCCCTTGTCGTGGGCGGCCTGCAGCCACAGGGCAATAATGCCTGCAGCAATGGGGGTCGCCATCGAGGTGCCGTCGGACTTCACCCAGCAATACTCACGTGGTGTGGTCTGACCGATGAACTGATTGCTGAACGACTGGCGGTTGCTGACCTCTGAGGTTTCGTACGTTCCGTCGCCATAGAAAGAGTTAGCAGCACTATAGATGCACACGCCTGGGGAGACGACGAAGGGATGACGGTTGCCGGCATAGTCGGTGCCATAGCTGCTGAACGGGGCCACTTCACCCTCCTTGAAATCTTCATCGGGCTCAGCAGCCTCGCCAGGTTTATCGACTATCAGGTTGCTGGCCGTCCAGGCTCCCACACCGATAGGTACACCAGTGGTATTGAAGTCGCCAACACTCACATCGTTGCCTGCCACATCGAAGCCTTCGGCATTCAGAAATTCTCCATTGTCAATCCACGCACGCTGTTCGGCGGCGTTGGCCGATGTAATCTCTATGCCGAGTTTCTGCTGGAGGAAGTTGAAATTGCCCTTCGACTGAATAACGGTCTGCGTCATTGCACGGGATGATCCGTCGGGGGCAACGCCAGCACCAATACCGTTGCCGATGACCAGTCCACCGCCAGCACTGGTGTAACGGTCTTGCAGCAGCGTCTTTAAATCCTGGCTCAGCGCATCTGTGCCCACATCTTCCATGTCACCTACTATCAGCATCTTCGACGATAGTCCGTTCTTCAGCTCGTGAACCGCCGTGGTGGCCAGTTCTTGCTTCTTGTTTTCGTCATAGACGAAGAATCGGATATAAGCATGCTTGTCGGTAAACAGATAATTATAGAAAGCGAATAGGCCACGCACACCCATGAGTGTCTTCAGCGGATGCTCACTGTCAACGGTCTTATGAATGTGGCAATTGTCTTTACCCTCGTTGCCGGTAGAGATGGTCATCACATGCCCTTGGTCGCAAAAAGCCTTATAGATCTGCGAACCGGCACTGGTGCCGTCGTGCGTACCGTTATGGGTGTTCATGCTCATCGTCACCAGGAAGGGTTTGCCAGCCTTCTTGGCGTAGTCGGCCATGTAGTTCAGGGCATACATCGTGTTGAGCTGTTCGACATCGTCAACGTCTTCTGAATCCTCATATTTCTGTTGTTGTGCATCGTCAGACGACGTGTTGCAGAAAATCAGTTCGGCTTTGGGGGCCATACCTGCCAGGGTGCCACCCGTAATGCCCTTGACGGTGCTGATGGGGCTGGCTGCCGCACAACCTGCCACGTGGGTGCCATGATAGTGGATGTCGTCTTTCAGACGCGCAGTGTCGAGCAACAATTCTGGGGTATCGAAGAGCGTGCCATCCAGCTCCTTGCCGTCCACGACTGCTTTGTTGCCTTTTCCGTTGGTCATGCCTGGATAGTAGGCTGCCTTGACGC
>JAEEGH010025427.1_pt1 | contig 11872 bp, 10 predicted proteins | sample 9134181 | NCBI WGS metagenome assembly JAEEGH01 (sample SAMN16246544, study PRJNA631951) | gut metagenome | biome: gut microbiome; feature: rumen; material: DP-attached | host: Bos | place: Iran: Karaj | collected 2018-10
CGACGAAGCGCCTACCTTTGTCATGGGCGTGAACCATCTGAACTATACCCCCGATATGAACATCGTTTCCAACGCCTCCTGCACCACCAACTGCCTGGCTCCCCTGGTGAAGATCGTGAACGACGTTTACGGCATCCGCAACGGCGTCATGACCACGGTCCATTCCGCCACCACCTCCCAGAACACGGTGGACGGCAAGCCGCCCAAGGACGACTGGCGTATGGGCCGTGCCTTTGCCGCCAACATCATCCCCACATCCACCGGCGCCGCCAAGGCCGTGGGCAAGGTGCTGCCCGAACTGAACGGCAAGCTCACCGGCGTCGCCCTCCGGGTGCCCACCCTGGACGTCTCCATGGTGGACCTGGTGGTGAACCTGGAAAAGCCTGCGACCTACGAGGCGGTATGCGCCGAGATCAAGCGGGCGTCCGAGAATGAAATGAAGGAATACTTCGGCTACACCGACGAGCCCCTGGTCTCCACGGACTTCACGGGCATCAGCGTGGGCGGCGTTTTCGACGCCAATGTAGGCCTTGCTATCGACGATAAGTTCATGAAGCTCTTTGCCTGGTACGACAACGAATATGGCTATACCTGCATGGCGATGAAGCTCATCAAATACATGTACGGGGTGGATCACAAGTAAAATGATCTGGTGGAAGCTGATTCCGGCCCTTTTGGGGGGCTACCTGCTGGGATCGATCAGTGTGGCGGTGCTGCTTACCAGGCACCTAAGCAAGGGCGACGTCCGCAAGCAGGGCAGCGGCAATGCCGGTGCGACCAACGTAGCAAGGGTCTACGGAATATGGGTCGGCTTGGCGACGCTGGTGGGCGACGGGGTGAAGACCGCCCTGGCCATGTATCTGGGTTCTCTGATCGCGGGGAATCCGGGGATGGTCATTGCCGCCTTCGGCTGCCTGCTGGGCCATTGCTTCCCTCTGTATTTCGGCTTCAAGGGCGGGAAAGCGGTATCCGTCAGCGCCGCCATCGGCCTGTTTCTGGACTGGCGCCTATTTCTCATCTTGGTGGCCGTGTTCTTCCTTACCTTCCTGGTGACGAAGCGGGTCTCCGCCTGCAGCATGACGGCGGCGGTCGCCTTTCCCCTGAGCATGCTGGCCCTGGGCAGCTTCCCCTGGTATGCCCTGGCCCTGGGCTGCTTCATCACCGTATTCGTGATTTTCATGCACCGGGAAAACCTGAAACGGCTCATCAAGGGGAGAGAACCGAAGTTCACCCTGGGAAGCCGGAAATGAACTCTCGGGCGCTTCCGAAGGGAAGCGCCCGAAATCTTTGAAGGAAGGAAACGGGGAAGCGTGGAGGTATTTATATCCGACGATTTCTCCCTGGAGAAGATCATGGAAAGCGGCCAGTGCTTTCGGGTCCGCCGCTTTCCCGACGGAGCTTACCGCTTCGTTACCGGCACTAATGCCGTTTATCTGCGCAGCCTGGGGGAGAAGCGCTATGATGCCTCCTGTACGCCGGCGGAGTGGTCGTCCCTATGGGCGCCTTATTTCGACCTTACGCGGGATTATGCGGCCCTGCGCCGCCGTGCCGGGGGAAAGCACCCCTTCGTGGACGCGGCCATGGCAGAGGGGGCAGGCCTTCGCATCCTCCGGCAGGACCCCTGGGAGACGCTGATTACCTTCATCATCTCCCAGCGCAAGAGCATCCCCGCCATCGCCTCCGCCGTGGAGACCCTGGCCGCCCGCTGGGGGAGCCCCCTGGAGACGGAGCGGGAGACCCTCTTCACATTCCCGTCGCCGGAAGCCATGGCGGAGGTGCGGGAGGAGAAGCTGCGTGCCTGCGCCCTTGGCTACCGGGCTCCCTACGTGCTGGACGCCGTCCGGCAGGTGAGCGGGGGAACGCTGGATCTGGCAGCCATGGGCCGGATGGAGGATGAAGCCTTGTTCCGTTCGCTGCAATCGGTGCGCGGCGTGGGGAAGAAGGTGGCGGAATGCATCTGCCTGTTCGGCTACGGGCGCCTGGGCAGAGTCCCGGTGGACGTGTGGATCGAACGGGCCATCCGGGATGAGTGCGGTGGCTGCGAGCCCTTCACCCTTTACGGGGACGACGCCGGCGTCATACAGCAGTATGTATTTTATGCCATGCGCCGGAAAAAGGGAAGAAGCGCAGCGGAAAGGGGAGAAAGGCAGCATGGATAAGACATTCGACGTTATACCCACGCAATTCGGGCCCGTCCACCTGGCGATCCTGGCCGGGATCATCCTGGCCTCCGCCGGGCTGGTGTTCCTCCTGCGGAAGCAGCCGGAGGAAAAGCTCACGCGTCTCATCGGCATTCTTGGCGCGCTGATGATCTTGGCGGAGATCGGGAAACAATGGTTTGTCCGCCGCTATGTCTATCCCAACGGGGCCACCTGGTTTTTTCCCTGGCAGCTGTGCAGCATCGCCATGTATGCGTCCTTCCTGGTCCCATTCCTGCGGGGGAAGGCACGGGATGCGCTGCTGGTGTTCCTTGGCAGCTTTTCCCTTTTGGCGGCGGCCGTCGCCCTGCTGGTGCCCGGCGACATGCTGCGGCCCCAGATCGCCCTGTTCTGCCATAGCTTCACCTATCATTTCCTCATGGTACTGGAGAGCATCGCCGCCATCTGCATCCTGTCCCGGCGGGAAAAGAGAGCGCCCTTCCGCCCGGCGCTGATCATCTTTTTGGTCACAGCCGCGATTTCGGAGGCAGTCAATGTGGTCTGCCACACTTTCTTTGGGGACCGGCCGCCGGTGGCCAACATGTTCAATATCACCCCTTACCATCCCACCACCCAGCCGATCTTCCATCAAATCGCAGTCTCCCTGGGCATCCTGCCGGAGATCATCATTTATCTGGGTATGATCGTCCTGGGTTCCTGGGGCCTGTATAGGCTTCTTTGCGTGCGGAAAAGGCGCTAGGGAATCGCCGCACGATCTGTGCCGAACAGCTTGCCTGCATACTGCTTTGTCATCTTGATTCCTAATCCTCCCTTGCGCAGCAGGCGGGCCCTTTGACACGTGGACATATTTGCAGCAATCGGTTGAACTCCCGCGCCACCAGAGACAAAACAAAACCGGAGCCCAGCGAAAGCGGATCCGGTTTTGGGAGGAGGAGCGACGGAGCGAGTGAGCGGCAATGATTATGAAAAGAATCGTCGCCGCGAACGATACGAAGTCCGCGACGACGATGGCACGCCATGAGGGATTTTTCCCTCCGGGGCATGAACTCCGAATCCCTCTGGGTGCAGGAAACGCAATTATGGCGGCCTCCCGAAAGGGAAGCCGCCATAATTGGCACGCCATGAGGGATTCGAACCCCCGGCCTTCTGGTCCGTAGCTTCGTTTCGAAGGGCCGTTCGCGACTTTTCGGCCCTTTCCGCCCCATTTGCTCCGCCGTTTCGGCGGTTTTGCGGGACGGTTTTGCATCCGCTCCTCTCGGCTCGTTTCCTGTCGTGGGTCAAATTGTGGGTCAGACTGCAGTAGTACGCCAGTTCCGCTGTGAAGCAGAATCTTCTGCGCTTAAATTAAAGAGAAAGCTGAACCAAAGTCAGGACACAGTTCAAACTGCGGACAGATGCGCCGATTTCTTTCCTGTCAGAGCATCTTTTGCCCGCCTGGAGCAGCCAGACAGAGGATATTCTTTCAGCTGAAAATCATCGGGCGAAACCCCGGATCTCGCTGCGCTTGGCGACCATGGCATGATAGACGCCGCCAGCCTCCATGAGCTCCTCGTGCCTGCCCTTTTCGGCGATCTGCCCATCCCGCACCACCAGGATCTGATCGGCACTTTCGATGGTGTTCAGCCGGTGGGCGATAACCAGCAGGGTTTTGCCCCGCACCAGTTCGGATATGGCGGCCTGGATGTGGCTCTCATTGTCTGCGTCCACGCTGGCGGTTGCTTCGTCCAGAATGACGATGGGAGCGTTCTTGAGGATGCAGCGGGCGATGGAAATCCGCTGCTGCTCGCCCCCGGAGAGGCTGGTCCCGCCCTCGCCGATGACCGTATCGAAGCCCTGGGGAAGGGCCATGATGAAGTCGTAGCAGCGGGCCTTTTTCGCCGCTTCCTCCACCTCTGCCCTGGCAGCGTCCGGCCTGCCGATGGCGATGTTAGCGTAGACCGTGTCCTGGAACAGATATACCCGCTGGAAGACCATGCTGATATGGTCCATGAGCACAGCCAGCGGAACGCTGCGGATATCCGTTCCCCGCAGGAGGATCTCCCCTTTCCGTATATCCCAGAAGCGGGGGAGGAGATTCGCTATGGTGGATTTTCCGCTGCCGGAGGGCCCCACCAGGGCGGTCATGCTGTCCTTGGGCACGGCGAAGGAGACGTCGTGCAGGACCTCCCGCTCCCCGTAGCCGAAGCTCACGTTCCGGAATTCGATCTCCGGGCCGGCATAGGCGGCGCTGATCTCCTTTGTCCCGGTGTTCGGCAGCTCCGCCTCGGCAAAGACGGCTTCGATGCGGTCCAGGCAGGCGTTCATCACCGTGAGCCGCGCCACCTGATTGTAAAAGGCTTTCAGAGGAGAAAACAACTCGAAAAGGAAAAGCAGCATACCGATGAAATAGGCCAGGGACATGGCCCCCTCCCGATACAGCAGCCAGCTCAAAACCAGCATCGCCACCGTACCCAGGGCGTGGGCGATATTGATCTTCCGTGCCCAGGGGGCGTAGTCCTTCTCAAAACGCAGGTTCTTTTCGCAGTTTACGGCGAAGCTCTCCGTCAGCTCTTTGGATTTCTCCCCCAACAGATTGTAGGTTTTGATGATGCCGATGCCCTCTGTAAAGTCGATCACCGCGTCCGTCACCTGCTGGGCGGCGGCCTGCCGCTCTGCCGAGTGCATGAGGGTATCCTTCTTCATGGCTTCGCCGATGGCGAAGATGACTGCGGAGACGAGCAGGGCCGCCAGCCCCAGCCGCCAGTCGAACACGAACATGAAGAGGACAAGGATCGCCGCAGAGAAGAGATAGCTCATCAGATCCGCCAGCACCGTCATCAGGTTTTCCTCGATAAACACCATGTCCGTGGAGAGGACGGAGCTGATGCGCCCGATGTTGCCCTCGGTGAAAAAGCCCATGGGCAGCCGCCGCAGATGGGCCCCCAGCTTCATGCGGAGGTCCGCCAGCATCTCATAACCCGACCCGGACTGGAGCCGGTCCGCCAGGTTCTGAAACAGGCATTGCAGTCCCAGGCAGAGCAGCATGGCGACACCCGCCAGGACGCAGCTACGACCGGTAACGGTATGGGCGATAAAGCCGGAGATCATGTAAAAGGCGATCACGAGAGGCGCTTTCCCGAGAAAGGCTTTGAGGAGGGAGCAGACTGCCGCCAGGCGGATGCGTGTCCCATATCCCTGCGCCAGCCGGAGAATACGCTGCATAAGCGCGATCATGCCCTCACCTCCCATTCGATGCTCTGTTCCGCCGCAGCCCAGAGCCGCCGATAGGCCTGGGAACGCTCCAGAAGCTCCCCATGGGTCCCCTGGGATTCCACCCTGCCTTCCTCCAGTACCACGATCTTGTCCGCGCCCATTACCGTGTGGAGCCGATGGGCGATGATGAGGACGGTCTTGCCCCGGATGACTTCGGAGATGGCGGCGTTCATCTTCTCCTCATTTTCCGGGTCCACGAAGGCCGTCGCTTCGTCCAGAACGATGACCGGCGCGTTTTTCAGCAAGGCGCGGGCCAGGGAAATGCGCTGCCGCTCGCCACCGGAAAGCATTTTGCCGCCGTCCCCGGCCCTGGCGTCGATGCCTGCGGGGAAGCGGGTCAGAAATTCGTCGCACTGGGCCAGACTTGCCGCCCGGAGCACCTCCTCACGGGAAGCCTCCGGTTTCCCCAGACGGATGTTTTCATAGATGCTGGTATTGAACAGGAACTGCTCCTGGGAGACAAAAGCGATCTGGTCGTTCAGCGACTCCACGGACATGTCCGTGATGTCTTGCCCGCCCAGGGTGATCTGCCCGCTGTCCAGGTCGTAGAAGTGGACCAGGAGCTTTGCCAGGGTGGATTTGCCGCTTCCGCTCTCTCCCACCAGGGCCGTCATGGCGCCCTCTTTGATCTCCAGGTCGATCCCGTGGATGACTTCCGCGTCCTGATAGGAAAAATGCACGTCCTCCAGGCGGATATCCCTGCCTTTTCCCGCAAAGGGACGGTCGGACTGCTTCAGGGGCGGATGGTCCAGCAGCTTTTCCAGAGCCTCGATCTTGTAATTCAGCTGGGGGAACTTCCCAGCGAAGCTGAGGGCTTTGAGGAGAGGTGCGCCGATGGCAAAGGTCATGCAGAGGGAAAGGATGAAATCCGGCAGGCTGCTCCAGCCCCGGAGGACGAACCAGCCTCCCAGGGGCAGGGTAAAGAGGGCGACGCAGGGCAGCAGGCTGGAATAGAGCGCCATCCAGGGCCAGCAAATGCGGTACCAGTCCAGGGTCATATCCCGGTAGTAACGGATATCCTTCTCGAAGCGTTCGTAGCTTTCCCCGTCCCGGTTGAAGACCTTGACCACCTCCATGCCGTTGACATATTCGATGATGGTGTTGTTCATCTTCGCCGCGGCGCCGTAGTAGGCTTCCATGCGGCTCATGCCGATTTTGAACATCATCCCCATGGTCAGGAGCCCGAAGGGCAGGGAGGCCACGGAGAGGAGAGCCAGCTTCCAGTCCACGAAAAACATGGCCAGGATCACCACCACCGGAATGATGAGATTCCCGATCCCCTCCGGGATGGCGTGGGCCAGCAGCAGCTCGATCGTGTCGATATCGTCGGTGAATACCTTTTTGATCTGCCCGTTCCCCAGCTCCCGGATCACCCCCAGGGGCTGCTTTTCCAGCCTCCCCTGGAGGGCGGTGCGGAGGTTTTTCAGCGTGTTGTAGGCGCTGTAATGGCTCAGGTCCAAACCGTGGACATAGAGGATCGCGTTGCCCACGAGACAAAGGGCGGAGAGGAAAGCCCGGAGGAGGACGAAGCCCAGGGTCAGGGCTTCCCCCGCCACCAGGGGCGCGATGAGCTGATACAGCAGGAAGTAGGGGAGGACGCTCAGCACCACGGAGAGGGTGACCACCACCGCCGCCCGCCGGGTGTAGCGCACATATTCCCCCATATAGGGCTTTACTTTTTTGAACATTTCATCACGCTCCCGCGTTATTTCAGGCGGATATTCTGCACAAGGGTATAGTTGGCGTCGTAATAATAATCGTAGTCCGCGATCATATCCCCGTTCCAGACGGCGGTCTCGTTTTTGTAGACCAGGGGGATCACCAGGGCTTCGTCGGCAATACTGGTGAGAATGGTCCGGTAAATCTCCGGCACCCGCTCAAGGCTGGGGGTGGTGTCCAGTTCGCCGATCAGCTCATTCGTGATGCTGCCGAAGCCGGGGAGCTGCCCCAGCACGGGGTCCGCCATGGAGCCGATGTTGCTGACGGTGGAGGAGGGATCCATAGCTCCGCCGTTGGTCTCCCAGTAGATGAGGTCGTAGCTGCCGGTCATGGCGGCCATGAACCAGCCCATCATGTCCGCTGCCGGGGCCAGCTCCACGGAAAAGCCCACGGCCTCCAGCTGGGCCTTCACACCGGACATGGCCGCCGCCAGGGTGCCGAAATCGTTGGTGAAGGAGATGGTCACGTGCAGCTTTTCCCCGTCCTTCTCCCGGACGCCGTCCCCGTCCGCATCCGTCCAGCCCGCTTCCTCCAGCAGGGCCGAAGCCCTGGCGGCATCCGTTTCGTAGGTGGTCACGGGCACGTTGCAGTAGGGCTTCGAGGGAGCGAACAGGGTCTCCGCCGGGGTCTCGACGCCGCAAAAAACGCTCTGGGCCAGGAGCTGCTGGTCGATGGCACAGGAGGCGGCCAGACGGACGTTTTTATCCGCAAAGACGCCTGCGGGGACGGTCTGCACCACCTCCGTATAGGTCTCGTTCCAGAGCATGGTGTCCTTGATGCGCATGCCCAGGTACATGCAGCGGCTCCCAGCGTCGTTGATTTTCGAAGCGAATCCGGCAGCGGAAAGCTGCGCGAAGCCGTCGTAGGTGAGCTTGTCGGAACCCAGAAGGGCGGTCACCTCCCCGCTCTGCAGGGCCAGGATCTTGGCGTCGTTCTCCGGGATCTCCTTCACCTGGAAGGCATCCACATCGGGAGCCTCACCCCAGTACCGGGGATTGCGGACAAAGGTATAGGTCGTGCCGTCATAACTGTCGAACATATAGGGGCCGGTGCCCATGGTCTCGGCGGCACAATTGACAAAGGCTGCCGACGCGCCGCCCTCGAAGGCTTTGGGATTCACGATGGCATAAGGCAGGCAATAGGTCAGGTCGTTCAGGGCGGAGTAATAGGGGCTCGTCAGGGTCAGGACGAAGGTGGAATCGTCCGCTGCCCGGGTATCGGCAATGAGCACGCCGATCTTTCCGTAGTTGCCGACGTAGCTGCCCAGGTTCACGCGCGCAGCGTCGATGCTCTGCTTCACCGCGTCGGCGGTGAGGGGGGTCCCGTCGGAAAACTCCACGCCGCTCCGGAGGTGGAAGGTGTAGACAAGACCGTCGTCGCTGACCTCCCAGCTCTCCGCCAGGCAGGGCGCGATCTCGTTATTGTCGTCATAGCGGACCAGGGTATCATAGAAGTTCATGGTCCAGTAGGCGACGCCGAAGTTCACGGCGGTCTCCGGGGAGATGACGGGATAGAGCGAGGGGAAAGACCAGCTTTCCGCCAGCACGACGGTCTTGGGCTCTGCTGCGGGTGCGGGCGCTTCCGTGGGAGCGCCGCCCTGCTGCGGCGCGCCGGTTTGCTGAGGTGCAGGGGTCTGCGTGGGCGCTGCGGTGGGCTGCGGGGCGGCTGAGCCGCAGGCGGACAGGACAAGGCAGAAGGCCAGCGCCAGCGCCACCAGGGTCAGGGGAAAGCACATACGTTTTTTCAGCTTCATTTTACTTCTCCTTTTCGCATTTCGAATGGTATACGGAACGGCGTTAAAGCCGGTCGGTATCAGGCAAAGGGCTCCATCTGTTCCAGGAGCCGCCGGGACCAGGGATGCTTCAGACATCCGGGATCCCCGGTATAGGGGCGGTTTTCCACGATCTCCCCCCCGAGCATGACGGCGATCCGATCCGCCATATACAGGGCCGCGTCCATATCGTGGGTGATCATCAGGGTGGCTGCCCCGGTCTCCCGGTGCAGCTCCCGGATCAGATCCAGGATCGATTCCTTCACCAGCACGTCCAGGCCGGAGGTGGCCTCGTCGAATATCAGATAGCGGGGCGCGGTGGCCAGGGCCCTGGCGATGCAGACCCGTTTCAACTGCCCGCCGGAAAGCTCTCCGGGGCGGCGGTCCGCCAGCGCCGACGGGAGCCGGAGGCGCTCCATCAGGGATGTGACGCGGGCTTTCTCCTCGGCCTTTGACAGGCTCAGCAGATTGCGGATGGGCTCGGCGATGCTGCGGTACACGGAAAAATGCGGGTCCAGGGCGCTTCCCGCGTCCTGCAGCACCACCTGGATCTCCGCGTTCAGCTGCCGGTTTTTCCTTCTGGCGGGCGGGACCACGCTCTGCCCGTCCAGCAGGACGCTGCCGGAGGTGGGCGGGATGATCCCGGCCAGGATGCGGGACAGGGTGGTTTTTCCGCAGCCGGACTGCCCCACCAGCACGGTGAGCTCGCCGGGGATGAGGGATAGGCTCGCGTCCTTCACGGCTGCGGTTTCCGATTTGCCGTTTCTGTAGGTTTTGGTCACATGTTCAGCGGTCAGCATGGCGTGCTCCTTTGGATAGGGAAGAAGCCCGCACCAGGGCTTTCGTGTATTCCTTCTCCGGGGAAGCCCAAACCTCCCGGACGTCGCCCCGCTCCAGCACGGTCCCCTCCCGCATGACCAGGACTTCGCCCCCCAGACGCAAGGCGGCGGCAAAGTCGTGGGTGACGAAAAGGACGGCGGCGCCCTTAGCCCGGAGGCGCACAAAGGCGTCCACGGTCTCGTTGCGGAGCACCACGTCCAGCGCCGTGGTAGGCTCGTCTGCGATCACCAGCTCCGCGCCGGTGCTCAGGGCCAGAGCGATCAGCACCCGCTGGAGCATCCCGCCGGAAAGCATGTTCGGCCTCATGCGGTATACCCGCTCCGTTTCCTCCAGCCCTGCTTCCAGCAGGGAGGCGCGTATCCGCGCCTGCCGCTGAGCCCTGTTCAGCCTGGTGTGAAGATGCAGGGTCTCGTCCATCTGTCTCCCGATGGACACGGAGGGGTCCAGGGCCGTCATGGGATTCTGGGGGATGAAAGCGACCTTTTTGCCATAGATCCCGGCCCGATGCTTCTCCGGCATGCCCAACAGCTCCCCACCGTCCAGGGATGCGCTGCCGGACACGCGGAAACGGCTTTTTTCCAGCAGCCCCATCACGGCGCGGCAGGTCATGGTCTTGCCGCAGCCGGACTGCCCCAGCAGGATGAGGCTTTCCCCGGCCTCAAGGCGGAAGGAGATCTTGTCCACCAAAGGCTTTCCGTTATCCCTCAAGGAAACGGAAAGCTCGCTTACCTTCAGCTCCCTCATCCCTCGCCCTCCAGTACGTCCCGCAGGGCTTCCCCGAAGAGATTGAAGCCCGCTGCGGCGATCAGGATGCAGACGCCGGGATAGACCAGCATTTCCGGGTGGGTATAGATCATGCCCCTGGCGCTGCTGAGCATGCCGCCCCATTCCGCCGTTTCCGGCGGGAGGCCCAGCCCCAGGAAGGCGAAGCCGGAGACCATGAGGATGGAGGAGGCCACGCCGGTGGAGAGGTACACCAGAAACTGGGGCAGAATGTTGGGGATCAGGTGCAGGAGGATGAGCTTTCCGGTGCCGCAGCCGGAAAGCCGGGCGGCAAGAATGTAGTCCTTTCCCATCTCCAGGGCGGCATAGGAGCGCACCATGCGGGCAAACCAGGCCCACATAGCCACGACGATGGCGAGAATGACGGAGCGGACCCCCGTCCCCAGGATGCCGATGACGGCGATGGCAATGACCAGCTGGGGAAAGGAAATGAAGGTGTCGCAGACAAAGGTCAGGATCTGGTCCGGGACCCGGCCGCCGCAGGCGCTGAGGGCGCCGAGAAAGAGCCCGAGAACCGCCAGGATCAGCAGCACCGGGAAGCTGATGCCCAGGGAAGCCCTGGCGCCGTACAGCAGCCGGGACAGCTCACAGCGTCCCAGCTCGTCCGCCCCCAGCGGATATTCCGGGCAGGGGGCCAGGTACCGTTTCGTCAGGTCCGCAGCGTTGGGATCGTGAGGGGCCAGGAGAGGGGAGAGGAGCGCGGCCAGCAGCACGATGAGGATCAACGCCAGCCCCAGGATCGCCTGGGGATTCCGGAAAAGTCTTTTAACCATGGCTGTCCTCCCTCGCCGTCCAGGGGCAGAGCAGGCGGTTTGCCAGGTCTCCCAGGAGATTGGCCGCAACGAATACGGCGGCCACGATCACGGCGCAGGTGGCCACGGCGGTGGAGTCTGCGGCGGCGACGCAGCCCACCAGATAAGTCCCCAGCCCGCTGAGGCTGAAGACGTTTTCCACCACCGCGCCGCCGGCGATCAGGTAGCCCAGGTACTGACAGAACATGGTCACCACGGGGGGCAGGGCGTTGCGCAGGGCATGACGGGTCAGGATGCGCCCCCGGCTGAGGCCCCTGGCCCTTGCGAAATCGGCGTAATCGGAGCCCATCTCCTTCAGGAGAGAAGCGCGGAATACCCGGATAAAGCCGGAGAAAACCGGCACCGACAGGGCGAAGGAGGGCAGGAGATAGCCCTTGAGCCCCGGCGCGGGAAGGACGGTGAAGATGGGTCTTTTCACCGCGAAGGCGATAAGCAGCAGGAAGCCCAGCCAGAAGGTGGGGAAGCTCAGGCCCACCACGCTGCCGAAGCGGACGGCGTGGTCCGCTTTGCCGCCGGGCCGAAGGGCGCATAGGAGG
>JAEEGH010025428.1_pt1 | contig 11872 bp, 9 predicted proteins | sample 9134181 | NCBI WGS metagenome assembly JAEEGH01 (sample SAMN16246544, study PRJNA631951) | gut metagenome | biome: gut microbiome; feature: rumen; material: DP-attached | host: Bos | place: Iran: Karaj | collected 2018-10
CGCTGTTTTTGGTATCGACCGTCCTGCTGGCGGCGCCCGGATGGTGCGTCATGCCGTTTTTGAACCACGCCATGAAGCTGTCCGAAGGGAACAAAGTGAGTCTGAACAAGACGGCCAGCTGGGGCGTTGTCGTGATGATTCTGGCGATTGTCATCTCCATTCCCGCGACGATTTACTGGCAGTATGACCGTGGCGCGTTGATTCCGCATTGGCCCCGTGCGTCATCTATCTATCCGTTTTTGAACTGCGTGGAAATCGTGAACAAGCTTCGCGCGCAAGGACTTGAGGAGTTTGCGATGGGACAGCACGGTTGGTCGCATTGGAAAAATATGTCGCCGTATTGGAACTGCATTTGGACGTTCTTGATTTCGACAGGATTGGCGTTGCTTGTGGCGTTCGGACGCCTCAAATGGACATGGTGGCCGCTCCATCCTGTCATTTTCATTTTCTACGGTGGCCATCAGGGCATGCTGATGTCGTTTTCGTTTGGCCTTGGCTTCTTCCTGAAATGGATCTTTACGAAATACGGCGGCGGCCGCGTCTATCAGCGGAGCAAGCCGTTGTTCATCGGCCTAATCGCGGGCACGCTCATGGGCCAGTTCATCCCGATGATCGTGGGAACGCTGTACTATGTGTTTACGGGACAAACTGTGTAATCGCCCTAATGGGCGATGCTTATGGCTCATGGCTTATGGCTTATGGAATTCATTCAAATATATTGACATATGATCAATAATTTAGGATTAGAAAATTTTACAGTATTCAAAAAATCAGCTTTTGAATTTGGCAGTCAGTTGAATGTTTTCATCGGTGAAAACGGGACTGGCAAGACACAGATTCTGAAGCTGATCTATGCCGTTGTTTCATTGTTTTCAAAAGCCAAAGAGTTGAATCAACCAGTTGAATTGATGGATGGCAACAAAGAAGCCGAAAGTTTCAAAGCCATTTTCAAAATCGATTCGATAACGGATTTGGTCCATACAGAGTCCAAACAACAAAGCTTGCCAAAGAAAAAGGCATGTGTGGCCATTAAATGCGATAAACACAGTAATTTGGAAATTGTTTTACAAGACGACAAGAATCATACAAATACGTCCCCTCATGGTAAAACTGATTTCCTCCATAACACAACTGCTTTGTATCTACCGGTTCACGAACTACTGACGATATATCCCAACTACCAGTCGCTGAGCAAGATGTATCAATTGCCATATGATTCGACGGTTGATGATGCGATTGCCAGGCTCGGCCTCCCGTACAAGAAGGAGACACCGAAGGAATATGATGAAATCGTCAAGGTTTTGGAAAATGCGATTGACGGCAAGATTTTCCTGAAGAACGAAAAGTTCTATTTTAGTTATGAAAATCGTGAAATGGACGTCAATATGGCGGCCGAAGGTTGGCGCAAGCTCGGCATGGTTCTCCAACTGCTGAAAAACGGTGGTTTGGGCAAAGGAATGGTCTTGCTGTGGGATGAACCGGAAGCTAATCTGAATCCTAAATTGATCCGCTTGATTGCCAAAGTCATCGTGGAATTGTCCCATCTTGAAATCCAGACGTTTATCACGACGCATAGCCTGTTCCTTTTGCGTGAAATCGACATGTTGGTCAAATCGGACAAGAAAATTAAAAATGGCGATGTGCGCTATTTCAATTTCCCGAAGAAAGGCGTAGTCGAGCAAGGCTCTTCGCCCGAAGAACTTGGCGACATCCTCCTGTTGGATGAATCCATCGCGCAGTCAGACCGGTTCATGGAGATGGAGGAATGATGACAAGCATTCAAGTGGATTCCAGAACGTTTGATTTTCCTGATGGTTGGCTTGTCACAAAGTATGACGATACAGCGTATTACAATAATCAATTCAAAGGAAAAGCTAGAAAGTCCCGCGGTCTGAAAAAAGAAATGAAAGCCTTGGATTTGATTGTCTTGAATCCTACTGATGGGATGCTTTATCTCATTGAATCAAAAGACTATAGAACGTATAGACGCAAAAAGGAAGAGTCGCCTGCCGATGAATATATCCATAAAGTGATTGATACGTTGACTGGCATTTTGCCGACTGCTTTATGCGGAAAACGGAACAGCTCCGGCAAGCATAACGATGCAGGAGAAGATACGTTGCATCGGCAATTGCATCTCGTCAATCAACTACGGATGGTTCTGCATTTCGAGCAGCCTCAAAAGTCATCGAAACTATTTCCTCATGCGTACGATCTTTCAGATATCCAGAGCAAAATCCGCTGTGAATTGGGCATGATTGACAAACATGCCCTCGTCGTTGACGCCAATACACAGCATAAAGTCCCTTGGACGATAAACTAGCAAGTTATTTGCTCATAGGATGATAATTCATTTCGCAGGATCTTCAAAGATATCAGAAATTGCGTCCAATGAATAGATTTTTGATTCTAGTCTACCGTCCCAGAAAGAATATCTGCCTTTGTGTTTACAGGAAAGCTCGAACTTGACTTTTTTATCTGGAACCAGATTTTCTGCGTCAATAAGCGTTTTGTATGTGAGCAATACCGCTTCACCGGGACGTAGTTCCGCTACGTCGAATATAGATTCCGGCCAGACGTAAGGAACAAATGGATGATCGTCTGTTGCTTCGACTCCTTGCCATGCGGGGATGAAACAGAAATCATAGACGCAAGTGTTTTCATAACCGCCTTCTGGGACTCCAGGGACTCTGGGGGGAAAATCGACTCTGCCGACACCGTCGATTTTTGTCGGGAAACGATATGTTTTCTCCCCCCTGTTCCATACTGATAGGAAGATTCTTGTTGAATATTCCACTTTGTTTTTGCCTTGGAATGTGCTGATGGTGGGATTGGCTTTGAAGATCATCATGTTAGGATTGATGATGACCAAATCCGCTTTTTCAATAGGTTTTCCATCTGCATCCCATTGCGTGGGACGAGGAATTTGCTTGATCTTAAACTCCTGTGCAAACGACGATGATGACAAGAGAACGGCAAACATCAAAAAAAGACAGACGAACGGGAGGCGGGACAGTTTCATGGGCATCTCCTTTGTTTTGTTTTTAATGTTTTTATGTATATCATAAAAACTAATACCAATATAATTATGTGATTCTCAACGTTTTTTTTTCAACGCATTTATTTCGATGGTGCTTCGAAGATTCTGGAAATGGATTCCAATGAATAGATTTGTGATTTTAGTTTGCCTTCCCAGAATGAATATCTTCCGTTGTGTTTGGAAAAAAGAAGGAAAATGACTTTTTTATTTGGAACCAGATTTTCTGCGTCAATAAACGTTTCGTATGAGAGCAATACCGCTTCACCAGGACGCAATTCCGCCACATCGAATGTTGATTCTGCATAGACGATCGGAATAGATGGACGATCATCTTTTGCTACCAATGTTTTAAAGGCTGGGCCGAAATCAAATTGAAAATCACAAACATCAGGCAAGCCATAATTACTACTGTGGCATACACAGTCAATTTTAGTTGGGAAACGGTATGTTTTCTCTCCTTTGTTCCAGACATGTAGAAAAATTCTTGTGGAATATTCCACTTTGTTTTTGTCTTGGAATGTGCTGATGGTGGGATTGGCTTTGAAAATCCATATGGTTGGATCGATAATTTCCAAATCCGCTTTTTCAATCGGTTTTCCATCTGCATCCCATTGCGTGGGACGAGGAATTTGCTTAATCTTAAAATCCTGTGCAAACGACAATGATGACAAGAGAACGGCAAACGTCAAAAAAAGACAGACAAACGGGAGGCGGGACAGTTTCATGGGCATCTCCTTTGTTTTGTTAATCTTTCAGAAAAAAACTAGCAATAATATGAAACGATTTTTTTTATTGTCAAGTCGTTTGTTGTATCTGTCATCATTTTTTTTTGCCAAATAGAATCACCGGATGCTGGGGGACAAAGACGCCGTTGCCGATGCCGGGGGCCATGGCCATCCAGCTTTCGCGGACGCCGTCATCGTTGTCGTTGACCATGATGTTGAAGCGGAAAGGCTTCGTAAAGAAGTCGTTGGAGACGCCTAACGATTCTGTGGGAATGGTCATGACATAGGAGGTTTGCGTGCCTTCACGCGTTGTTTCGAGATGGATTTTCTTCACATCTGTCTTGTAACCGTCAGGCGAGAAACGGAGGAAAGAATAGGGCGAACCGTCCGATTGGCGGGCGTATTCCAGCTGGAAGTGCTTTTCACTGTCCATCGGCGTGATGAATACTTGTACGGAATCACCGTCCCAGACGCGATTTGCGACGGCGTCTTCTGGAAGTTGTTTATGGGCATCATCTTCCGCGACAAGTTTGACGACCAATGCGCCATCCTTCACATCCAGCCAGAAACTGGCGGAAAGATCCTTCGCGCCTTTCCATAGATGATGTTCGTGGGCGGGATCGCCTTGGAGAAGCTCTGTCAATGTCTTGCGGTCGTTCATGACCATGAACGGCTTGCCGTCGAGAGATGGCGTGATCATCGTGGGCATGGGGAGATGTTTCAACTGGGAGGTGGCGGGCATGCCGTCGATGGACGATTTCGCAAACAGCCAGCCAGACGCTAATTGTGTTTTTCCATCTTGTTTCAGGCGGATTTTGGCGGTGAAATCCAGATGGCCATTGGCGGGCAGCGTGCCATTGAATTCATGTGGCGTCACGTCCAGACCTTCTGGAAAGCGAATGGTGGCGGATGCTTCTTTGGGGAGGTCAAACGGATTGTTCATGGAAATGACGATATCCGCATCCTCTTCCGGCATAAGAAGTTCTGGCATATTGAAGGTAACTGGCGAAGGCAATGTCACGACTTTTGTGGCATTCTTCAAGATGATGTTGAGTGGTTCCGAAACGTTTGGCACGGCGACAACGCCGTTGGAAAGTTCCAACGGCTTGCGATTGCCGAAGATATCGATGGTTTCGGCCGATGTCGCGTCTGATTTCAACACGACCGTGTCTGCCAACGACTGATTCCACAAACAGACGGCGATTTCGGAGGCGGATTTGAAAGCGAAGCCCCACTGGCCTTTCGGCAAATCCAGCGTGCTAAAATACTCTTTGTCATTGTAAATTCCTGTCAATGCGTTATATGCGGCATATACAGGTTTCGGGTAGAAATCATGGGTGACCATGCCATATTGGAACTCGCCGTTGGGGCGCAGCTCGCCTTTTTCACGCAGGTTGTACCATGTATAGCCGATGGCACCACGTCCCCAGCTGAACAGCAGCTTCTTAAAAAGTGCTTCCGCTTGTTCCTTTTCTGTGCAGGCGGCCGACGTCAACGCCGTCTCATTTGCATACCACGGCATCGTGATGCCAAGCTCCTTTCGTTTGGGCAGAAGATTGCCGTCGATGATGTTATCTGCATAGTTTTGGAAATGTCCATGTCCATGGAAACAATGGACATCGAACAGATCTTTGCATTCCTTCATGGCACCTTGATGGAAGTCTGGAAGTTCGGGTCGTCCTCTGCCTATTAATTGGCAGAATCCAGCGGACATAAATTGCGCATTCGGATCAATCTGACGCAAAAGTTGACCAGTTGCTTTTGCAAGTTTCGCGTAATCAGAATATTGCGGCGGATTCTTACGGCCCCACGGCAAATCTGGTTCGTTGAGCATCTCCCAATATTGGACACGGCCTTTGAAACGCTTGAAAAGATTGCCGTAGCACTTCATGCTGGTGTCCATCAAAATGCCATTTTTGTCCATGATATAGCCAAGAATGAAGTCGAAATTCATGCCATGGCGACTAAACGTATCCACCACATTGTCAAGCCATTGGATATGCAGCGGATTGTCGTTCCAGCCGAAATCGACACGGAGGATGCGCAGGCCGATCTGCGACATGGCGACGGCCGCCTTCTCGATTTCCTGCGGTGCGCAGAGCATGGGATTGACATGTCCCACACAACCGAATTTGAAGCCTTTGACGAATTTTTCATCCGTCTTTTCACCAGTCAATTTCATGTGCGCAAATGTCCGTTCACGAACAAGATCTGGACAGCCTTCAGCAGAAAGCGTCAAATCCGCATAATACACACCGTATTTTTCTGGAACGGTGATCGGTCCGATTTCTTTTGTTTCGCCTGGCTGGAAATCGATTTTCACATCCGTCTTCCATGCTTGCAATTCGCCGTCGCAATCTTTCAATGAACCGACGACGCGGCAGGAGACAGGTTGGGAGGAAATATTCGTCAATGTCGCTTTGACGCCTTGCGACGCGTCTTCTACGACGGCGGCGACTTTTCCCGTATCCAGTTCGAAAACAATATTTTCCAATGGCGAACGGGAAACATTCAAATCAATGGAATCAAAATAGACATCGCCGCTGAAATCCGTCGTGTCGGCTTCAAGGCGGACATTTATCAGCACCCACAACTGACCGATTTGCTGTTCTTTCGGAGCATGGCCGTAGGGAATGTCCGGTGTCGTGACGGCGGGAAGTTCGCATTTGATGGCATGCTGGCCAGCCTTGTCCAATTGGATGGGAAACGCAAGACGTTTCATACCGCCATGGGACTCAAACCATTCCATCCGAAGTGTTTTGATTTGCGGAAGTGGCTGCGTCGTTGTGAGATTCACGGTGATGTCCGCCGCATCGTAATGGCCGATTTTTGGGCCAAGTATGCCACGTGGCGATGTAAATTTCGTGAAATCAACGCCAAAGGTTTTACTTGCGCTTATGGCATGCGTCATCTTCAACGACGGCTTGCCCGTTACAGGATTGGCGGCTGTTTCCAACGTGTCGTTGCATGGAATCCGCTGCGGAAGTTCCAACGGCATGACCCACGGTTTCGCCAACGGAAGTCGCGGAAATTGCGATTTTTGCATATCTTCCGGCAGAAGTTCTGTCACGGTGATTGAATGGATGAACACTTCTCCAGGCGTGCCGTCCTGTGGAAAGTTGAAGCTCAATGCCATTGACGACAGCGGAAAATCAAAACTCTTGTTGTTATCTTTGCTGAAGGATGTGATGGACGTGGCGTCGATCTTCTCCGTATCAACGATGTATTCCAGCGTGTAAGTGCCTGGTTTGTCGAACTTATACGGCTTCCGCCAGTAGAACGTCTCCAAATTCTTGTCCTGAAGGCGCAATTGCACGGCATTGACAGTCAGCGGCATTTTTACCGATACGACCGCCGTGAATTTCGCGCGTTTGAAGACAGGCATGGCCGTTTCGTCCACAATCATCGCGTGCATGTAGTTGGTTATGGAGCCATCCCATTGGGCGCAAAGGGCTTGCGTACCCGTTTGCTTGTCTTTTTGCACAGAAAAAGAGCAACGGTTCAGCTGTCGGTTGGCAGACCACCACCATGTCTTATAGGTGTTTTTCGTGAAATCCAATTCCAACGCATGGGCCGCGAATGCAACGGCGATCAACAACAAAAGTTTTTTCATGGTATTTTACGCTTCCGCTACGAGCCTTGCAAAATCCTGTCCGATCTGCGTCGTGGAGATCAGATACTCAAAGACTTTCGTTTCGTTTTCGATGTTTTGGATGCGGGGGCAGTCGTTTTTCAATTTGTGGAGGATGGTCTTCCAATCCAACGTGCCGACGGGATCGTCGATGAAACGATGTTCATCCTTGTATCCGTTGTTAGTATGGACATGGGAGACGACGACGTAGGGGGCGAGTTTGTCCAATGCGTTGTCTTCGAAAACGATACCATCCGGCCAGTTCACAAGGAAATTCTCAGAGTATTTCGTCGGATCCTTCGTGCCATTTTGGCTACTCATGACGTTCGCATGGCCCGTATCGTAAGTGCATCCAAGCCAAGGCGTTTTGAATTCTTCCAAATAACGGAGCAGTTCATCCGGCGTATTCGTGGGCCGCATGGCGTTTTCAATGCAGAGGATGACGTCGTACTTTTCCGCATATGGAAGCAGATATTCGAGCGATGCCCGAATGAGATCACGCATTTGCGGCAGCGTGTAATCTGGAGGCATGGCACCTGGATGGAATGTCATCGTCTTCGCACCAAGCTCCGCGGCGAAGGCTATGCAACGGGCTTGCTCCTCCAACATGTGGGGACGGCGTTCGGCATCCCAAGTTCCTAGATCCCAACCAGTTCCGAATGGTGCATGGCATCCGGCGAAGGTGATGCCGGATCTTTCACAACATCTTCTCAGAACGTCGATAAAGGTCGGATCCTCAATATATTTGACGCACCACGGATTGGAGATGACGAGATGCTCCGCACCATGGCGGGCGACTTCGAACATAAAATACCGCAACGTTGCTTCATCGAAGATGCGGTTGGCGAAAAAGTGTGAAATCTGGTACATGTTTTTCTCCTGATTATTTTACAAGTGATTGATAGACATCGAAATAGCGACGGCCGAAGATACGTAGCGAAGCGGAATTGAAATGGATTCCGTCGGGCTTGGGATCAAGGCCTTCTGCGGAGGCGAGGGCGATGTTCGGCGTTTCGTTGGCGATGGTGCGGAAGAGGGCATTCATGTAAGCCGTCGCGTTGATTCGTTCGCCGTCGAAATCAACCATCGGTGTCGCAAAATAGCCGAGTTCGCCGATGACGATTGGAATATTGTCCGGAAGTTCCGTGTCTTCAATGAATTGCGCAAGAAAGATTTCGAATTTGGTTCGATAGGAGCGGAGGCTTTCAGCGGAGCCGCAATCCTGTTCGCCTTGATGCCAGAGGATGCCGCGGACTTCGGACGTCCGTTTGGCCTGTTGTGTCTGGAAGACGGCGTTGTCGTAGAGCAAGCCGCCTGGCTCCCAATCATTTATGGATGTTCCGCCATCCGCGCAAGGGATGAGGCCGCACTGCACATCTGTGTAAGTATTGACATAAGACTCTGCAAATGAAGCGGTCAGGCAAACGCCAGAATGATAGAGCGTATCGAAAATCGGTCGATCTGGATTGATCGGTTCGGCCATGGGTTGCCAACGGCCGTTGCGGAGCATCTGGCAGCGCGGGTTGTTGATGGGCGGGACGTCGCCGAAATCGCCGCGGCCGGCCATGTTGGACTGGCCCATCATGACAAAAGAATGGATATTCATCGTGAAACGGTTGCCTTCTTGTGGTTTTGAATATAGATTATTCCATACTTTATTTAATAATATGGAAAAAACAAATGACAACAGGAGGCATGGCAATGAAACATAGTCTTTTTGCGGCGATGATGTGCGCGGCGATGGCGTTTTCGGACACAGTAGAAGTGGCGGGTGTCGGAAAAGTGACGGTTCCGAGTGCACAGCAGTTGCACACGCTGGATTTGGAAGTGATTTCCATCATCCATTTCGGGCTGAACACGTTCGTCAATAAGGAATGGGGCTTTGGCGACACGCCGCCCGCCGTCTTCAATCCTGTGAAATTCGATGCGCGGCAATGGGTTGCGGCGGCGAAGGCCGGCGGTATCAAACGGATGGTGCTCGTCTGCAAGCATCATGACGGTTTCTGCCTGTGGCCGAGCAAGTTAAATAAAGACTACACGGTTGCCAATTCGCCGTGGAAGGACGGAAAGGGCGACGTCGTGAAGGAAGTCCGTGAAGCAACGCATGAGGCGGGGCTGGAATTCGCCGCGTATCTTTCGCCGTGGGACCGTCATCAGGCGGAATATGCGCGTCCTGCATACGTGGAATATTTCCACAACCAATGGGCGGATTTGATGGATAACTACGGCCCGATTACGGAAATCTGGCTCGACGGCGCAAACGGTGGCGACGGATGGTATGGCGGCGATCCGGGCAAGCGGACGTTGCCCAAGCCTGCCCATGAATACTACGAATTTGACCGTCTGCTGACGGCGTTGTTTGCGAAGAATCCACAATCGGTCGTTTTCGGCCCGAATTCGAGTCGTTCGATGAATTGGCCCGGAAACGAAACTGGCTTTGTTCCAGACGAATATCCATTTGTGGCGGGCAACTACTTCCGTCCGCCAGAATGCGACACGCCATTGCGCAAAGGATGGTTCTGGCATAAAGACCAGCAGGCCAAGAGTTTGAAGGAATTGACGACGCGCTATTTCGAATCCGTCGGACGCGGCGGCATTCTGGATTTGGGCTTGGCTCCCAACAACGAAGGCCTGCTGGACGAAGGCGATGTCGTCCGTCTGAAGGAATTCGGCGACTACATCCGCGCATACAACGCGGTTGATTTCGCGGAAGGCGCGACGGTCACGATGAATAAGACAGCGGAAGGCACGGAATACAGCTACAAGTTGAATGGTGCTAAGTCGTTCAATGCTGTGGACTTCCGTGAAGATATCACGAAAGGCATGCGCATCAAAGGATGGAAGTTCGTGGTGAGCGGCCAGACGGTTGCGGAAGGGAAATTGGCGGGATTCCGCCGCATCGCGCGCTTCCCGCAAACCACGGCTTCAGACGTGAAACTGATTATAACGGCTTGCGACGGCGACCCCGCCATCAAGAGTCTTTCGCTACGCTATGCTCCGGAACTTTGACCACTTTTTCAATGCATAATTCATAATGCATAATTCATAATTATTTGCTAAAAGCTTAAAGCCAAAAGCTTAAGGCAAATGCATAAGCCAATAAAACGAAGCATTATGCCTTATCGTCTTACGTCTTTTGCACGTCTCGCGTCCCGCGTCTCGCGTCAAACCTCCCTGCCAACGGCGGGAGGCCGATGGCATCTCAAAATTGCAGTTTGGCAGTTAGCGGGAAGTGGTCCGTGTCTAGGTCGTAGTCCTTCAACACCTTGAATTCCAATACTTTGATCCAGGGGGAGACGATGATGTTGTCAGCTGGAATGTTGCGAAGCGTGGCAGTGGTGCCGTAGGTTTCAGAGCAGTTCGTGAGCGTGAAGCCATTTTGCTTGAAAATGTCGTATTCCTCTGGAATCTGCGCGTTGAAATCGCCTGTGAAAACGGCGCCGTCAAACTGCTTTGCGTCATTGATCAGTTCTTGAAACTGCGTCTGCCGAAGCTTTTGCGAAAGTGAATACTTTTCGCCTTCGGCCTTTTTGACGTGGATATGGCCTTCCGCCACAAGATGCATGCCATAGAACGCGACGTTTTTGCCGTTGATGTCGAAGACGAGCCGGAAAGCGCGATAGCGTGGCGATTTGTGTCCGTCAATTTCGCGCGTCAATTTCACGACGGTTGCGGAAATCGGTGTGCGGGAGGAATTTGCACGAATGTCGAATTTCGGAAAACGAATGGTGTTGAACGGAAAATCAGAGGAGTTGTCTTCTATGAAAAAGATGTCTGCATCGACGTCCGCAAAGAGCTTCTGCCAACGGCGGCGATAGTCTTCAGGAGCGGTCTTTTTGTCGCCGTAATGGAATTGGCCGCAGTTTACGCAGGCGACGGTCCAAACCGTCGCCTCTTGCGCATGGGCAATGACAGGCAGGAGAAAACAGGCGGCGACGATGAATGGACGGACGGTTGTCATGGATTATATCTCCTTGACGATTAACGGATTGATGTCAACTTTTGGTGACAGGGGCAGAGTTTTTTTCTTTTCTGAAACATGGCAGTGTTGCATGCATTGTGTCGCCAAGGGCGAGACGCCCTCGTTACTTATGTTGCCAAGGGCGAGACGCCCTCGTTACCTCGTCGGAACCGCCATGAACAAAATGGCCATCAAGGCGAAACAAAGCGTCAGATACCAGCTGCGGGTGCGTTTTTCATGGAAAAACGTCGTGGAAACGATGCATGTCAAGAGGATGGAGGCAGAGCAGGATAGGGCGAAGAGCAGAGAGGCGGGCAGGTGGAGGACGGCTTTCTGCAACGTGAACTGAAGGATGGTTCCGAACGCGAGCATGAAGTTGCCGATCCAGCCTTTCGCGCTGAAATGCCACGTCTTACGGACAATGACATCCGCCGTGCAGAAGATGAAAATCGCGGCGTACACTAGGCAGAAGAAGACGTTGCCGTTGTTCTGCATGAGGCTTTCTTCGGAGCCTG
>JAEEGH010025430.1_pt1 | contig 11872 bp, 7 predicted proteins | sample 9134181 | NCBI WGS metagenome assembly JAEEGH01 (sample SAMN16246544, study PRJNA631951) | gut metagenome | biome: gut microbiome; feature: rumen; material: DP-attached | host: Bos | place: Iran: Karaj | collected 2018-10
GGCATGCGTCTCGCCGTCGCGGATTACCAAGTCGATGCCCTTTAATATCTCCTTGTCGCCAATCTTGGCGTGTAAGTTTTTTACCTCTAACATTCTTCTTTTCTTTTTATATGAAATATCTTCTCTCTCTTATTACAGGAATGCATAGCGGCAGACGAATAATACAGACAGAAGGATAGTGGCCCAGTTGATGTTGTTACGTTCGTCCTTGTCTTTGAGTGTGCCTGACAGCAGGTGTATGGCCACATAGGAAATGACACCCATGAGTATACCGTCGGATATGCTGTAGGTAAGTGGCATGAGCACGATACAAACGAAACAGGGAATAGCCGTAACATAGTCAGAGAAGTCGACCTTACGGATGTCGTGCATCATCATCACTCCCACCAATATCAATGCCGAGGCAGTGGCCTGCGCAGGAATGGCAAGGAACAGTGGGGCGAAGAGCAGGGCCACGGCAAAGCAAAGGGCCGTGGTGAAGCTGGTAAGGCCGGAACGCCCACCGACATTCACACCCGAGGCACTCTCGACGTATGTGGTAACAGTTGAAGTCCCAAGCATGGCTCCAACGGTAGTTCCGATGGCATCGGCCATAAAGGCTTTATTCAGGTTCTTCACATTACCGTCATCGTCGACCATCCCCGCACGGTTTGACACGCCAATAAGGGTACCAATGGTGTCGAACATGTCGATGAACAGGAACGTGAGAACCACCACAAACATATCCACCGAGAAGATATGGTGCCACTCAAACTGCATGAAGATGGGACTGATAGAAGGGGGTACCGACATGATGCCCGTATAGTTGGTAACGCCCAAAGGAATACCTAAAACCGTTGTAATCAAGATTCCGATGAGTAGCGAACCTGTCACATTCCTTACCAGCAGGGCTGCAGTGAGCAAGATGCCCAGCACACTAAGCAGTACAGCAGGATCGTGGAGGTTACCCAGCGTGATGAAGGTTGATTCCGACGAAGTGACTATACCAGCACCCTTCAGTCCGACAAAGGCGATAAAGAGCCCGATACCAGGACTGATGGCCCGACGCAGGATCAAGGGGATGGCGTTGACAATATGCTGGCGCAGACCTGTAACAGTCAGTAGGATGAAGATAAGACCTTCAATCATGACTGCGGTGAGTGCAAACTGCCAAGAATATCCCATGGTAAGAACGACTGTGAAAGCAAAGAAAGCATTCAGCCCCATGCCAGGAGCCAAAGCAAAAGGCAGCTTGGCATAGATTGCCATTATCAGGGTGGCTACTACAGCCGAGATACATGTTGTGGTAAACACGGCACCAGCATCCATACCAGTAGCGGAGAGAATGCTTGGGTTGACAGCTAAGATATAAGCCATCGTCAAAAAGGTGGTAATACCACCCATCACCTCCTTGCGCAATGTCATGGTGGAGGGATCAAATCCAAAAAGTTTCTGTAACATTTCTATTATGTCTTTTATCCAACAGTTCCTTCTAATGATACACTTAACAATTTCTGAGCCTCAACAGCGAACTCCATAGGCAGTTTCTGCAGCACCTCTTTGGCATAGCCGTTGACAATGAGTCCTACGGCCTGCTCCGTAGGTATGCCGCGCTGATTACAATAAAACAGCTGGTCTTCTGAGATCTTCGAGGTGGTAGCCTCATGTTCGAAGATAGCCGTATCATTGTGCACATCCATATAAGGGAAAGTATGGGCGCCACAATCAGAACCCAACAGTAGCGAGTCGCAGCTCGAGTAGTTACGTGCATTATCAGCATTCGAAGTAGCACGCACCAGTCCGCGATACGAGTTCTGCGAATGACCTGCCGAAATGCCTTTAGAGATAATCGTCGACTTGGTGTTCTTACCAATGTGAATCATCTTCGTTCCCGTATCAGCCTCCTGATAGTTGTTCGTCACAGCGACAGAATAAAATTCTGCCTGAGAGTTGTCACCTCTTAAGATACAAGAGGGATATTTCCATGTGATGGCAGAACCCGTCTCTACCTGTGTCCAAGAAAGTTTGGAATCTACACCACGCAGATCGCCACGCTTCGTCACAAGGTTCAGCACACCGCCCTTACCGTTTTCATCGCCTGGATACCAGTTCTGAACAGTAGAGTATTTCACCTCTGCACGATCCTTCACAATGATTTCCACAATAGCAGCATGCAGCTGGTTCTCATCGCGCATGGGCGCAGTACAGCCTTCGAGATAGCTGACATAAGCATCATCGTCGGCAATTATCAACGTACGCTCAAACTGTCCCGTATTACGAGCATTGATACGGAAGTAGCTGCTCAATTCCATCGGGCAGCGAATGCCCTTTGGAATATAGACAAAAGAGCCATCGCTGAACACAGCAGAATTCAAGGCTGCAAAGAAGTTATCACGATAAGGGACTACAGAACCCAAGTACTCTCGCACCAAGTCAGGATGCTCCTTAATAGCATCACCGATGGAGCAGAAGATAATACCCTTCTCACGGAGTTTCTCCTTGAAAGTGGTCTTCACACTGACAGAATCCATGATGGCATCCACCGCCGTATTGCCACTCAAGGCCAATCGCTCCTCCAAAGGGATACCCAGCTTATCGAAAGTTTTTTCCAGTTCCGGATCGATCTTCCCGTCTCCCTTCGGCTTCTTCGCCAAGGGGTCAGCATAATAAGAGATGGCCTGATAGTCGATAGGCGGCACGTGGACATGCCCCCATTTGGGCTCTTTCTGTTCCTGCCAGTAGCGAAAAGCCTTCAAACGGAACTCGAGCATCCATTCAGGTTCACCTTTCTTGGCAGAGATGAGACGGACAATATCCTCATTGAGGCCCACTGGAATGATTTCCGTATGGACATCCGTCGTGAAGCCGAACTCATACTTCTGTTCAGCAATACGACGTACCAATTCGTTATCGCCCTTTTGAGATTCTGGTATTATGTTCTTGTCTTTATTTTCCATTTTAGTTATATTTGATGGCCAGCATCGTCAGGTCATCACTCTGTTGTGCTCCATTCACAAAGGTGTGAACAGCCTCGTTCATCTGGTTGACAAGCTCCGCAGACTGGATATTCCCTTTAGCCAACAACGCCTCGGCCTGTTGGAGGATTCGATCATCCCCAAACTGGGCATGCAACTCGTCTTCAGCCTCGTTGAGACCATCCGTAAAGAGGAATATCATCATCTGATGATCAAATTGTATCTCCTGTGGAACAAAGTCCATACCAGCCATCAGGCCAAGTGGAACATTAGGTTCACAAGGCACCAGACTAACCTCACTACCGATGATTAATGGAGGATTATGACCTGCATTGCAATAATGCAAAAGACCTGTTCCAAGTTCCAATACACCCAAAAACGCCGTCACGAACATACTGGTATCATTTCCTTCTGACAATGCGTCGTTAAGGGCTTGGGCAATAAGATGTGGTTCCGCAGTATGTGACGAGATATTACGAAACAGTGAACGCGTCATGGCCATCACCAAAGAGGCCGGTACACCCTTACCAGAAACATCACCGATACAGAAGAACAGCTTCTCGTCGCAAATATAGAAATCGAACAAGTCTCCCCCCACATCCTTAGCAGGCAACAGCATACCATAGATATCGATGTCATCACGCTCAGGATAAGGCGGGAAGGTCTTGGGCAGCATCGACATCTGGATGTCGTGAGCCACCTTCAGCTCGTTCTCGATAGCAGCCTTCGATGCCGTAGTATTCTTGAGTTCCTCTACGTATTCCGTGAGAGAATGCTGCATTCCTTCAAAGGAATCGCGTAGCAGACGAACCTCGTCGTTATGCTTGATCTTAGGCAGAGGCGCGCTGAAATTACCCTTTGCCACCTCATTAGCAGAATCTGCCAGTTGGTTCAGTGGTCGGGTAGCTCGCTTTACAACAATGCTACCAACGATTCGTGTCACCAACAAGGCTAGCGCTATCAATATAAGCAAGATAACACCAGCACCAATGCTGATGATATAAATCATGAAACTCGGCACCGCCAAGGCAATGCTCCAGTCCGTATGATCAATCGGCTCATAGAACACATAGGCGGAGATGTTATCCATATCAAAGAACTTGGAAGGGGTGGGCTGAAGGCCATTTTCACTATAAAAGCCTTTCTTACGTGCCACCATCATACGACCTATATGGTCGTCGATGGAATCTGACGTCTCGCCAGCCAGTTTGAAAAAGTTCTCCTTGATGACACGCTCATCCTCCGGATGCGCAATATACGTACCGTCTTTATTGATAATAAAGGTAAGGGTCAACTGTCGCCATTTGCGATCTGCCCAATTGAGTACATTATCATCAGATGAATTCTCATCGATATCATTACCAGTAAAGACTTTGATGTTTTCGCCATTGACAGTCAATCCCTTGACTGCCTTACCGCAGAACCATTCAAGCGACAAGTCGGCCCCAATGATAGCTACCGCCTTACCCTGCTTGTCATGAATGGGAATCATACAGGATACTAACGGTGTAATGGAATCCATCGCGTCAAAGAAAGGCTTAGACCAATAATTGCTATCAGCCTTTAAGGCCTCAGTAAACCACTCAGCCTTCAGATAGTCATGTTCTGCATCACCGATAAAGCGATTCTCTACGACCCGTCCGCTATCGACTTTGATGGCGTATGGGCAGTACCAATGACCTTTCTGCGGATAGTAATTGTCTATGAAGCTGATGCCACAACTACGGATATAGGGATTGTTGGCTACCACATCTTTCATGATGGCCGGTAACTTGTCTGGGCGATCAAGATTATTCTCTATCTCCGACACGTGACTTAACGTACCAACATAGACCGTCGATAGGATTCGGCTTACATTCGCATTGGAAGTAGACAGATAACTCTTATAGAGGTCTGTCTCTTCCATCTCACTGAAGCTCTTGACGAATACATAAATCCCATAGCCCGCAAGACCCATCACGATGAGTTGCGTCAATGCAATCCATCGTGTGAGCCGCTTGGCAAAGGAGCGTTTCTTGGGTTCCTTACTCATCCTTAAAGTTTCTGTTCTACCTCAATCTCTGTGAAGGTCTCGATGATATCACCTACCTGGATATCGTTGAAGTTAACCAGTGAGATACCACACTCGAGGCCTGTTGCGACCTCCTTGGCATCGTCCTTATAACGCTTCAGGGCATCGATAGGAGCTGTGTGGATCACGATACCATCGCGGATGACACGAGCCTTGTCCTTATTGTGAACCTTGCCATCGGTAACCAGACCACCGGCAACAGTACCAACCTTAGAGATCTTGAATACCTGCTTAACCTCGATTTCACCAGAGATGATCTCCTTCTTCACCTTGTCGAGCATACCCTGCATCGTTGACTTCACATCATCGATAGCATCGTAGATGATCGAATAGGTATTGATTTCAACGCCCTCACGGTCAGCAGCCTTGCGGGCATCAGCAGAAGGACGTACCTGGAAGCCGATGATAATAGCCTCTGAAGCTGAAGCCAGCATGACATCATTCTCGGAGATCTGACCTACGGCTTTCGAAATCACATTCACCTGAACCTTCTCGGTAGAAAGTTTGATGAATGAATCCGAGAGAGCCTCGATTGATCCGTCGGTATCACCCTTCACGATGATGTTCAACTCGTGGAACTCACCCAGAGCGATACGATGTGACAACTCGTCGAGACCCAGTTTCGTAGTCGTGCGCAAGCTCTGTTCACGCTGCAGCTGGATACGTTTGTTTGTAATATCGCGGGCTTCCTGTTCTGTATCCATAATATGGAAAGAGTCACCAGCGGTAGGTGCGCCATTTAAACCCAGTATGATAGCTGGCTCAGCAGGACCGGCCTTCTCGATGCGCTGGTTACGCTCGTTGAACATTGCCTTGACCTTACCCCAGGCCGTACCTGCAATGACGACATCACCAACCTTCAGCGTACCATTCGACACGAGCACGGTTGATACATAGCCACGACCCTTATCGAGTGAAGACTCGATGATACTACCAGTAGCCTTTCGATTAGGATTAGCTCTCAGGTCGAGCATCTCAGCCTCAAGCAATACTTTCTCGAGCAGTTCATCAACACCGATACCTTTCTTGGCGCTGATTTCCTGACACTGGTACTTACCACCCCACTCCTCAACGAGCAGGTTCATATTAGCCAAGTCCTCACGAATCTTATCTGGATTAGCGCCTGGCTTATCTATCTTGTTGATAGCGAACACCATAGGAACGTTGGCAGCCTGAGCATGAGCGATGGCCTCTTTGGTGGTAGGCATCACAGAGTCATCAGCCGCAACAATGATGATGGCAATATCGGTAACCTGAGCACCACGGGCACGCATGGCCGTAAAAGCCTCATGGCCTGGTGTATCGAGGAATGTAATCTGACGACCATCCTTCAGTTTCACGTTGTAGGCACCGATGTGCTGGGTGATACCACCAGCCTCACCAGCAATCACGTTCGTGTTGCGGATATGATCGAGCAACGAAGTCTTACCATGGTCAACATGTCCCATCACCGTTACGATCGGGGCGCGAGTCACAAGATCGTTCTCATCGTCTTCCTCCTCAGTAATAGCGTTCTGAACCTCTGCACTGACGTATTCGGTAGTAAAACCGAACTCCTCAGCTACAATATTGATAGTCTCAGCATCGAGGCGCTGATTGATTGACACCATGATACCGATACTCATACAGGTACCGATGACCTGGTTCACACCAACGTTCATCATCGTAGCAAGTTCGGAAACTGTCACGAACTCCGTCAGCTTCAATACTTTGCTCTCAGCTGCCTGTGACTCCATCTCCTCCTGCATACGCTCGGCAACGGCATCACGCTTCTCCTTACGATACTTGGCACCCTTCTTGTTCTGATTGGTCTTAGAAGTCAGACGAGCCAGCGTCTCCTTTACCTGACGTGCAACAGCCTCATCGTCCACCTCAAGCGGCTTCTGAATCGGGCGGTTCTTCTTTTTATTCTTACCACCACCCTGCTGATTGCTGTCCTGGAAGTTCTGGTTGCCTCCCTTATTCTTATTCTTCTTGTTATTCTGACCCTTATCCTGATTGGCTGCAGCTTCGATATCCACGCGCTCTTTTCCACCACGGATGCGCTCGCGTTTCTTCTTCTCACCGTTACCGCCATGCATCTGAGCCTGCTTCTCCTCGCGCTCCTTACGGCGCTCCTCCTTCGATTTCTTCTTAGGACGAGTGCTCTGGTTCAGTGAGTCGAGGTCGATCTTACCCAGCACGTTTACCTTTGGAGCCATCTTCTCCTCGCTCTTCAGCGTAAAGATCTCTGTCTCCTCCATGCTGGCAGATTCCTCCTGCTGTGGCTCTTCCTGCTCGACTTCAGCCTTTACCTCTTTTTTGGGCTCTGGCTGAGGTTCAGGCTTCTGCTCGGGTTCGGGTTCTACCTTCACCGTTACCTCAACAGGTTCCTCCTTCTTCACCTCTACAGGACTTTCCTGAGGTTGGGGAGCTTCTACAGGCTCCTGCTTGGGTTTCTCTTCCTTCTTGGCAGGTTTGCCGATAGCATCAAGGTCGATCTTACCCAACGGCGTAAAGGTCTGACGCGACTCTTCCTTTACCTCAACCACTGGCTCAGGCTTGAATTCCTTCTTGGGCTTTTCTTTCTTCTTCGGGAATATCATTCCAGCCTGGGTCTTCACGTCCTTGTCGCCTTTGAACTCCTTGACTAGTGCATCGTACTGATCATCAGAGATCTTCGTATTGACATTTGCGTCATCCTTGATTTCTCCCAAGCTAGGCTTGTTCTTCAGATAGTCTATAGCTGTCTGAAGTCCGATATTCAGTTCTGTTAATACCTTATTTAATCTAACACCCATTAATTCTTATCTCTTAAATCTTAATTCTTAACTTTACTCAAACTCCGCACGAAGTACGCTCAGCAGATGGTCAACGGTCTCCTCCTCCAGGTCTGCCTTCTCAATAAGCATCTCACGGGGTGCGTTGAGAACAGACTTGGCTGTATCCAGACCGATTGCCTTAATAGCATCGATAACCCACTGGTCGATCTCGTCAGCGAACTCGTCCAGATAGATATCCTCATCAGCCTCGTTCTCGCTGACTACACGGAATACGTCGATGGTGTATTCTGTCAGCATAGAAGCCAGTTTAATATTCATACCGCCACGACCAATAGCCAGCGACACCTCTTCGGGCTGCAGATAGACCTCAGCCTTATGGTTCTCCTGATCAAGGATGATATTGGTAACCTTGGCAGGACTGAGTGCACGCTGAATAAACAGCTGCACGTTGCTGGAGTAGTTGATCACGTCGATATTCTCATTGCAGAGCTCACGCACGATACCATGCACACGGCTACCCTTCACACCGACGCAGGCTCCTACCGGATCGATGCGCTCGTCATAGCTCTCAACTGCCACCTTAGCACGATCGCCTGGCATTCGGGCAACGCGCTTGATGGTAATCAGACCGTCGTTGATCTCAGGCACCTCAGCCTCCAGCAGACGCTCGAGGAACACAGGACTTGTACGAGAGAGGATGATGCGCGGGTTGTTGTTCTCGTTCTGCACTTCTTTCACGATGGCGCGAACCGTCTCGCCTTTGTGATAGTTGTCTGAGGGGATCTGCTCTCCCTTCGGCAGGTGGAGCTCATTACCTTCATCGTCCATCAGCAGCACCTCGCGCTTCCAGATCTGGTAAACCTCGCCGCTGACAACCTGTCCTACCTTATCCTTATATTTCTGATAGAGAGAATCGTGCTCAAGCTCCAGGATCTTCGAAGCCAGCGTCTGACGCAGGTTCAGGATAGCGCGACGGCCGAACTTCTGGAAGTTCACCTCCTCACTCACTTCCTCGCCTACCTCATAGTCGGGCTCAATCTTCTGGGCTTCGCTCAGCGCTATCTCCTTGTTCTCATCCTCCACCTCGCCGTCGGCTACTACTACGCGGTTACGGTGAATCTCAAAGTCACCCTTATCAGGGTTGACGATCACGTCAAAGTTCTCATCCGATCCATAGATCTTGGCGATGACGTTGCGGAAACTCTCTTCCAACACGCTCACCAATGTAGTACGGTCGATGTTCTTGGTCTCTTTGAACTCCTGAAAGGTCTCAATCATTGAGGGGCCTTTCTCATCTTTCTTAATTGCCATTTCGTTTCTTTATTTTTTTACTTTTTACTTTCTTACCTTTTAATCTTTACTTAAAGGCCAGAATATACTTGGCATACTTGATGTTATCCATCGAGTAAGCCTTGTCCACATCTACGATGACTGGACGCTTCTTGCCTTCCTGCTTCTGCTTCTCCTGAATGGTCACCACAAAGTTGCGACCGTCAACCGACTTCAGGGTACCCAGGACTTTCTTCCCTTCCTGGTCGAGCACCTCAACGGTATCACCGATATGGTTGATATACTGCTGAGCCACCTTGAACGGCTGTCCCAGACCTGCGCTTCCCACTTCAAGTTCGTAGTCGCCAAGCTCATCACCCAGACGCTCCTGAAGGAAACGGCTCAGTTCGGCACAGTCCTCAATCCACACACCATCAGCATGGTCGATTTCGATGACAATTCTGTCATCACTTGCAAAGTTAATGTCAACAAGGAAGTAGTCATTGTCATGCAACCACTCTTCCGTCAAAGTTTTGATTGTCTCTTTATTAATCATTTAATCTAAACATTATATATCGAAAATGAGAGACTCTTTCGAGCCTCTCATTCCGCTGAACGGGTGCAAAATTAAGCATTTTCCCGTTAACTACCAAATATTTAGCCGTTTTTTTACACAATCTACTTAATTTTTCTTTGGAGCCAATAATTTCTTGTACTCCTCAGGGTTCTTCAACAGGCGAATGGCCTCCTTCAGTTGCTTATCATAGCCAAGGCCAGCCTCGATGGCTCCCGACTGGTAATAATAGGCTGCGATTATCTCCTGTTCCACAATCTGACGAATCACCTGCTCATGACGATCCAAGGCAAAGGCCACATCGTGGTTCAGCTTCTTCTCCAACTCATCAAAGGCTGTCTTGGCGTCGTCGTAATAGCCCTCAAACTTGGCTGTCTTCACTAATTCAGCCAACTGTTTCTTGCTGACGGGATCGTAGGTAAAGCCACTCTTGACAACCAGCTCCTTGAACGTCTGCCAGTCAGCATCCGAGAGATGGAATTCGGCAGCAGGGGCAATGGTCGGGTGCTTGGAGATATAGTCGACCACATAGTCGAACATCACCTCTGTGGAATCCTGACCAGAGGCTGAGAGATAGAAGGCGATATTCGGAATGGTGTCATTCTTCATCTCCACATCAGGCATGATGCCTCCACCATCGCGCACTTCACGGCCGTTACGGGTGTAGAACACCTTCGTCAGTGAATCCGGGATATGTTCACGATAGCCTCCACTGCCCTTCTTGTAGTTGATGGCCTGGATACAGCGCCCGCTGGGAATATAGTATTTCGAAGTCGTCACCTTCATGTTCGTGTTATAAGGCAAGTCGATAGGTATCTGAACAAGTCCTTTCCCGTACGTACGCGTACCTAATATAATACCACGGTCCAAATCCTGGATGGCACCACTGGTAATCTCACTGGCCGAGGCCGTCTCACCATTTACAAGCACCACCAACGGCATCACAGTGTCGAGCGGTTCCACTCTGGTCTTATACTCCTTGTTGGCCTGTCTCACCTTGCCACGATTCTCCACAACCGTGATACCTTTAGGCAACCACAGATTCAGGATATCAACAGCCTCCTGTTCAGAACCGCCGCCATTACCGCGCAAGTCGAGGATCAGCGAGGTGGCCCCCTGTTTCTTCAGGTCGATAAGAGCCAAGCGCATATCCTTGGCACAGCCCTCCGTGAAGGAGTTCAGGTTGATGTAGCCTACATCACCCTCCCTGATGCCATAATAAGGCAGTTCAGGCAACTTGATGTTACGACGCGTAATCTTAAAACTCATCAGCTTACCCGTAGAGGGTCTCATCACCTTCAGGAGAAAACTGGTACCAGGCTCTCCTCGCAGATGGTCACTCACATAGCCCACCGTCTTATCATTCATCAGTGTATCGTCGATGCTGATGATCACGTCGCCCTTCTTCAGTCCTGCCTCAGCAGCTGGCATATTGGCATAAGGCTCATCGATCACGACGCGATCCAGCTTCTGATGCTTACGAATCAGGGCACCGATACCCGCATACTTTCCCGTCAGCATCATTCGCAGGTTCTTGGTCTCGTCCTGCGCATAATACTCTGTATAAGGATCCAGGCTCCTGAGCATCGCATTGATACCCGTGCCGATGGTCTCTTTGGGACTCAACGTATCAACATACAGCAGTTCGAGGTTCTTATACACCTGATTGAAGATATCAAGATGCTTGCCCACCTCGAAGTGATGATCCATATTTTTCTGTGCTGATGCTGAAAGCGCCATACCCAGCAACATAAACAACGCTATGATATATTTCTTCATTTTCCTTTTTACTTTTTTACCTTTTTACTTTTAATTGACGGTGCAAAATTACATGATTCTCTCAAGAAAACGTTCATTTTACCCTCTTTTTTGCAAAAAATTTAGGTTTCGATGAATTTTTTCGCTTAAAAGTTTGGTAGTTTCAAAAATTCGCCGTACTTTTGCACCCGCTAAACAGCAATACCTGCTTCAGTAGCTCAGTTGGTTAGAGCACCTGACTGTTAATCAGGGGGTCGTTGGTTCAAGCCCATCCTGAAGCGCCATAAAATTCAAGGAGTTACGAGAAATCGCAACTCCTTTTTCTTTTCCATCTGAACAAATTTTGGTTATCTATTTACGTTTTTTAAGTATCACCTCATATAAAATCATGACATTCAGAGACACTTTGGCAAGCATTATATAGAGTATCAAACTGATTTATAGGGTAACCAGAGCAAGCACAGCACAGCGTGTGAAGAAAGTT
>JAEEGH010025434.1_pt1 | contig 11871 bp, 8 predicted proteins | sample 9134181 | NCBI WGS metagenome assembly JAEEGH01 (sample SAMN16246544, study PRJNA631951) | gut metagenome | biome: gut microbiome; feature: rumen; material: DP-attached | host: Bos | place: Iran: Karaj | collected 2018-10
TGCGGCAAGAACGGAGGTGTGGTTGCGCGTCAGGTTTTTGTAATGGTTGGAGAACAGCTGTGAATTCTGGAAGGTGATGATTTCGCCATAGAGCGACTCGACGGAGGTGGACGTGTAGCTGATGTTGGTGACACGGCCAACGGTGTTGTTGACCTCTATCCAGTCGCTCACCTTGATGCGTCCCGTCATGAGCGAGGCACCATAGAAGATGTTCTCGATGATATTTTTCGAGGCGAAACCGATACCTGTGCTGAGTCCGCCAGTGATGGCCAGCAACCACGAGAGGCTGATGTGGAAGATGGAGAGCGACATAAGCAGCCAGATGCCCCAGATGAAAATCTGGATGACGTTCTTCGACATGGCCGTACGGCTGTCAGCAGAATCGGGGTCGTTGTTGACGTAATGCAGATGCAGGAGTCGCAGGAGCGTCTTGCTGAGCCACGAGAAGAAGAACCACAGGCAGATAACCATCGTAAGTTTGAGGATACTGATGGTGAAATTATCCTGCTGGGTGGTTCCCGAGAGGTCCGTCGAGTCGGTCAGGTCGATGAACTTGTATTTGAAGATATCCCAGCAGAGGTCGCTGAGGTTGAAGACGTCAGCCGCCCACCAGACGCTGAGCATGACGCTGCAGACACCCATCGTAGGCAACACTACTTGGTACATCAGGTCGTAAACCCACGTCTTGGTGACGGGTGCCTCGGCCAGTTGGCGACGCTCGCCGTAGAGCTTGAGATACTGCGACAGGCAGGTGATGGTAAGGATGCACGTGAGCTGCATGATCCACCAGATGAGCACCTGAACGGCCAACAACGTGTAGCCCGTCCACGAGCAAACGACGGAGGCAATGAACACCACGAGCGAGATGTAGGTGAAGAACATGTCGGAGCGTGGGACGTTGCGGTTATGGCGTCGGATGACGCTCCACTGCCACAGGGCGCAGGCAAGTAGAATAGGCGGGAAGAGGATATTTACTAATTCATTGGGAATCAGAATAATGCGGAAGGCGATGACGAGGAATCCCACCGTTATCAATGGGGTGTAGATGCGGAAGGCGCTCTTGATTTGGTCGCCCTTGACGCGTAGTAGCAGCGAGAACAGGATGACGCCTAAAAGCCAGGCGTAGGTCACCAGCAGATTGGCGGCCATGATGAAGAAATTCTGTTCGACGGTAGCCAGCGTGACGCCGAGGATGATGGCAAAGGTGACCGTCGTCGTAGCCATCGTGATGCAGGCGCGTTTCTTCATAAACTCCTCAGTGCGAAACTTCTTGGGCACTACATAGCGGATGACCAAGAAATTGAGCAGCGTGGCCAGGACGGCGTAGAGAATGACGCCCATGAGCAGTCCGAAGATGAAGCGCGAGTCCCACTGGGAATTGTCGGTAGGTCGGTATTTCTTTTCGACGGTACGCGACATGAATCGCCAGTTGCGGTTGAAGTTCTGGAGAATGCTGAAGTAGGAGTCGCCGCCATTGCGGAAGATGCCCGTCTGGATATCGTTATAGCGCTTCTGGGCATAGTCGTTCATTCGCGACAGGCGTTTCTCCGTGTGGTCGTACATCTCGATGAAGTCGTTCAGCTTGTCGCGGTTCTTCTCGAGTTTCTCACGTATCTCGTAAGCCAATGCCAGACAGGCTGTACGGTCCTTCTGTGCCTGGGGACTGAGCACGCGCTGGGGCATCGAGTTGAGCGTTCCGATGAGTGAGTCGTAGCGCGCTATCTCGCCCTCCGTCTTGCTCATAAATTGCTTGAAGGGCACGCGCTGGCGCTGGAATTCCTGATATTGCTCGGTGGCCTCGTGGCAGGCGTAGGTCAGGTCGAACACGTACTCTTGTTTCTGGGAGTATAGCATCAGCGAGTTCTGGTCTGAACGTTTCATGGTGGCAATGAGCCTGTTGCGCATCTGTTCGCTGCGCTTGTTGTCGAGTTCGGAACGTTCCGACAGTTCGTTGTGTTGGGTGTTCAGTTCGGCACGCAGTATCTGTAACGTCTGTGCCAGATCTTTCTCTTTTAGCACGGCATGGACGCTCAGCGTGACCAGTAAAGTGACTATAATGGTAAAAAATCGCTTCATTGTTGTTATTTTTGTGCGCAAAGATACAAAATAATTCATAATTCATAGTTCTTTTTCAAAAAAAAGTGTGGCGTTGCAATCATAATCCATAATTTATTTATATCTTTGCAGAAAAATTAACGAAATATGATACTAATAGCTGATAGCGGAGGCACCAAGACCGACTGGTTGCTGCTCCTTTCTTCCGGACTTCGTAAAGGCGACGTCATCGCCACGTTCCACACGCAGGGCATCACGCCCATCCATCAGACTCCAGACGTCATCCGTCACATCTTGGGACAGGAACTGATGTCGCAGTTGTCAACATTTCCACGGGCTCAGCTCATTGACTCGGGGGTATTGGAAAAGCCCTTGATGTCCGACTTGGAGGTGTTCTTCTACGGTAGTGGCTGTACGCCAGCCCACGTGCCTATGATGAAACAGATGCTGGGCGAAGTGTTCGACCCCCAGAAGGTGGAAGTGCACAGCGACCTGATGGCGGCTGCACGCGCATTGTGCCAGCACGAGGAGGGCATTGCCTGCATTCTGGGCACGGGAGCCAACAGTTGTTTGTATGATGGTAACGACATCGTGCAGAACACGCCAGCGCTGGGCTATATCCTTGGCGACGAGGGCGGTGGAGCCGTCTTGGGACGCATGTTTATGAATGCCATCTTCAAGAATCCGGCATATGCATCCATCCGCGACGAATTCCTGGCTGAGACGAAGCTGACGCAAGCAGACATCATTCAGAAGGTGTACCGCGAACCGCTGGCAAATCGTTTCCTCGCCACGACGTCGCTGTTCATCGTCGAACGGCAGAACAACCGCCTGTTGCGCGACCTGGTGATTGAGAATTTCCGTGAGTTCTTCCGCAAGAATATCGTGCCTTACAAGCGTCCCGACCTGCCTGTACATTTCGTCGGTTCTATGGCACACCACTATCCTGCAGCTTTGCAGGAGGCTGCAGAGGCAGAGGGATTCCACGTGATGTCCATCGTCCAAAGTCCGATAGACGGCTTGATGGCCTATCACTCAGGAAAGACGGCTTGATTGAGAACGTTCAACGTTCAATGTTCAACGTTCAATGTTCAACGTTCAATGTATTTTTTCAAGCCCTGACGCAGGAAATCGACGTAGGCTGCTACGTCCTCATCATACGAGCGGCTGCCCATCAATGGGTGGCCCTCATTGTTTAATAGGACATAGAACGGCTGGGCATTGGCGCCGAACTTCGAGCGCTGCAGATAGCTCCACTTGTCGCCCACGGTGCGCAGGGTGCGTTGCTGGCCGTTCTCTGTCACCTCGATGGTTTCTGCCAGAGGCGTCTTGTCGTCGACATAAAGTGATATGAGGACGTATTTCTTGTTCAGCAGGTCGGCCACCTGCGGGTCGCTCCACACGGCAGCTTCCATCTTGCGACAGTTGACACAGCCAAAACCCGTGAAATCGACGACGACGGGTTTGCCTTCGGCCTTAGCGGCGGCCATGCCTTGCTCGTAGTCGGTAAAGCCTGCCTCGACGCTACCTTGATAGAGGTTGAAGTCCTGCGTGTTCATGGGTGGTGTAAAGGCGCTGATGGCCTTACACGGAGCACCCCACATACCTGGAATCATATAGACGGTAAAGGCCAGCGAGGCCATTGCCAGGAAGAATTGCGGCACGTTCGTGCGACGGTCTTCGTCGTCGTGGGGGAACTTGATCCAGCCTAGCAGATAGGCGCCCAGCAGTCCGAAGATGACAATCCACAGGGCGAGGAACACTTCGCGGTCGAGGATGTGCCAGCCGTAAGCGAGGTCTGCCACGCTGAGGAATTTCAGGGCAAAGGCGAGTTCAATGAATCCCAGCACAACCTTGATGGTGTTCATCCATCCGCCCGACTTGGGTGCCTGTTTGAGCAACGACGGGAACAGGGCGAAGAGGGTAAACGGTATGGCCAGCGCAATGGCGAAGCCCAGCATGCCGATGGTGGGTCCGAGGATGGAACCCTGCGTGGACACGGCCACGAGGAGGAATCCGATGATGGGACCTGTGCACGAGAACGACACCAACGCCAGCGTGAAGGCCATGAGGAAGATGGAGAGCAGTCCTGTGGTGCTTTCCGATTTGGCATCGACCTTCGACGACCACGACGCGGGCAGCGTCAGTTCGAAGGCGCCGAAGAAGGATGCCGCAAATACCACCAGCAACAGACAGAACAGGATGTTGAATACGGCATTGGTGGCGAGGGCGTTGAGGGCGCTGGCACCAAAGAGCAGTGTGACCGCCAAGCCCAGCAGGACGTAGATGACAACGATGCTCAGTCCATAAACGGTGGCCTCGCGGATGGCCTTCGAGCGTTCCTTGTTACGTTTCAGGAAAAACGAGACGGTCATGGGGATGATGGGCCATACGCAGGGGGTAAACAGGGCGAGAAAACCGCCCAGCAGTCCTTCGAGGAATATCATCCACAGGGCAATATTGGTGGTGTCGGACGCTTCACCGTTCAATGCCTGCAGTTCGCCAATGACGGGTTGCCAAAGGGAGTCGGAAGATGGCTGAGAGCTGAGGGCTGAAGGCTGAGGGATGGAGTCAGAGGACGTTTCTGTAGTTTTCAGCGTGTCAGACACTTGTCCTTTATCTTCCTCTATCTTCTCTTTATCTTCCTCTGTCTTCTTATCTGCTTTTATTTCGCCTGTGGCGGCAAGTTCGATGGTCGACGGCGGCATACACATCTGGTCGTTGCACGCACCATATTCCACGTAGCACTTGATGTCGTACTTGGGCTGGGTGAACTGTATCTTCTGAACGAAGGTCACCGAACCCTCGAAATAGCGCACCTCCATGTCGAACATCTTGTCGAACGCCTTCTGCTCCTTGCCGCGGGCCTTCAGACCTCCCACGGCTTTTGCGCCCTCCATCTTGTCGGCATGGAACGTGGCCGAAATGGGACCGCCGTCACCCAAGCCGGTGGAATAGACGTGCCACCCTGGGTCGATGGTGGCTGAAAACAGCAGTTCGCCCTCGCTGTCGCTGATTTTCTTCAGTTCCGAGCGAACGTGAACGGGGTCCTGCATCTGGGCTGCTACGGTCATTACCGCCAGGAGCAGTATGAATGTCGTGAATACTTTTTTCATCTTCGTTGTCAATTTTTCCGTGCAAAGATACGAAATATTGCAGAAAATTTCGTACTTTTGCAGCATAAAATATACTAAAACGACAATGAAACACTTCCTTTTACTCTTCGTCGCCGCTGTGCTCGCCGTGGGTTGTGCACAGAAAACCGCCGACAAAAACGACTTCGTACGCGTGGAAAACGGCCACTTCGTGCGCGCGGGCAAACCTTATTATTATGTGGGTACCAATTTCTGGTATGGTGCCATTCTCGGTTCCGAGGGGCAGGGCGGCAATCGCGAACGTCTGGCGCAGGAACTCGACGCGATGAAGCGCATGGGCATCGACAACCTCCGCATCCTCGTAGGTAGCGATGGTGAGCGTGGCGTCAAGACGAAGGTCGAGCCGACGTTGCAGGAGGCCCCTGGCGTTTATAACGACACCATTCTGGCTGGTCTCGACTGGCTGTTGCAGGAGATGGGCAAGCGCGATATGGTCGCCGTGCTCTACCTGAACAACTCGTGGGAGTGGAGTGGGGGATATGGCTTCTATCTCGAGCATGCTGGTGCTGGCAAGCAGCCGCGTCCTGATGATGCAGGCTATCCGGCCTTCATGCAGGCCATGTCGAAATATGCCACCAACGAGAAGGCTCATCAGCTGTTCTACGACTATGTGCGGTTCATCATCGGTCGTACCAACCGCTATACGGGACTGGCCTACAAGGACGATCCTGCCATCATGTCGTGGCAGATTGGCAACGAGCCGCGAGCATTCTCGACGGAGGCTTTGCCGGCCTTTGAGAAGTGGATTAGCGAGGCTGCGGCACTCATCCGCGAACTCGACTCCAACCACCTCATCTCCATTGGTAGCGAAGGTTCGTGGGGTTGCGAAAACGACTACGGTTGCTGGGAGCGCATCTGTAGCGACCAGAATGTCGATTATTGCAATGTCCATCTGTGGCCTTACAACTGGGGCTGGGCAAAGCCTGACTCGCTCATCGAACATCTGCCGCGTGCCTGCGAGAATACGAAGGAGTATATCAACAAACACTTGGCCATCTGCGACCGTATCGGCAAACCGCTCGTGATGGAGGAGTTCGGCTATCCGCGCGACGGCTTCTCGTTTGCGCAGGGCAGTCCCACTACTGGTCGCGACGGATACTACCGTTACGTATTCTCTCTTGTAGCGGATAATGCCGAGCAGGGCGGAAAATTTGCCGGATGCAATTTCTGGGGCTGGGGCGGTTTTGCCAAACCCACCCACGAACAATGGCAGGTGGGCGACGACTACACGGGCGATCCTGCCCAGGAGGCGCAGGGCCTCAATTCCGTCTTTGCCAACGACAGCAGCACGCTCGCCGTTGTCCGCGAGCAGGTCGATAGGATGAACAAGGTGAAATAATTGGTCGTGTGATACAATTGGTCATGTAAAATAAATAATGGGGGCGGTTCACACCGTCCCCATTTTTCTTTTTCTTGCTTTCTCTAAATTAGTGCTTAATCATGTGGAAGCCTTTCTTTGCCAGCGAAACCACAACGTAATTCAAAATAATCATATCCTATAAACCAATTAAAATGTTAACCTAAAAACGAATCTTTTTGTCTAGTACCTCTTGTAAGACGGTGCAAAGTTACGTAAAATGTGTGCGAACACAAAACGTTTTACGTAAAATTTGCGTGAACGGGCTTTCTTCTTGACGTAGGTCAAAATTAAAAAAACATCCCCCCTTTTCTTGGTATTCTATAAAAAATGAGTAACTTTGCAGCTCAGAAACGAAAAAACAAGGATATGGAATATATGTCACAAGAAGGCTACGACAAGCTCGTGGCCGAACTGAAACAGTTGGAAAACGTGGAATTGCCGCGTGTGCGCGAGGCCATTGCCGAGGCACGTGCACAAGGCGACCTGAGCGAGAATTTCGAATATCATGCCGCCAAGCGCGAACAAGGCCGGCTCCTGAGTGAGATACGCTTCCGACAGCGCGTGCTGGAGCATGCCCGCGTACTGGACACTCCTCGTCAGGATACCGACACCATAGGCCTGCTCGCGAAGGTTGCTATGACCAATCTGGGAAATAATGCCCAGATGTCTTATACCATCGTAAACCCCCACGAAGCTAATCTCCGTGAGGGTAAGATTTCCATCAAGTCGCCCATTGGGCAGGCCTTGCTCCACAAGCGCGTCGGCGACGTCGTCGAAGTCCAGGTCCCTGCCGGCATCCTGAAGCTCCGCATCGAAAACATCAGTTATTTGTAGTATTGCGCTTCACCTCGCGCTTTGGCGCGAAGATTACGAAAAGTCGAGCGAAGGCTCACGCGGGGACAGTCCCCTTGTGAGATGAATCGTAAAAACAGCGAAGATTATGGGCGTAAGATTTGACAGCGAGCAGCAGCGCTTCGTGTTCGACTTTGAACACGACGGACGGGGCGACGTCGTCAGCCTGACTGGTGAGGGCTATCAGGTGGAGGCCTTCGGCAAGTGCTTCTACTACGGCTATGAGTTTGGCGATGAGGTGGATGGCAACGTCCGCTCGGCATTCATCAAGTATGTCAAGTTCACCGAACGCCTGCAGGACGACCCTAATCTGACGCAGTTCATCCAGAAGGCTGTCAACAACCTGAACAGCCGCATCAATCTCTACGACTACGACCTCGTGGTGATGCCGCAGTCGTCGAGCCGCGTCAACAACTACATGCTACGCTACATCTACCGCTTCGCCCAGCCCACGCTGCGCAAAATGGAGCTGGTGAAGAACCTGCCCACCAATATCTCCTTCGATATGGATGCATTCACTGAGGCATACCTCGACGATGTGCTTGAGAACGGTCGCCCCCGTTACACCGAGGCCCAGAAGGAGGAAGTGCGCCAGCAGATTGGTCACATGCTCGACCTAATTCATCAGAAGGACTACTTCACCATCGCCAAGGACGTAAAGAAGAGCCGCTTCCGCCCTTACATGACGCAATTCCTCCGTTTTGCCAACAAGGCCGACGAGGAACTATGCCGGACGATACGCGAGCAGAATGTGCTGGTCATCGACGACGTGACCACCAGCGGTTCCACGTTAGGCGAGGTGCTGCGCACGCTGCGTATCCTGAACGAGGACAACCGCATCAGCATCTTCAGTCTCATTGGCCGTCGCGACCTCATGGCCGACGTTACCACCTAAGGGACACCCCAAAAGTTCATAATAGCTCTCTTGTATAAAGATGAAACAACTTTTATTTGCTTTATTATTCATAATATTTGCAATTCCAAATGCGTGGGCATTGGAATCTGACAGTATTAGAAAAAATGTGGCCGACCTAGATTCTTTGATTCAAATGGTTGAAACGAACTATGCGGGTTTCCCAATCATCATGCAAAAGGGATACGGCAATGATTACCAAACGATGAGAACCGACATTAGCAGTCGGCTCTCTGAAGGTAGTATTGGCATTCAACAGGCTGTATGTGAATATTGCTATTGGTTCTTTAGCAAATTCGATGGACATGTATATGTCGATCATCCGCTCTTTTTGAAAAGTTATTTCCCGAAATGCCACATCCGTTATGCCGAATTGTTTGAATACAATCCCAAACCGGTATCCAGTAAAGTCAATGATGATACGTGGCTTATCCGCGTGCCATCATGTCAGGGGCAGGATCCTACTTTCCAATGGTTTACCGATGCTGTCAAACAGTATCAGATATCCGGCTGTGACAATCTGATTATCGACGTTAGAGGCAATCCTGGTGGCAGCGATGCCATGTGGGATCCTATAGTTCCACTGCTGTTTGACCATAAGCCAACTTCACCAGAATATACCTTATTCAGAAACACTCCTAAGAATCTGACATTCTACCAACGTATACTCGATGAATATTCTGATGATGAAATTGCAAAATTACTGATAGAAAACTGCAGTAGGAGTTCAGATGAGATGGTAAAAATAGAAGAAGATTCTGACGATGCTGATTTTCCAATATCCTCCTTGCCAAAGAAAGCCGCTATTGTTATCGACAAGAGTACAGGTAGTTCGGCAGAGTCTTTAGTAAGATTTGCCAAAATGTATTGTGACACAGCAAGGACAAAGATATACGGTAAAGAGAATACTTGGGGCGCTCAGTATTCAGGGAACATCATTGGTACTCCTTTGCCCAATAGCCAGATATGGGTATATTACCCCACATGTGTATCATCGCTATTCCTTAGCGATGACTCCAATGGCAGTTCTGGACTCTCGCCTGATGTTCGCATAAATTTGCCATATCCCAAGACGCTTACGGATAATTGTGACGAGTGGATCCTTTGGATTGCCAATCAACTAAAATAGAAAAGGGAACCTCATTTCTGAGATTCCTTGGAGTCCTCTTGCGAGGCATATGGAACAGGGGACTGGTCCCCGTTCCTTTCAGCGGAACCGACCCCATGATCCCAAATCTGACAAATAATATAAAGAGATTTTGAACGATTTGAAAGATTTCTCGCCGAAAGGCGACTGTTATCAAAAAAAATGTATAACTTTGCACGCTGTTAGCGTGCGAGGCTGCTCACGCTTGGCCATTGATGCGAGCATCATGGCCCTCGCTTAACCGCAGTCTTTCGGCTTGCATCCGAGAGGCTGCTTGCGCTCGATAGAGCTGATGCAAGCATCGCTCTATGCTCGCTTAACCGCAGCCTTGCAGCCCGTAAACGATTAGTCATTAAAATACAAATACATTATGAAACGAAAAAATTATCAGAAACCGACGATGAAAGTCGTGGAGTTGAGACACAGAATGCAGTTGCTGGCTGGTAGCTATAAGACTACCGATTCTGGTAAAGGTGGCACTGGTGCGCAAGACTACACTTGGCACGATGATATCCCAGAAGAGTAACAAACCCACAAAACGAAACAAGCAATGAAAATTTCGATTAAGAGAGAGCAGAACAATGCTCGCATTGGTTCTGCCGAACGTGAGAACGTTCGAACGAAGTTCAAGACAATGAAGAATTTTCTGAGTATGGCTGCCCTCGCATTGGTGGGCGCAATGACCGTAAGCTGCTCCAGCGACGACAACATCACCGACCAGCCGCAGCAGCAAGAAGTAACTAAGGACAATGTAGTAACCCTGACGACGACCGTAGGCTTCGACGACGCTGCCAGCACCCGCGCACTGACCGCTGAGGGCGTGAAGACCTTCGCCGTGGGCGAGACGATGGCCGTGATTTACTACAACGGCACTTCTACGGTAAAAGCCGTGAGCCATGCCCTCGAAGCTGGCGATATCACCAATGAAGGCAAGAATGCAACCTTTACTTTCGATCTCGAAACTCCCAATAAAAGTGCTAGCGTACTCTACATCTATCCCGCAGCAATGGCCGGTGACACGGGTGTGGACTTTACCAAGCTCAACACGCAGGAAGGCACGTTCGATGCTCTTCAAAGCAAATACGACCTCTGCACGAATTTTGGCGCATGGGACGGTGACAACCTGCCCTCGCTGACGCTTGAGAACCGGCTCGCCATCCTTGCCATCACGCTGAAGGATGAAGCAGGTACGAGCGACATCACCAGCAGCATCACGGGCCTGACCCTGAGCGACGGCACCAAAACCTACAACGTCAACCGCTCGGCAGTAGCAGGCCCCATCTACGTCGCCATCTTCCCCACAGCGGATGCCACCATCACGGTTACCGCCACCAACGGCACATTGGAATACACCAAGACATTGACCAGCAAGGCCTATGATGCCAACAACGGCTATAACGTCACCTGGAACATGACTAAACTGACTAAAGTGACATGGAACAGCACGAATGTGTTCAATGACTCTCACCAGATGGACGTGCTTGGTAAAGGGATCCCGACTCCCCTCAATTATGAAGGCATTACGATTTCGTTTAACGGAAGTGGTGCCAGCAGTTTTATCCCTTACTCCGTTGGAGAGGAGCATAATGCAGTCCTCGTTTGTTTTGGAAGTGATGGCGACTCATTTACCTTCACTGCGCCGTCTGGCAAGAAGTTCACCAAGATTGAGATAATCAGTAATTTATCTGTCACCTTTACTGCATATGGTGACTGGACACAGCCGGCGTATACGAAAATCGTATGGAGCGGCACTCCTGCAAATGAGGTGACGCTGGGCGGTTCTAATGATACATTCGCTAATGACCTCAACAGCATCGTGTTCACGCTGGAAGATGAGTAAAAAAATCGGGTCGGTTCTAGATGATCCACTTTTTAAAAAATCGGGTCGGTTCTCTGACTGAGGTTAGAGTGTGGCTACGCAATCTAGATGATCCACTTTTTTAAAGAATAAAATGGAAAACGGAAGTCCGCGCGGCTTCCGTTTTTTCGTGTCCTTTTCCTCATTCTTCTTCGCCCCCTGACACTCGCCCGCCCGAAGGTGTTTTTCTGCCAAATATTTGCAAATCTGAAAAATAATTCCTAAATTTGCAGCGTGAAATGAAAAAAATAAGATATGCCACAACTATTCACACTTTTCGGACTCCGTTTCATGTTCTACTCCAACGACCATGAACCTATCCACGTGCATGTGGTGAAGGGCGGTGCCGAGGCACGCTTCCAGGTGCAGCCGGAGGTGACGCTGATGGACAACCGGGGACTGAAGCCCGCAGAGCTAAAGCTGGCCGAGTCTATTGTGGAGGAGAACAAGGAGATTATTGCTGCACGTTGGAATGAGTATTTCAAGAACAAGAAGTAAACGATGATGGAGATTACGAAGATTTGGCTAACG
>JAEEGH010025437.1_pt1 | contig 11871 bp, 10 predicted proteins | sample 9134181 | NCBI WGS metagenome assembly JAEEGH01 (sample SAMN16246544, study PRJNA631951) | gut metagenome | biome: gut microbiome; feature: rumen; material: DP-attached | host: Bos | place: Iran: Karaj | collected 2018-10
TTTTATTAAAAATGGTACAATGAAAGATACGATAGTGGCAATGCCAAATACAGCCATTCCAATAAAAGAGAAACTCTTGAATGATCCAGCTAGTATGGCATTAAATTTCTTTTTATCACCATCGACATTTGGTTTATATAAAGAAAATAGTACAGCATTAGATAATCCGCCATCCACTAAGGCTACGTAAATCATTATCTGAGAAAATAATTGATATAAACCTAATGTTTCATCACCTAATACTTTCAAGAATAGTTTAAACGTGAATATTCCTAGTAATGAAACAATTATTAGTGGTATGATGTCAGTAATAAATATTAGGGCTGTCTTTTTGGTTTTCATTTAATCACATCCTCTAGAGATCTTCATAATTTTTATTAAAACTTAAAATAATTTCACCATGTCCACGTCGTTCAGAAACTGGTGGTGGTGTCATATAATCTCCATACATAGTCGTTAAAATCTTATCATATTCTTTAGGAATAGTATATTTTCTATCCTCATATGGAACAGTTAAGCTTTTAGCGTACCATTCTTTTTTCATCAATGGATCATGTAATTCATCAGAACGATAATAATGATATTCTTTTGGATAGTTTAAGGCTTTTTTAACTATCTTACTAATCCATTTATTGGTAATACGTCTTGGTATTATTCTTAAAGTACCAAATAATATTTTATTAACTAATTTATTTGTTTTATTATTTTTACTTGCTAATACTTGAGCAAGTTTTAAATTAAACATTAATTTTTTAGCATCTTTTTTATTATCAGGATATGGAAATAATGGAAATACATCAATGTTTATTCCTTTATGTATTTTAATATATTGCCATTCTTTTTCGACCATACAAGTATTATCCATTCTAATTTTTGTAAATATTGTATGATAATACTTTTCAGTATCGATATTTTGTAATATATACCTTTTATGTTCTTCTTTGGGATATAATTCAAGAAATTTTTGATAATCATCCGGTAACATTAGAACATCTAAGTCATCATCCCATGGAATAAATCCTTTGTGTCTTACAGCTCCCAATAAGGAACCATAAGTTAAGAAATATTTTAATTTATGTCTTTGACAAAAATCAGCAAAATGATCTAATATTTCCATTTCTAATTCTTTTAGTTTTTGCATATCTTTATCTTTCATTATAATACCTCACTTATGAAATATTCTATACATAATTTTTGCTATTTTTTTATTAAATATCACTAAATATAATCCCTTGATATTCTTATAAAAATATTTGTTTTTACGATAATTTGGAAAATTATTTTTAACATTTGTAATAGCTTTAGATACAGCTTCTAAATAATCTTTTTTATCATACTTACTAGCTTGTCTTATAAATGTTGCATATAGATATCTAACGTAAGAATACTCTAATTCTTTGTAGTATTTATCATATATTTTCTTTTCTTTGTAATAATCTAGAATGCCATTCCAATTATCGATATAATGATATATTCTTTTATCGATACTACTTGTAATAGAGTTAGGTCTTTGAAGATACTGATTGAATGGTTCATGAATAACACCAATACTCTTTATATCTGGCAATAAGCGATAGATAAATTCAACATCTTCGAACCATACGCCCTTTTTAAATTCAATTCCACTAGCGAATAATTCTTTTTTAAATATTTTATTCCAAGCTGCTGGATAAATATTTAGCATTGTCTTTTTGATATCTGTCGTATCTTTTTCAATATTTGAATATGCACGCATGATCTTATCACTACCCTCATATACATAGTTAAGATCACAAACTACCATGTCAAAGTTACCTTCTTTAGCTTTATGATACATCTTTTCATACATGTCTAAGCTTACATAATCATCGCTATCAACAAAGGCAATATATTCACCATGAGCTTTCTTTAAGCCATAGTTTCTAGCATCTGATAAGCCACCATTAACTTTTTTATAATAAGAGATATTTTTATATTTTTTCATAAAATCTTTTACGATTTTTTCACTATTATCTGGAGAACCATCATTTACAACAATTATTTCAATATCTCTAAGTGTTTGATTAACTAGGGTATCTAAACACTTACTTAGATATTTTTCAACATTATAAACAGGTACTATTACACTAATCTTTGTCATTTATTCCTCCATATATTCTTTATATGATTTATCAAAATCATATATTATATCATTACCAGTATCGTGGCCATATCTTTTATTCTTTGGTGGTAGTTTCATATAATCACCATAAAATACTTTTAGATAGGCATCGATATCATTAGGAACAAATAATTTTCTTTTTTCAAATTCTAGTTTTTTATTTCCAATTATAATATCTTTTTTAAAATAGATATTTCTATTGTTATCCATACTGGTAACAACGAGTGAATCATAGTCATTGCCTTTAATATTAAGTTTATTAAGGGCATATCTATGCATCATATTATTAATAAATCTAGGAATTAATCTATGAACTAATCTTTTACCAAAAGAATACTCTTTGTTATTTATAACATAATATTTAGCAGCCGTTCTAAGCATTACTTTGGTATATTTTTCAATTCTTTTTTTATCTTCTTCAGTATCTTTAGATTTAAAGATAGGAAATATATCGACACATATACCATATTTACAATTAACTAAACGTGCTTTAGGCATCCATGTCGTATTTTCTAAACCAATCTTTGTCCAATAATTATAGTAATATTTATCTGTAAGTTTGTCTTGAACATAAAATTCAGAAGATAATTCTTTTTTACATATTTCTTTAAATTTAATTAAATCATCTAAAGGCATTTGAATATCTATATCATCATCCCATGGGATGAATCCGCTGTGCCTTATGGCACCCAAAGCTGAACCAAATGCCAAATAATACTTAAGATTATGTTTATTACATATTTCTGTAATTTTATCTAATATTTTTAGTTCATATTGTTTTAATTTCTTATTATTATTCATATTTCACACTCTATTTTCCGGTTATTGTTTTTATTATTTTAAGTAACCAAATCTGTTTATGATATGCAAGATTACAAATAAGTTTTAGTTTACTACTGGACATTTTATAATATTTATTATTTTTCCAGTTTGGATAATTTTCTTTAATTACGTCATGTATTTTATCAATATATTTCTTTGAAGATGTATACTCTAAAAAGCGAAGGGTTGCCGTTCTAAGTAAGTGCGTTATATACATGTATTCTATCTCATCGGGATAATTATTCCCTAAAGCCTTTTTATTTGAATCTAAAACAGTAAAGATATCTAATAGTTTTTCACTAAATTCTTTTTGTTTCATAATAGATCCAGGTCTTTGAACATAGTAGTATAATCCTTCTTCGACAAAGCCAATCTTTTTAGTTAAATTAACTAATTTGGGAGTAAATTCTAAATCTTCGTAATAGATTCCTTTTTTAAATTTACAATCTTTAAATAATTTCTTACTATATAATCTTGTACAAGCCATTGGATGAGCTAATAAATAAGATAAGACAGCATCTTCAGTATAGTGTAAATTAGATTTTACTAATACTTCTTTATCAGGATAAACATTAATGCTATCACAAACGACAATATCTAGTTTTTTTGAAATAGCTTCTTTATATAGTTTTTCTAACATTGTCTTATCGATATAATCATCACTATCAATAAAGGCTAAGTAATCGCCTTTTGATTTAGCTATTCCATAATTTCTAGCGTCTGATAAGCCACCATTTGGTTTTTTATAATAAGAGATATTTTTATATTTTTGGACATATTTTTTAGCAATACTCTCACTATTATCTGGTGAGCCATCGTTTACAACGATTATTTCAATATCTTTAAGTGTTTGATTAACTAGAGAATCAAGACATTTAGCCAAATACTCTTCTACATTGTATACTGGTACAATTACACTAACTTTAACCATTATTTATTCACCCTTCCTATACACAAAGTCATTCCTAAGATTAACATGGGATTGACCCATCCGAATAGATGACCTGAGAAATAACATGCTACTAGGCCAAAAAATGCAGGAACTAGTAAAATGCAAAAGCTATAATTAAAGTATTTTCCATCAAATATTTTTAAAATATTGTAGACGAAGAAAAATATATAAATTAAAACTAATAGTATTATACCAAATATACCAAATAAATAATACTGATAGACATAGTCTCTTTCCATGTCTAAGATATTAGAAGTAAATCCAATACCAAAGAGATTATCTAGTTTATTACTATTTCTAGCGACGATTCTTTTGGTAATATTATGTTTTAAATCACGATAATTATTGTTTAGTTTTCGATCGCGCAAAGCCATTGTTACCCAGAAATATTTATCATTTTCAATTGGATATAATTCATAAAATACGCTATCTATTTTAAATACTGATTGATATGTCGTAAGTAATTCGACAAGTTCAGTCGTATCCATTTCAATATTTACTTTATCACGAATCGCCATTGCTTCTTCTTCAGTCATATCGTTTTCATAATTACCTAAATCAGAGCGATGAATATAGTATTGTCTAAATGGAGATACCCATAATATTCCAAATAAAATAATAATACTTAATACTTGATAAATAAGATATTTCTTTTTGAGTTTGTCTCTTTTTAAAATGACAAAGAAGAAATACATGACCATTGTTCCAAGTAGTCCTGCAAATACTCCAATAGCAGCAACTTTGGTACCAATAATAATCATCGCCATTCCTTGAATTAGAATTAGAAGAAAGCTTTTAAAATCTTGTTTCAAATACAAGTTATAAGCATTTAATGGTAACAACATAAAAAGGATGATAGATATTTGATTAGCTGATGAGAATAATCCAACTGTAAGTAATTTTTTATATCCTGACGTGGTATTAAAAATATCTATGAAACTACTATTGTTAATAACATATGGATGTAATTCATCAGCATATGTTCCATAAGAAAATCTAAATATATTTAATAGTACTATTTCTGAAGAAATAAAAATAATGAGATATTTTACTATTCCATAATAGTATTTTTTATTAAAGATATCTTTATTTTCAAATAAAGTAATTATAAGTAAGATCGGTAATAGATATATTCTTATAATATAATAAGTTTCTACCAACCAATTATGAGTTGCCAAAGGCAGTAATGAAATATCAAATTTATAAGTATTATAGACATGAATTCCAATGTATAATGCTACGAAAAGGAAAAAAACTCCTAAAAATTTTAAATGTTTTTTCTTCATTTTGGGAATCGTTATACAGAAAGGAATTCCAATTAGTAATAAATTAATAAATTCAATTATAGATATATTAAATATTTCAACATCTACGATCCATGTTGCTCTAATCATATCCATAATTGGAAGTAAGATAAATAATGTAGTTATTAAAAATTTAACAATTTTTCCCTTTCTTGTCATCATGATCACCCTTTATATCAAAGCAGAGAATACATTCTCCATGTCCAACGCGTTCTTCTTGTGGAGGTAACTTCATATAGTCTCCATAATATGAACGCAAGAATTTATCACTTTCTTTAGGACATAAAAAATTATATTTTTCGAATGGTAATGTGATTGTTTCATCAAACCATTCTTTGTTATATTTATATTTTGTTCCTTCATCTGTAACATAATAATATTTACTATTACTATTATATTTACATAGATAATTAATATTATTATTAGCTATTTTATTTCTAATGAACTGAGGTATTATTTTAAATAGTTTAAATAATAGTTTACCTGCTTTACCATAAGAATTATAAAATTTATTATCTTTAAGATTACATGCTAATAATAGTTTTGTAATTAAGAATTTTCGATCTATTTTTTTCTTATCCTTTTCATCAGGATAATCTAACAATGGAAATATATCTATAAAAATACCTTGATGAACATCATTCTTTTCCCATCCTTTTTCAACAAAAATAGTATTATTTAATCTTATTTTATTCCAAAATAAATAATAATTTTTATCTGTTTCTATGGATTGAAAGAAATATTTATCATCTTTGTTTTCTTTTAGTATTTCACATAATTTTAAATAATCACTAGATTTCATACATACATCAACATCATCGTCCCATGGAATAAATCCTTTATGTCTCATGGCACCAATTAAGGAACCGTATGCTAAAAAATATTCTAGATTATTATCTTTACATATTTTATCAAAATACTTTAAAATATCTAATTCATATTCTTGTAACTCTTTTAAATATTTGTTTTTATCAATATATTCCATAATATCTCCTTATCTGTAAAAGTCTTCAATTTCTTTAATTGTTTTAATTCCATATAACTGTGGAATTGTTAGTCCTTGGGCATCTTTACCTAAAGTATTATTCTCAAGATCAATATAATTTTTATTGGTAATATTTTGATACCAACGAATAATTTTATCAATATTTCTAGTTTTAACATTACAAATCATAGCAAATGATTTTATGATTATTAAGCCATATGGAATATCAGCCATAAAATAACGGCTTTCGAAATCAGGAATATAACCTTTACCAGTATATACGCTTGGAGTATCTATTCCTTTAAAACTCTTTATTGAATGAATCTTATTAGTCATTTCTTGGTAATTAATTGATTCATAATGTTCAAGTAATGGTCTAATCTGAGTTGTATCCAAACTGATCTTTTTTAATATGTTATGTAATTCATTATCACAAGCAATTAGTGTCTTTGATGCCATATCCGTCCATTCTTCATATAATTTAGGAATGTGTCTATATTCTTTACCATTCTCATAATCTTTAAAAATGGAATATAAACGTGATGGATGTAATATCGGATTAGATGGGGTCAATGTGACACTTAAATAATTTGGTAATGGATGTGTGGCAATATCAAATAATTCAGCAAAAAGTTTACTCATTTCTTTAGCTTTACTACTTGGAATTGTTCCTAAATAGATATCTTTTCTCTTACCTGATGTTACAACGTATTTACCATATTCTTTTAGTCTGACAACTGAGCAAATTCTTTGTGTACCAAAAATTATACAGTCTTTGTCAATTAAAGACTTACATATGAATTCCATTCCACCAGTTCCAGGATAGAAACCGATAATTGTGCCATTTTTTATATGTTTAATTGTCTTTTCTAACAACGGTTTAATTGCATGAGGAGGCATTGTAATAAATATCATATCGGCATCTTTGACAGCTTCTTCAATATTTTCTGTTATTTTGCTTATGCTATATGTATAAGACGTATCTGTATCGCGGTCATATACCGTTATTACATCGCTCCATTTACTTTTATCACGTGTATATAATGTGACTTGATGCCCCTTTTTAGTAAATTCTCCAGCAACCAATGTTCCAACATTACCTGCTCCGATAACTGCTATTTTCATCCTTTTACCTCCACTACCCTACATACCACTTAACATCTGAAGCAGTTGTATAACTATATATTACATATCTTGGCAATCTAAATTTGTCTGCTCCAGGTACTACCCTTACATGTCCGCCTTCGTTGTAGCCCCCAAAAGCCATTGTAAATCCTGCTTCTTTTAATACGGAAATTGAATAATTATTATATTCATAAAATGGATAACAAAAATATGTCGTATTATTAAGTTTTTTTCTACTGTTATTTAGATCTTCCAAAAGTTTATCCTTTGGCCAACATTTAATTGCTCCGCCTTGTCCTCCAGGACATTCTCCAGCATTATGGATATCCCAACCATGAGAGTGTACTTCAATATATTCGTTCTCATAGTTTCTAGGATCATAATACTTACTCATTAAAAATATCGTAGCATTTAGTTCATATTCTGATATAACTTTAGATCCAATACCTGCTCTCCAGCCATCATCAATTGTTAAAACAATGCTCTTAGGTAATTGTATTTGTTTATCAATATACATTTCTAATTCTTTCATTGTTGGGGTAAAGATATCGTTGTCTTTAATATAATTTAGATGCTTTTTTAAATTAGCGGTAGACATACATATAATTTGATTACAACTGTCACTAGGATCATCCGAATCATTAAAGAAGTGATAATTAAGAACAGCAATACCACTTGTATTTTTCTTATCTGTATTGTTACTATCTTTTACTTCTTTAACATCGTCTTCTTTAACATAAACTAATCTATCTTTATATTCAACACCATATTTCTCATCACCCATAACAATAATTGGTAAATCTACTTCTTCAGGTATTGTATAAATAAGATTATCATCTTCATCATAAAAACTTGTTTTCTTTTCAGTAACAATGTTCTTATTATACGGAATATACTTTTTATACCTAGTACTATTCGCACTTAGTTTATCAATTTTTTTAACATAGTTATATTTGATATAGTATTCTTTATCAAAAGAACTAATTTTGAAATATTTGGTTTTATAATCAATATCTGTTTTAGCAAGGCTAATTTCAGTACCTTTACCAATCTTTCCAACTTCTTTATACTCTTCTTTTTTATATGTATATAAAGATGTGTCTTTGATAACAGTGACATATTCATTATAATGAGATAATACAACATCTTTTTGTTTTTCATGTTTCAAGGTTATTTTATGATTATAATAAAAAGCGAAAGATGCAATACCAATAAGCAAGATTAAAACAAAGAATATGCGCACTTTCTTTTTTAGTCTTCTTCTTCTTTTTCTTTTTACTCTACGTACCATAATATTACACTCCAAGTCTCAATACTAATAATATTATATAATAAAAAGAATAAAAAGAAAAGAAAAAAGGGTTTCTTTTTTCTTTATACATCATATGTTTTATCTATCGCTTTAAGTTCGTTAAAAGTATCTATTTCAATGATGTCTCCTTCATAACATTCTCTTAATGCTATTTGATAATTCTTTTTACATACATCTAGGACAACTTGTTCCCAATATTTTTCTTTACCACCAGGTGATGTATATACATCAGCGATATCTTTTTCCATTTTTTTGGCATCTTTTTCGTCGTAGTAAGATATTCCATACATTTGATAACACTTATATCCGCCAACTTTTTCTTTAGTTATAATACCATTTTTTACTTCAAGACACCAATCGTCTGTTACATCAACATATTTACCTAGGAAATTACTACTGTACTCATATTTTCTTATTAGATTTGGATTATATAGATACAAATCAGATTCAAGAACATATGAATTGGCAAATCTATCTCTTACAAGATAAGCAGAAAGAATATTATTAGCTTCATTATATTTACTGTTATATACTAATTCAATGTTGGGATATTTCTTTTTTAATATTTCAAATTGATCAGCTAAATAACCAGTAACAATAACAATTTCTTCAATTTCTGCTTTGACACAAGCATCTAATAATGTTTCAATTATTTTTCTACCATTAACTAAAACTAATGGTTTTGGTGTATTTAAGGTAATTGGTACAAGTCTAGAACCAAAACCAGCTGCTAAAAAGATAGCTCTTTTTACTCGATATGGTTCTAAGACATCTAATCCTTTCTTAGTAATAGTATTATCTGTGGTAATATAATCTTTTTCTAAAAGATCAGATACTAATTTATTAATTGTTCCTAAAGATAAATTAGTAAGCTCTGATAGTTTTCTTTGTGACAACTTTTCATGTTCTTTTTCTAGTGTTGTCAAAACTAAAAATTCATTATACGTTATTTTCATACATCCAAGTCCTCCTATGCTCTTTTCGATTTATTAAATATACTGTTCCTTTAACGATAATGTTAAATAATAAAATTATTAGAGAAATAATAGCTGCTTCACCTAACATTAGATTTTCTTCATACATGTTGATAAGAAGCGATAATGGCATTGTACTTGTATTAAATAAGAATGCCACTGCGGATATAGTAATCATCGAATTGACAAAGAAATAAGCAAACATTTCTCTAATTGTTTTCTTTGTACAAGGAATAATTACATCGATGATTATTCTAAAAATACTTATATTACAAGTCTTAGCAACAGTTTCATAGTTAGCATTTACTTTTTGAAGGGCATTATATGCCATCAAATATGGACTAGCAATAAAGTGGACAATGTTGACAAGTATCAATATTACATATGTATTATATATAAAACTATTTCTAAAACTAATTGTGTAAGATAGTCCTAAGACAATACCAGGAATAGCTAATGATATAATTGTTAGAATATGAGCTATTCTCGATACATTTCCTTTAATTCTAGCTGTATAATATGCAATCATATAAGCAATTATAGTTCCTAAGGTAGAAGTAATAATTGCTACCAATAATGAATTAAAAATATATTTACCTAAACTATTATTTAAAACATATTCAAAATGTCTAAATGATAATACTCTATTTAGGACATAATTATCAATAAAGGCATAATAAATGAATGAACCAATAATTATAAAGATAAAGAATAATACTAGATAGACAAATATTTTTAAGAAAATATCTATCTTTTTATTTTCATATTCTAATTCTTTACTATCAAAATTTGATGATGAATAGTCTTTGGAAAAATTATCGAATAAAAATGATATAAACGCTGGTATCAATAAGAAAAGACCAATCATTGTACCTTTTGAGAAATCTAGAAGTCCAATTACTTCTTTATATAAGAATACTGGTAATGTAATAAATTTACCACCGACAGCTAAAGGTACTCCATAGTCAGTAAATACTAGTGTAAATACCGCGAATATTGATGATAATAATGGTTTTTTCATATAACACATAGTTACTTTTTTAAATGTTTCCCATTTGTTCATACCTAGTACTTTAGCAGTATCATACATAGTATTATCGATATAATTAAAGCCATCATCTAACATTAGAAATGCTACCGGGAATGAATACAATATACTACCGACGATAATGCCTGGTTTACCGATTATATTAAAGCCAAATATCGATGATATAATACCATTCGTGCCAAATAGATTTATTAATCCAAGTCCATGTGAAATAGATGGAATTAACATTGGTAATGTTAGAAATACTTTAAGTATTGCTCTGTGTTTAATATTAGTTCTATTTAATGTATAAGCTAATAAATAAGCAATAAATACGGAGATTACTGTAGCAATAGATGTTACTAAAACTGAATTAGATAACGATGATTTAAATGCTTCTGATGATAATAACGGTATAAAATTATCCCAAGAAACATTTATTAGCATCATGCATATTGGATAAATTATAGAAACTATCAAAAAGAGGAATATGTATACACCGATAATATTTCTTCTTTTCATTATAAATCAATTCCTGTACATTTCTCGATTGAAGATACTTTTTCAATCAAGTGATTAGTAACAAAGTTTCTAACATAATCATTAGCTGGATGATTATATATTTTATTTGGTGTATCTATTTGTAATATTTCTCCATCATGCATAACCATTACTCGGTCAGATAAAGAAAATGCTTCTTCTTGATCATGAGTAATATATATCATTGTTGTTTTAAATTCTTTTTGAATTTCTTTTAATTCTTTTCTAAGTCCTAATCTATTATCAGCATCTAAGGCTGACATTGGTTCATCAAACAAAATAATATCTGGTTTTAATGATAGTGTTCTAGCAATAGCTACTCTTTGTTGTTGACCACCAGATAGTGAGTTAACATCTCTGTAGCCATAATCATCAAGACCAACAAGCTTTAGAGCCTTGTTAACCTTTTCTGTGATTTCTGCCTTTGTATATTTTCTATATCCCTTCTTTGCTTGTGGATCTGGAATCTTCTTTAACTTTAATCCGTACGCAATATTTTTAAATACATTTAAATGTGGGAATAATGCATACTTTTGGAATACTGTATTAACAGGACGCTTGTGTGGAGGAACAGCTGTGATAGGTTGTCCTTCAATATAGATTTCGCCCTCTGTTGGAGTTTCGAATCCAGCAATCATTCTAAGTAATGTTGTCTTACCGCATCCAGATGGTCCAAGTAATGTAACGAAT
>JAEEGH010025438.1_pt1 | contig 11870 bp, 9 predicted proteins | sample 9134181 | NCBI WGS metagenome assembly JAEEGH01 (sample SAMN16246544, study PRJNA631951) | gut metagenome | biome: gut microbiome; feature: rumen; material: DP-attached | host: Bos | place: Iran: Karaj | collected 2018-10
ATCACCAGTACACCAAGATAGACCTCAGATATAAGAAGTTATGAACCGCATAGTAAGTTTGCTTTTCCTGACGCTTCTGACCCTCAGAGGATGGTCGCAGACGGCAGATGCCTTCAAAGGGGTATGGCCCGTCACCGACCCAGCGATGATGAAATCGCTGAACGGCACGTGGCAGCTGAAGGTGAACGGGAAGGAAGGCGACATACCCGTGCCCGGCTGCTGGGAGGCATACGGTTTCTGCAAGCCTAAGTACGACTACCCCGACTCGCTGACGGGCGACTATCGCACGACGTTCACCGTGCCGGCGGCGTGGAAGGGGCAGCAGGTTTACATACGGTTTGACGGTGTGCTTCGAGGCTATGACCTGTCGCTGAACGGACAGCATGTCGGCACGTGGCAGTCGGGCTACAACACCTGTCTGTTCGACCTGACGCCCCACCTCACCAAGCGTGCCTTCAAGGGCGAGCCTCAGCAGTTGTCCATGCACGTCTATTCGCGCTTCAAGGGCTACGAGTTCGACTGCTTCGACGACTGGGCCGCCATGGGCATCTTCCGCGACGTGACGCTGATGGCAGTCCCCAAGACGCATCTCAGCGACCTCACCGTGACCACACGCATGGACGGAACAGTTATCGTTACACCCCAGATAGCCAACGCCACCAGACAGACCTCTTTCTGCTATGAACTGATGGATGCCGAAGGACGCGTGGTATCGTCGGGCGAACCGGTGAAACAGCCCCATCTATGGACGGCTGAGACGCCTTATCTATACACCCTGCGCACCTTCGTCAGGGAGAAAGACCGCACGCTGCAGACTTTTACCCATAAAATCGGCATCCGCGAGATTTCGATAGCAGGAAACATACTGAAGGTGAACGGAAAGCCTGTAAAACTGCGTGGCGTGAATGCACACAGTACCGACCCGCAGACCGTAAAAGTCATCAGCGACCAACTTACCCTGAAGGACATGCGCCTGATGAAAGAGGCTTCGGTCAACTTCCTGCGGCTGTCGCACTATCCGCGTGAACCACGCTTCTACGAGTTGGCCGACTCGCTGGGCTTCTATCTGGTCGATGAGGTGCCCTTCGGATTTGGCGACAAGCACCTGTCGGACACCAGCTATCAAGACATATTGATGACGCGTGCCTTAGCCACCGTCAAGCGCGACAAGCTGCATCCCTCCGTGCTCGTATGGAGCGTGGGCAACGAGAACCCATTGCCCAAGACCTGTGTCGAAGTAGGCAACTACGTCGGCACCCTCGATCCGTCGCGGCCCTACTGCTTTCCACAGGTAGGCTCATACTTCCGCCGTTTCTGGGAGTCAAAAAGGCTGAAGCCCACAGAGGACGGACCGTCGCCTTTCCCCTCAGCAGCACCCGTCTATGCGCCCCACTACCCCACAACGGGTCAGATTGGCGGCTTTTATCAGCATTTGGACCGTCCCGTCATTTTCACCGAATATTGCCACACCCTTGGTGTCTCTTTCGAGGACCACGACCGCCAGTGGGACATCATCGAGCGCACACCAGGCATTGCCGGTGGCGCTGTCTGGGAGTGGGCCGACCAGGGCATGCCGTTTAGAGGGAAGAAGGAAGAGGGAAGAGGGAAGCACGAGAACCAGTATGGCTACGAGGAACGCGTTATCACCTCAAGCGGCAGTGGCTTCCAAATGTACGGCAACAAAGGTACCGACGGACTGCTTTATGCCGACCGCACGCCCCTGCCCAACTACTACGAGTTGCAGCACAACTATGCCCGCGCCTTTGTGGAGCGTGTCGATGGCGACGTGTTGCATATCGTGAACCGCTACGACTTCCTCAACCTGAAAGATAACGTCACCTTCCATTGGACGCTGACCAACGACCGCGACACTGTGCTGCGCGGCGCTTTCAGTCCCGACTGCCAGCCCCATAATACCGTGCCTTACACCCTGCCACACCCCCGCCAAAATGGGCTCAGTCTCCTTCATTTCGATATTGAGGATGCCTATGGGCACGTATTCCTACGCCAGTCGTTTGTACTGAACAAACCCCATACAACATGGGCTGGTCACGGCAGCGGGGCTGTCATGGTGCGCGACACCACCATCCGCACAGGGCGGAAGCCCACCATGTGTGAACGTCTGACGCAAAAGCAACGTATTCCGAAGCACTACCTGCTGCCGCTCGACAACCACCAAGTGAAGGCCGACATCCAGCGCCAACAAGTTGACGGTGGCGAGACCGTGACATTCACGTTGACACCCGACACGACCGACGTGTTCCGTTCAGAGTTAGGGTTGGCCTACCTGCTGGATCCCAGCATAGACCGCGTGCAATGGATAGGCTATGGTCCCTTTGCCAGCTATCCCGGTCGATATCGAGCCAACCGCTACGGCTTCTGGGCACAACACATGGACGACCTCTATTTCGAGGGCAATCATAGTGGTATCGATGCAGCCTTCTTCTCCGACAAGGAGGGCAACGGCATCCTGCTGACTGGTGACTCGCTGTCGCTAAACTTCGAGCAGACCGACCGTGGCATCGTTGTCACCGTCAATGCCGCCGTCAGTGGTCAGGGACCGAAGTTCGCCAAGACCCACTTCCCCGGATGGCAAAAAGGTGATCCACCAGTGGGGGCCACCTTCCATACCTATTACATCAAGTCCGGCGACATGCCCGAACCCATGCGCCGACTGTTCAAACCCGCGCAGTCGGTGCCTGCGCCCTTCCGTCCTTTCGTAACGCAATACGACACCTATCTGCTTCGCTATAGCGACATCAAGTAATGCATAATGCTTAATTCATAATGCATAATGCTTAATTCATAACCCCTTCTCCCCTCCCGTTCGGGAGGGGCCGGGGGTGGGTCTCACTTCGTCAATTGTCCAACGGCATTGCGCCAACCTTGGTAAAGAGCTGTTAGCTCTTGTCTGATAGCCTTGGGCTGATAGGTTTCTGTGACCACACGGAAGCCCTCCACCTCGTCGAAGCTATGCCATAGGCCACGGGCAAATCCGTTCATGATAACGGCACCAAGAGCCGATGCATCATCTACCTCGGTGCAAACGACTGGGGTTTCAAGCATATCGGCCTGGAACTGCATCAAGAACCGGTTCTTCGTCGGACCGCCGTCGGCAGCAATCTCCTTAAGGTTACCACCTATAGCATGCGCCATGACGTCCACCAAGTCCTTAATCTGATAGGCTATCGATTCCAGGGCAGCACGCAGGAAGTGAGCTTTCGTCGTGGCGAAGGTCAGCCCGAAGACGGCGCCCTTAACATCACTCTTCCACCAAGGAGCACCCAAGCCTGAGAAGGCGGGCACGATATACACCCCACCATTATCCTCGACACTGGTTGCCAAAGCTTCCATCTCTGAGGGTTTTCCTATGAGTTGCAACTGGTCACATATCCACTTCAACGTAGCACCAGTGCTGTAGATATTGCCCTCGAAACCATAATATGTCTTACCTAAGGCTGAGAAACCCACAGAGGTCACCAGTCCTTCTGGCGCAGCCTTGGGTTCCTCGCCAATATTTACCATCACACTGGAACCTGTGCCATAGGTTACCTTACCCAAGCCTTGGGTAAAGCACATCTGACCGACCAAAGCGCCGTGGCTGTCGCCTAAGACACCTGCAATCTGTATGGGACGACTGAACACATCCTCGCAGGTGGTCTCGCCATAGACGGCATCGCAGGGGAGTACATCAGGCATCATCGAGCGTGGAATATCGAACAGCTGCAACAGGTCATCGTCCCACTGCATGGTATGTATGTTGAACAACATGGTACGCGACGCGTTCGTCGTGTCGGTGGCATGCACCTTGCCGCCAGTCAACTTCCAGACGAGCCATGTGTCGATGGTTCCCATCAGCAGCTCGCCGTGTGCTGCTTGTTCACGGGCACCCGGCACATTGTCTAACAGCCACTTGACGCCAGAGGCCGAGAAGTTCGGGTCTATCAGCAGACCGCTCTTAGCCATCACCATCTCGACCGTCTTGCTGTCAGCCCGAAGCTGGCGGCACAACTCGGCACCACGTGTGTCTTGCCACACCACGGCACGAGCTATTGGTTTACCCGTCACCTTATTCCACACCACAGCGGTCTCACGCTGGTTGGTAATGGCCAATGATACAGTGTCAGCAGCCTTCTTACATCTTCCATCTGACATCAGCCTTCTGATGGCCTCTATCATATTGACATAAATTTCCTCCGCGTCGTGCTCCACCCAGCCAGTCTGGGGGTAGTACTGCTTGTGGTCGACGTTGGTACGTGCCAACATGCGGCACTCTTCATCGAACAGCAATGCCTTGGTCGACGAGGTGCTTTGGTCAATAGCAATGATATAATTCATAAAGCGGTAGCAAATTATTCACTATTCACTTTTCACTTACGAAGTCCAAGACAGACTTCGTAATTCCCTCAGCATCCATGCCGTAGTGGTGGAAAATCTCGGCGTTGGTGCCGTGCACCACATTCTCGTCGGGGATGCCGATGATGCGGACGGGAACGGGTTGTTCGCTCAGCACCTCGCAGACCATAGCGCCTAAGCCACCGAACTTGGAGTGTTCCTCGACGGTGACAATGCGCCCCGTTTCAGCGGCAGCCTTACGGATGGCTTCCTCGTCGAAAGGCTTGATCCACGACATGTCCAGCACGCGGGCCGAGATGCCTTGTTCCTTTAACTGAAGACCAGCCTGCCAGGCGTGATAGACGGTTTCGCCAGTAGCCACGATGGTGACGTCAGTACCATCCAGCACCTGAATGGCCTTGCCCACCTCGAAGGGGAAGTCGTCGTCGGCATAGACATCAGGCACGGCAGCACGGCCAACACGGACATAACAAGGCTTTGGACGTTGGACGTTGGACGTTGACCATTGGTCAACAGCCAAGTACTTAACTAATTTCTTGGTGACACGCCAGTCGCTGGGCAGACAGACCGTCATGCCAGGGAAGGTGCGCAGTACGGCGATGTCGTGCAGCGAGTGGTGGGTAGCGCCCAGGGCGCCGTAGGCCACACCGCCTGATACGCCAAGGATGGTCACGGGATTCTCCGAATAGGCCAAGTCCACCTTGACCTGCTCCAGACTGCGTGCTACATAGAAGCAGGCGGGTCCGCAGCAGAACACCTTCTTGCCAGAATGCGCCAAACCTGCCGAGATGCCTACAGCATCCTGTTCGGCAATGCCGCACTCCACAAACTGCTCAGGCAGGGCGTCGGCATAGTCGCCCAACGTCACAGAGCCACGGGCATCGGTGGTAACGGCAACGATATCCTTGTCTTCACGTGCCAATTCCAGCAACGTGTCGGTAAACTGTTTTCTACAAGCAATCATACTCTTATTTGTTTTTACCGCAGATTACGCAGATTATACAGATTTTTCTGCATGGGGACTGTATATATAATCTGTGAAATCTGCGTAATCTGCGGTTATTATTACTCCATACTCTTAATTCGTAGTTCTATCTCCTTGACAGCTTCCTTGCACTGCTCTTCGTTCAGCACGCCGTGGTGCCACTTGGCAATGCCTTCCATGAAGCTGACACCCCTGCCCTTCGTGGTATTCGAAATCAACAGATGCGGCTTCTTGTTCGTGTAGTCAATAGTGTCGAAGGTCTTCACGACGTCGGCCATCGAGTCACCGTTCATGCTGATGACATCCCAGCCAAAAGCGCGCCAACGTTCCTTGATAGAGTCAATGGGCATCACGTCCTCTGTATTGCCAGAGATTTGCAGATGATTGCGGTCGATGATGGCCACAAGGTTGTCCAACCCGTATTTGTTGCCAGCCATGGCAGCCTCGTAGATGCTGCCCTCACCCTGTTCGCCGTCGCCCATCAGCACGTACGTCCGCCACGCTTTCCTGTCCATTTTGGCAGCAATAGCCATGCCCACACCAATGCTCAGGCCGTGGCCCAATGCGCCACTGTTCACCTCGATACCGGGCACCTCAATCGTTGGGTGACCACTCAGCACCGAGCCGAACCGCCCCAGTGTGTCGAGCACTTCAGACTTCAAGAAGCCCTTGGCCTCCAGCGTCACATAGAGTGCCTCCACGCAATGGCCTTTCGACAGCACGAAACGGTCTCTATCGGCAGCCTTCGGTTCGGCAGGGTTCAAATTCCTCATCACGTGAAAATACAGTGCCGTCATTACGTTCAGGCACGACAGGTCGCCACCGATGTGACCTGCCTTGGCGGCATACACCACCTCGACCAGACGCTTACGGTTCCGTTCCGCAAGCAATTCCAACTCTTTTACTATCATAGTTTGTTTTTAAGTATATATACTTTATTAAAAGATGTATAAATGCCTGAAATGTCATCATTCATAGCATAAAAACTTGTAACCTGTGGTTGAATTTAATCTGAGCGTAACAAGAACCTGTCCTTATCCATCGCTTTTCATATTCTGCTCTATTTTTACTCTAATACAACTCTACTATATCTCTAATTCAGTAATTAGAGATGAACTAGAGATGAACTAGAGATGAATTAGAGATGAATTGGAGATGTATTGGAGATGTATTGGAGATATTTTATTCAACCGACAGGTATATTCATTTTGTATTTTGTATTTTGTATTTTTTTTCGTAACTTTGCCCCCATAATTAAATCATCACAACTTAATATGAAAACAAAGAGCCTGAGTATGATTGTTGCTGCTGCATGCTGTATGACGATGAACGTGGCGTGTAGCCAGAAGGCTGAGACCGCCACGACGGAACTCACCACCGTAGGAAACCCTTATATGCCCTTGTGGGAGCATATCCCCGACGGCGAGCCGTATGTTTTTGAAGACCCTGACCAGCCAGGGAAACTGCGTGTCTATGTCTATGGTTCGCACGACAATCTGGTGACGGAATATTGCGGTCGCGACCAGGTAGTATGGTCTGCATCTGTTGACAGCCTCAACAAGTGGCGCTACGACGGGGTTATCCTCGTGGTGGACAAGAATGCCAAGGGTGAGTCCTTCGACTCAGCCGGTACTGCTGACGTACTATATGCGCCAGACGTGACGCTGGTAACGGACAAGAACGGTAACAAGACCTACTACCTGTTCCCCAACGACCAGACGGGCATGCGCAACGGACTCATAGCGAAGAGTTCGCGACCGGACGGACCGTTTGAGGTATGCAACTGGAGCAAGGACGATCCCAACAAGGTGGACGGTGTGTTGCAGTTCGACCCAGCCGTCTTCGTCGATGACGACGGGCGCGTGTATGGCTACTGGGGCTTTGAGCGCTCCTACGCTGCCGAGTTAGACCCCACGACGATGGCTACCGTAAAACCTGGCACGAAGATTGTTGAGGACATGATTCCCGGCCGCTATCAGGAGGGCCGTTTCAGGTTCTTCGAGGCCTCCAGCATCCGCAAAATCAAGGATAAGTATGTCTTTATCTACAGTCGTTTCACAGAGGATGGTGAGTTCGGCCTACCCTCATCGAACTATACCCTTGCCTACTGCTATAGCGACAATCCCTTAGGACCCTGGACATACGGCGGTACAATCATCGATGGTCGTGCTCGTGAAAAGGACGAGCAAGGTAACGTCATTGCTTCGGCTACACCCGATGGCAACACACACGGCTCTATCTGCGAGATTCATGGCCGGTGGTATGTGTTCTATCATCGTCAGACGGGTACGAATGAATATGCCCGTCAGGCTATGGTGGCTCCTATCGAGGTGAAAGTTGAAGAAGGCAAGGGTGGCAAGGTGGAGATTAGCGAAGGTGAATACACTTCCGAAGGCTTTGCTCTCGAGGGCCTGAATCCGTTGGAGCGCCATTCCGCCGGCATCGCCTGCTGGTACACGGGTCCGAAGCCTGCCACCCACGAATGGCCCAACAACACGTTCTATGGCTCGTATGTGGCCTCTGGCTATGGCGACAGCGACAAGTTCGATGCTCCATACGATATTCGTAACAACACCAACTTCGTAGTCAACAACACAGACGGCTCCATCGTGGGTTACAAATACTTCAACTTCACCGCCCTACAAGGCAAGAAGAACGTGCGAATGCTACTGAGGATTATCCCAGAAGGTATTGACGGAACTATTGTAGTCATGGCCGACAGTCCCTGGGCTTCGCAACGCGGTTTAACGCTTGGCAAGATTGACGTGAAGGCCGACATGCCAACCCAGACACCTATTGAACTGACGATTCCCCTGCCCGGTCTGTCGGGACTGACTGGCAAGCATGCCCTCTTCTTCGTCTTCAAGTCTGCCACGAAGGAGAAATCGCTATGCTGGCTTGCAGATTTTGTCTTTGATTAAAAGATAGTTACATAGCGTCCCCATGAAACGCGCATATTCATGGGGCGTGATGTCCACCTTGATGTCGCAGCGTTTATCCGGATACTGCGCTCTATAGGCATTCCTTACCATTTCGTGTGTGACGATATGGTTCAACGGAATATGATACGTCTCTATGATGGGCATCAAATACTCTATGGCACTGGCTATCTGCTCGTTTGTCAGGGGCGCTACCAGCGTATTACCCTGAAACTCGATACCTATCGTGCAATAGTTGCAATGTTCCCTGCCAAACAACATAGAGAGTCCTGCATGGTAGGTTACCACGTCAGGGTCGGCCATCACATAGCGTGTGCCGTCCGTATCTATCACCACATGCGTACTGACCTTTCTTTCTGGCGAGGTCAGTATGTCCAGCGATTCCTCCACCGTCAGCTCTCCTGTATGGTGCAGCACGACACCGGCCACCTCGTTCTTTCGTGTCCTGTCATAGTTTGGCGTAGGATAGCGTTTCTCGTCAAAGCCACTTATCTTCGCATAGCTGCGCTGAACAGGCGCCTTGGTATTCGCCTCCTGCTTTTGTGGTGGCTGCATGATGATCCAGACAGTAGCCCCTATTGCTACTGCTGCTGCCAGCCCGGCAACGGTCATCAACAACATCTTTCTCATTTCCTTTTGGGCTTTTGTTGTCACTATGGTTTACTTCAGATGGCTGCAAAGATAGTTCATTTTATCTGGATTTCCAAGCCTTTGGTGGTATTTTCCACTAAAAATAACGCAGCAACTCACCATGGTATGGTTTTTTTTTCGTAACTTTGCTGCCGAAACAAACTACTCATCAATTTATCAGACAATGAAAAAACAACTACTCACGACGGCCATTCTCGCCTTGATGGCGATGAACATGCATGTTGCAATGGCCGAGAACTATCCCTATCGCAGCGATTATTTGTGGACAACGCTACCTGACCATGCCGACTGGCTCTACAAGACGGGCGAGAAGGCTAAGGTGGAAGTGAATTTCAGCCTTTATGGCATGCCACAGAATGTGGAAGTGAACTACGAGATTGGGCCCGACATGATGCCTGCCACATCGAAAGGCAAGGTGACGCTGAAGAATGGCAGAGCCGTCATAGACATGGGAACCATGAAGCAGCCTGGATTCCTGGATTTGCGACTGACTGCCGTCAAAGACGACAAGAAATACCAGCACCACGTGAAGGTGGGTTTCTCGCCCGACCAGCTGAAGCCCTATACTAAGAACCCGTCGGACTTCGACGCATTCTGGAAAGCGAACGTCGAAGGGGCACGGAAACAGGTGAACGGTGAAAAGATGTTAGTGAAAAGCGTAAAGGTGGACAGGTATTCGACCGACGAGTTCGACTGCTATCTGCTGAAGCTGAAGACTGACAGTCGCCACAGCATCTATGGCTATCTGACGAAACCGAAGAGGGCTGGCAAATACCCCGTCGTGCTCTGTCCACCGGGTGCAGGCATCAAAACCATCAAGGAGCCGATGCGCAATACTTATTATGCCAAGAACGGCTTCATCCGACTGGAGATGGAGATTCACGGTCTGAACCCTGAGATGACCGACGAGCAATTTAAGGAGATTACGTCGGCCTTCGACTACGAGAACGGTTATCTGACCAATGGTCTGGATAATCGTGACAACTATTACATGAAACACGTCTATGTGGCCTGCATCCGTGCCCTCGACTATCTTTGCGCACTGCCAGACTGGGATGGTAAGAACGTGTTCGTACAGGGAGGCAGCCAAGGTGGTGCCCTGTCGCTGGTAACGGCTGGTCTCGACCCGCGTGTGACGGCTTGTGTGGCCAACCATCCTGCGCTGGCGGATATGGCGGGCTATCTGGACCATCGTGCGGGTGGCTACCCCCATTTCAATCGTCTGAAAAGTATGCTCACACCTGAGAAGGTAGCGACGCTGGCGTATTACGATGTCGTGAATTTCGCCCGCCGTATCACATGTCCCGTCTATCTTACCTGGGGCTACAACGACAACGTCTGTCCACCAACCACGAGCTACATCGTCTGGAATCTTATCGCGTCAGAAAAGGAATCGCTTATTACGCCTGTCAATGAACACTGGACCAGCAGCGAGACCAACTATAGCCAGATGCTGTGGCTGAAGAGACAAATATCAAAGTAACAACAGTAAAATCGAGAGAGAAGGGTGAGAGCCAGCAATGACTCTCACCCTTCTCATTTATATGTCACGGCTGGCTCTCGCCTTCTATATATTCTTCAAGGAACATGTGTTCCCCATCATAGACTGCATAGGTAAACTGAGTTATCCAGTCGCCCAGAATCATCATGCGGGCTTTATGGCCTGTACCCTCGACGGGGCGTGCCAGATTGATGTCAAGCTCGATATGGCGGTGACCGAAGATAAAGTAGTCGATATTGGGATGCTCTTGTATGTACTGCTTGGCGAAGAGCACCAGGTGTTCCTTGTCTTCGCCCAGATAGACGGGCTCGTCTTTCTCCTTATGGCTGATATAGCTGTGCTTGGCCCAAGTGAGACCGAAGCTGATGCCCCAACGCGGATGGAGGGCAGAGAAGAGCCACTGGCAGACCTTGTTGTGGAAGATGGCACGAATAAACTTGAACGACTTGTTAGGGTCGCCCATGCCGTCGCCATGAGCCAGGAAGAACTCATGACCATATATCTCCGTGGTCTCTGCCTGCTTATGAAGAATGACGCCACACTCCTTGGCCAGATATTCGTATGCCCAAATGTCGTGGTTGCCTGTAAAATAATGCACCTCGACACCCATATCTGTCAGTTCCGACACCTTACCCAAGAAACGCGTAAAGCCCTTGGGCACCACATACTTGTATTCGTACCAGAAGTCGAACATGTCGCCCAACAGGTAGATGGCTGCCGCCTTCGACTTGATGCTGTCGAGGAAGCGCACCAATCGGCGTTCCTGCATGCGCTGGTGCGGAATGGCCAGTGAGCCAAGGTGGGCGTCGCTAAGGAAATAGACGTTCTTCATTATTTCTTACATCTTACATCATACATCTTACATCAGTCAAATCCCAGTTCGACGCGTGCCTCTTCGCTCATCATCGACTGGTCCCATGCTGGTTCGAAGACCAAGTTGACGGTGGCACCCTTGATGCCATCGACGGATTCGACCTTCGTACGAACATCCTCCAATATAAAGTCGGCAGCAGGGCAGTTTGGAGCTGTGAATGTCATATCCAGCTCCACACTGCTGTCCTCCTGGACATCAATCTTGTAAATCATGCCCAAGTCATAGATGTTGACAGGAATCTCAGGATCGTAGACGGTTTTCAGCACGTCGACGATACGCTCTTCCAATTGTGTCTTTTCTTCCTGCGTCATTTACTTTTCACTTGTTGAGTAATCATATCTCTCATCTCTCACTTTTCATCTTTCATCTGCCAACGCAGCGCAAAATGGTGTCGACCACCGTCTGCGTCTGCTCCTTACGACCCAGCGTAATGCGGAGGCACGACTCCAGACCCTTGTCCGACATGAACTTGATCTTGTAGTCCTGTATCTTCAGGGCCTGCATCAACTTGTCCTTAATCTCAAGCGGGTACTTGATGAGGATGAAGTTAGCCACACTCTTATA
>JAEEGH010025439.1_pt1 | contig 11870 bp, 10 predicted proteins | sample 9134181 | NCBI WGS metagenome assembly JAEEGH01 (sample SAMN16246544, study PRJNA631951) | gut metagenome | biome: gut microbiome; feature: rumen; material: DP-attached | host: Bos | place: Iran: Karaj | collected 2018-10
CCACACCTTGGAGCACAGCATCGTACAAGGCATCTCGCACGAAGATCTTTCGTTGATGGTGATGCAGAAGTTCAACGAAATCCATGACGGTCGCTTGGACAAAGCCATCCAGATGTTCAAGGGAGAATACGAAAAAGGCTTTCTTACCAAACTCATTTCCAGTCAGTTGGATGTCGACCGCATCGACTACTTGAAGCGCGACAGTTTCTTCACTGGCGTAGCCGAAGGCAGCGTCAATGCCGAGCGACTGTTGGAGATGATGGAAGTCGTCGGCAACGGGTTGGCCATCGAAGCCAAAGGCATCTATTCCGTGGAGAGTTTCATCGTGGCGCGACGCATCATGTATTGGCAAGTGTATATGCACAAAGCCGTGCTGAGTGCCGAATATATGCTGCGCAACATTTTGAGACGCGCCAAGATGCTCAGCCAGGAACGAGACTTGTTTGCCACCCCCGCTCTGTCGTTCTTCCTCAAAAGCCAAAAGCCCTTTGAGAGCGGCGACCCCAACGCGGTTTTGGACAAGTTTTGCCGGCTAGACGACTACGACGTGATGACCGCCGTGAAAGCCTGGTGCGACGACGAGGACCTCGTGCTCTCCGAGCTTTGCCGACGTCTGACAGACAGGCATTTGTTCAAAATCGAGATGCGCGAAGGTGAATTTGACCCGAACTATATCGAGGACATACGGAACAAGATTGCGAAGTATTACGGATGGAGCAAAGAAGAAGCTGATTTCGCCTTACTGCAAGGCGTTTCTTCGAACCACGCCTATCATCCCAAGAAATCGGCCATTAACATACTCTACAAAGACGGCACGATGAAGGACATCAGTGAGGCCTCCGACCAGCTGAACATCTCGGTGCTCTCACAACCGGTAGTGAAGTATTTTATTTGCTATCCGAAGGAATTGGAACTATAAACGCCGCAGGCATAGATCCCAAACCAGCGCACATGCCAGCGTTGGGATGACATGCCTGCTGACATGCCTGCTTAGAACCTCTGATTCATCGCTTTGGCTCTCTTTTTCGAATCCTCCATCACCTCCAAAGCTTGCTGTTGCAAGAAACACTCTTCGTCCGTCTCTGGTTCAAGCGTGATGCCGTGGGGTCTGGAGTGGTGGTTTTCGTCAAGATAGGAGAAAGTGGCGAAGCCGTCGGCGGCGATTTTTTCAGGCTCGCGACTTCGGTACATCTTTGTGTAGACTGTTAAGGTGCTGCGACCCACAGAGATGACCTTGCTCTCAAAAGTGACGATGTCGCCCGCGAAAATCGGGAACTTGAAGTCGATGCCATGGAGCACTAAAAGCACGGTATCCTTAGTATCAACATATTGTGCAACAGCAAAATAGGAACTCTCTAAGAACCACTCCGAGCAACGGCCTGCGAAGAAGGTTTGGTGGTGGTTGAGGTCTGCGAGTTTGATCAGTCTTTGGGAATAGGTTGCTTTCATATTTTAGTTGTTCAGTTATTCAGTTGTTTAGTTGTTTACTACAATTTTCAGACCGTCATAAGCAAGCATCATGCCTTCGGGTAGCTCGCGGTTGACATCGGCGGCGAGACCCATGCTGTGGCTGCAATGCGTGAACCAAGTCTTCTTTGCTCCTACCCTTCGGGAAATCTCAATGGCCTCGTCCAAAGTGAGATGCGAATAGTGTTTCTTCTTTTGTAAGGCCTCAATAATCAGATATTCAATACCTTGCAGCTTTTCAATCGCCTCATCCGAAATCTCGCTCAAGTCAGTGACGTATGCAAAACTGCCAATACGGAAGGCATAGCAAGTCAAAGTAAAATGCTTCAGTTTGATGGGAACGAAATGCAAGTCACCAATGTCGAAAGGCGTCTCATCAAGGCGGTGGATGTCGTAGGTGGGCGCACCCGGATAGGGATGCTCGTCGAAGGCGTAGGAATACTCACGCTTGATTTCAGGCAGTGCCGTGTCGTCAACATAAAGCGTCATGGGCTTTTGCTGTTTGAAGATGAAAGGGCGTAGGTCGTCGAGGCCTCCGATGTGGTCCTTATGCTCATGGGTGATGAGCACGGCGTCCAACTTGGTGACGTTCTCGCGCAGCATCTGTTGGCGGAAGTCGGGACCAGCATCCACGGCCACCGTCACCTCGTCGGTTTGAATCAAGATGGAGGTGCGAAGACGCTTGTCGCGTGGGTCTTTGCTTTGGCACACGGGACATGTGCAACCGATGACAGGTACACCTTGCGAGGTTCCCGTACCCAACACGGTGACAATCATATTCTTAGTATTCACTTGCATCCATTAAGCGTTTGCGATAATAAAAATGCAAAATTAGCGTTTTTTAGGAAAATATCCTGCTATCTCATAGATTTTCCCTAAATTTGCGGCATGAAAATCTCTTCATATCTCAGAAATAGAGCATTACAACGTGCCTTTGAGCAGTTTCTCGCGGAGAAAACGACAGCAAAAATGCCCAATCTCCAACGGATCAACTCGGTGTTGATTATCCTCGACGAGAACGACAAAAGCATACATAAAAACATAGAAAGCAGTGTGAAAGCCCTGTTTGGTGTTGGTCGATGTGGCTTCATCATCCTATGCAACCAGATGTCGGACACCATACTGCAAAGCGATCTTTACAATGAAATCACGCCCAAGGACTTCGGCTTCATGAGCGTGCTGAAACCCGAAAAGCACGAATACCTCAGAAAGCTTCCCTACAGTGCGATGATCATCAACATGGCTGGTAAAACCACCGAAATCAGCGACTACCTTTGCACATTGCCGAAATCGGATTTCAGAATCAGTTTCCAGCAGAGCAAAAACGTCGAAATCTACGATCTGGTCATCGAGAACCCAAGAGGCACCGACCCGGTGTCAAACATCCATGTCCTGCACAATTACTTGAAGGCCTTGGCAGGAACACAAACACAACAATAACAACCACATGAAATACAATCCTTTCAAAGGCACGGGCATTGCCCTCATCACCCCTTTCAAGCAAGACCAATCTGTTGATACAGAATCTCTCATAAGAATCGTCAACCATGTCATCGACAATGGCGCCGACTTTTTGGTGGCTCTTGGAACCACATCTGAAGCACCTACGCTCAGCGCGGACGAGAAGAAACTCGTTGTCGACACCATCCTGAAAACCAATGCCAATCGGCTTCCCGTGCTGCTCGGCATGGGCGGCAACAACACGGAAGCCGTCATCGATGCCATCAAGGCACAAGACTTTGCGGGCATCCAAGGCATTTTGAGCGTCGTGCCCTATTACAACAAGCCCAACCAGCGCGGCATGAGGGCTCATTTTGAGTCTATCGCCGATGCCAGTCCCGTGCCCGTCGTGGTCTACAACGTGCCAGGCCGCGTGGGCGTCAACTTGCAAGCCGCCACCTGTGTGGAACTGGCCAAGCATCCCAACATCATCGCCGTGAAAGAGGCCTCTGGTAACCTTCAGCAAATCATGGAAATCTTGCGTGACAAACCCGCCGACTTCGACGTACTCTCTGGTGACGATGGTATCACCCAACCTCTGATGGCTCTTGGCGCAACGGGCGTCATCTCAGTAGCCGCCAACGCCTACACCAAACCCTTCAGTCGCATGATGCATGCCATGAAGGAGAGTCATATTGACGAGGCCCTGAGCTTGCACTATGCCATGCTCCGCATGAACCAGCTCATCTTCGCCGACGGCAACCCCGCTGGCATCAAATGCCTCATGAGCCACATGGGCTTATGCGAAAACGTCTTGCGTCTGCCTTTGGTCACTGTGAACGACAAGGTGGAAGCCGACATCATTGAAGAATGGAAACAATTAAAAGACAGATAAATAAAACATGAAAACCTTACGTTATTTTATCCTTATTCTTGCCGCAATCATCAGCGGCAACATTTTTGCCCAAGACAATCAGAAAGACTTGGAGCGACTCATGCAAGAGAGAGGCGAGTATTACTTTTCCCTTACCGTTTTGAAACCCACCGAGATTCAGACTATCAGTGACCTCTGTTCCGTTGATGGTACCGATGGCAAGACCGTCATCGCATACGCCAACCAACGCCAATATGACAACCTCATTCAACGTGGCTATCAACCCACGCTGATGACCCCACCCTCGATGCGCGAGATTCCCGTCATGCATGATTCCTCCCGTGGCACTTACGATTGGGACTCCTACCTCACCTACGGCGAATACGAAGCCATGATGCAGCAATTTGCCACTGAGCACCCCGACCGTTGCACCTATATCGAATTAGGCACCTTGGCCAGTGGCCGTAAACTGATGGGCGCGCGCCTCAACAACGGCCAAACCGATGGCAAACCCCATTTCCTCTATACCTCCACCATGCACGGTGACGAAGTGACGGGCATGATCCTGATGCTGCGCCTCATCGACGAGTTCTGCACCAGCGACGACCCCCGTATTCTCAACATCCTGGACAACGTCGACCTCTTCATCTTCCCTTGCACCAACCCTGACGGTACCTACCATGGCGGCAACAACACCGTTTATGGTGCCACGCGTGAAAACGGCAACCATGTCGACTTGAACCGTCACTTCCCCGACTTCGACGACGGCCCCCATCCCGATGGAGCTTCCTATTATCAGGACGAATGCCAATGGATGATGGACTTGGCACAAGAGCATCTGTTCACGATGAGTGCCAACTATCACGGCGGCGCCGAGGTGATGAACTATCCTTGGGACACCTATCAGCCCATCCATGCCGATGACGCCTGGTGGCAATTGGTCTGCCATGAATACGCCAACCTCACCCACGAAGTCAGCAACAACTACATGACCGACTACAACAACGGCATCACCAATGGCTACGCTTGGTACACTATTACAGGTAGCCGCCAAGACTACATGAACTACTACGGTCAATGCCGCGAGGTAACCATCGAATGCTCAAACAGCAAGACACCCAATGCCTCGCAACTGCCCAACTTCTGGAACATCAACCATAACAGCATGCTGACTTATATCGAGCAGTGCACCAAAGGCGTGCGCGGCATCGTTACGGACAGCATCACGGGTGAACCCATCGAAGGCGCTTTGATCACAGTCAGTGGTCATGACCACCATGGCTCGGAAGTCTCATCACACGTCATGGGCGATTTCTACCGTCCTATCAAGGGTGGCAGCTATACCTTCATCATCAGCGAGGACGGCTATTGCCCGAAACTCGTCGATGTCACCATCGCCGATGGCGAGACCATTAACTTAGACGTTCAACTCGTCCCTGGCAATTGTCTGTTGCCCAACTTCAATGCTTCTTCCACACAGGTGGCCCTTGGTGGCAGTGTCAACTTCACCGATGGTTCGTTTGGCGATATCGTCTCTTGGGAATGGACCTTCGAAGGCGGCACACCGTCCACCTCGACACAACAGAACCCCAATGGCATTGTCTATAACGAATCCGGCGACTACGACGTCACGTTGACCATCACCGACGCCGATGGCAACAGCGAGACCTTGACCCGCGAGGCTTACATCCAAGTGCGCGAGTCCTATAACATGCAGAACGGCACCATTGAGACATGCAATGCCCTCTTCTACGACAACGGTGGCCCTAACAACAACTACAACAACAACAGAAACTACACCATGACCTTCATGCCTGCCATTGAAGGTAACAAGATTCGTGTCAACTTTGCCGAATTCAACACCGAAGAAGGCTACGACTACCTCTACATCTACGACGGCAGTTCGACAAACGCTACACTCATCGGACAATACGATGGCGCCAACAATCCTGGCGAAGTGACCGCTACAAACAACGAAGGTGCCCTCACCTTCCGCTTTACTTCCGACCAAGGTGTCACTGCCTCCGGATGGGTTGCCATGATCAGCTGCGTTGGCTCATACGACCCCATCACCCTTGAGATTACCGCCGACCCCGAAGTCATCAACGAAGGAGAAAGCAGCCAACTCAACGTGGTTGCTACTGGTGGCTCGGGCCAATACACTTACATTTGGGAACCTGCCGAGACCCTCGACAACCCGAACATCGCCAACCCCGTGGCCACACCTACCGAGCCTGAAACCATCTACAAAGTCGTTGTGACCGACAGCGAAGGCAACAGCGAATCCGACGAGATCACCGTCACCATCAGAGACTGGTCGGTGACCGAGAACGGCGTTGTGCCTAACATCTACCCCAACCCCAACAATGGCACGTTTACCGTCAACGTCAAAGGAAAATACAGCTTCAGACTCTTCAACAGCATGGGTCAGCAAGTAATGTCGGGCGATGGCGAAGGCAAGACCTTGATTGACGCCTCCAGCCTGAACCCAGGCGTTTATTTCCTGCAACTGACAGCTGAGGGAACCCAAGTCGAAAAAATAGTCATCGAAAAATAATAGTCAAAACCACTCGTTAGTAACGCAAAAATCAGTAATTTTGCAGCCCCGATGAAAAACAGACTTTTGATATTGGCAGTTTTGGGTCTCGTGGCCATCAGCTCGTGCAACGACTTTAACCGTTTGGTGACAAGCACCGACAACGAGATGAAATATGAGGTGGCGGTGGACTACTATGAGCGTGGTGACTACAACCATGCCCTTCAGTTATTCGACCTGCTGCAAGCCTCGTTCCGCAACACACCCAGAGGTGAGTCGATCACCTACAAAACCGCCTTGTGTTACTACTATCAAGACGACTATGACATCGCTGGTTACTACTTCAACCGTTTTGTGCAGACCTATCCCTTCTCGAAGGACGCCGAGAAAGCAGCTTTCATGAGTGCTTATTGCAGCTATCGCGTCTCACCCGAGTCGGGGTTGGACCAAACGAGCACCCACACGGCCATCAAGCAACTGAACAGCTTCATCGAGCAGTACCCGAAAAGCGACAGTTTGCAGCGTGCACAAAAGCTTTTGACCGACCTCAACAACAAGTTGGAGGAGAAAGACTACAACATCTGCAGGCTTTTCTATCGCATGGAAAACTATAGCGCTGCCATTACCTCGTTTGAAAACATGCTGAAGAAATACCCCAATACGTTGCACCGCGAGGAGATTCTCTTCGACATGGCCAAGACCTATTACGACTATGCCGAGAACAGCATCACGGAAAAGCAGCGCGAGCGTTACGAATCGTGTGTCGAACAATGCAATGCCTTGACCTACCTCTATCCGAACAGCAAGTATCTGCAAGAAGTGAACGGCATTGCCAACAAAGCAAGAAAGAAATTAGAAAACTACAAATAACTATGGATTTCAAGAAGATTAAGACAGAAACGACGGTGGTCACCCGTCAGAAAGACCAATTCTACAAAGGCACTGGCAACATCTATGAGACTGTGGCCATCCTGTCCATCAGGGCCAACCAAATCGCTTCTGAGATGAAGGCCGAGCTTAACGAGAAGATTGAGTCGTTTGCCGCCGCCACCAACGACAGCTTGGAAGAAGTGTTTGAGAACAAGGAGCAAATCGAAATCGCCAAGTTCTATGAGCGCTTACCCAAACCCACGCTGATTGCCATCCACGAATTCCTTCACGACCAGATCTACTTCCGCAACCCCGCCAAGGAGAACCAGGAAGCCTTCTGATTTGCGAACATCATAAAGGGAGAAGCCATGAAAAGAGTCTTTGCCATACTACTCATAGCCCTCGGCTGCCTACTGAGCTTTGATGCGGTGCAGGCGCAGGAGCTTCAATGCGACGTGCGCGTCAGTTCCAACAAGGTGCAAGGTAGCGACAAGACCATCTACCAGAACCTGCAGACCTCCCTTTATGAATTCATCAACAACACGAAGTTCACGGAGATCAACTTCAGGCAAGCGGAGAAGATAGAATGTTCCATGCTCGTCGATGTGACCAGCCGCGAGGGCAACTACTTTACCGCCGAAATCAACTTGGCGCTCCGTCGCCCGGTTTACAAGTCGAACTACAACACTCCAATGTTCAACTACATCGACCGTAGGTTCTATTTTGAATACACCGATGGTCAGACGCTCGACTTCAACCCGAACACTTACATCTCCAACATCACCAGCACGATTGGGTTCTACGTATACCTCTTCCTCGGCCTCGACTTCGACTCCTTCTCCCTCAACGGCGGCGATCCTTTCTTTGCCATCGCAGAGACCATCGCACACGCCGCGCCTCAAGACCCTGGCTCGGAGAACGGTTGGAGCTCGACGGGAAGGCAAAACCGCTATGCCATCATCAGCGACATCAATAACCCGACCTACCAACCGCTGCGCCAGTTCATCTACGACTACCATCGACAAGGTCTGGACAAGATGGCTGAAAAGCCCGATGATGCCCGCGAATCCATGCTCAATGCAATAGCACAACTGCAGGGTATCTACGAACGCAACCCCATGTGCTATTTCCTCCAACTGCTCATCGAGAGCAAGCGCGACGAAATCATCCAGGTGTTCTCTCAGGGTGATATGAAAATTAGGACCGAGGCCGCCAACATCATGAAGACCATCGACCCTTCGCAAAGTTCGCGTTACGACGAAATGCTGCAAAACACAGGCAGATAATCCTCCCTTTTTATGCTCAAGCAACTGCACATCAGTAACTACGCCTTGATTGACGAGCTGGATGTCAGTTTCGAGAGCGGCTTCAATGTCATCACTGGCGAAACTGGCGCGGGCAAGTCCATCCTGCTCGGTGCCTTGGGCTTTGCCTTGGGCGACCGTGCCGACACCAACGTGCTCTACGACAAGGACAAAAAGTGCGTGGTGGAAGCTGCTTTTTCATTGACCGATGATGCGCTGAGAACCATCTTTGAGGAAAACGACCTCGACTTTGAAACCGAATGTATCTTTCGCCGTGAGCTCAACCCGCAGAAGAAAAGCAGGGCTTTCATCAACGATACGCCTGTAGCCTTGCAGACCATGAAAGAAATCGGCTGTCAGTTGGTCGACATCCACTCACAACATGACTCCCTCCTGCTCACCAATGCAGATTTTCAGTTGAAACTGTTGGACGAGATTTCACAAAATGGCGAGGTCTTATCTCAATATCAAGCAGAATATGGTCACTATAACACCCTCAAGCGGAAGCTGAACGAGCTGAAGGAGATGGCGACTAAAAACGCCACCGAAAACGACTACCTGAAGTTCCAGTTGGATGAGCTTGACAAAGCCCAACTCAAAGAAGGCGAATACGCCGAGATTGAGCATACCCTCAGCGTGATGGAGAATGCCGAGGAAATCAAGACTTTGCTTGTCACTGCCAATGGGTTGATGGAAGATTCTGAAACGGCTATTTTAGGACAAATCAACGAACTGGATTCTACCCTTTCGCGTCTAAAGCACCTCTTGCCTGACACAGAAAGCCTTCAGGAGCGCGTCGACATCCTAAAAGTCGAGCTAAAAGATATCGCCTACGAACTGCGCCGCCACGAAGACGGCACCCAATTTGACGAGGGACAGCTGCAAAACCTACAAGAGCGTTACGACCTGCTCAGCCGACTGATGATGAAGCATCGCGTCAACGACTTTGGGGAGCTCATCGCCTTGCGCGACAGCTTGAAAGAAAGGGTGAATGCCTTTGAGAACATTGACGAAGCCATTGCCAAGGCTGAAAAAGAGCTAAAGGACAGCGAAAAACAACTTTCAAGCCTTGCTAATACCTTACACGACAAGCGTTGCCAAGCCGCTAAGGTTTTCAGCGAAAAAGTCACCACGCTGGTGCAGCAGTTGGCCATGCCGTTTGCCCAGTTCCAAGTCAGCGTGGAAAACATAGAGAACTTTGGCAGCAAGGGTTGTGACGAAATCCGTTTCCTCTTCTCGGCCAACAAAGGCATCGCCGTTGACGACCTACGCCGCGTGGCTTCGGGTGGCGAGCTCTCGCGCTTGATGCTTTCCATCAAAAGTGCGGTGTCGGACTACAACTACATCCCAACCCTCATCTTCGACGAAATCGACACGGGCGTCTCAGGCGAAGTGGCAGCAAAAATTGGTGGTATCATGCGACAGATGGGACATTCGCTGCAACTCATCTCCATCACCCACTTGCCCCAAGTGGCCAGCCAAGCCGAGCATCATTATTTCATTTACAAGGACAACGAAGGCACGCGCACCCAGTCGCATATCCGCGTTTTGCAACACGAAGAACGCATCACCGAAATCGCTAAGATGCTCAGTAACGACAAAGTCACACCTGAGGCATTAAGAGCCGCAGAAGTGCTATTAAAAAACTAACGATAAAGGGAAATCATTCTTCGTTTCCAATGGCATTCTTCATAATGCCAATTTTGGAACTCTCCACAAAATTAAGGATGAAGTCACGGTCTTCCGATATAGGAAGGTTTTCGCGGATGTATTGCACCGACTGGCTAACATTCATGCCCACGCTATAAATCACGCGGTACACATCTTGGATAGCGTTAATACGTTCACGCGAGAAACCGCGGCGCATCAAACCAATGGAGTTGACACCAGCATAGCAAACTGGATAGCCTGGACCCGTCTTCACAAACGGCGGAATATCCTTATTAACCAACGCACCACCAGAAATCATCACATGCGCGCCGATGCGACAGAACTGGCTCACCGCAGCCAACCCTCCAAAGATAGCCCAATCGTCAACAGTAATGTGTCCCGCCAAAGTGGCTGCATTGGCCATGATGACATGATCACCAAGATAGCAGTCGTGCGCCACATGGGTGAAAGCCATCAGCAGGCAGTCCTTGCCCACTACGGTCTTTCCCGAAGCCGCTGTACCCTTGTTCACTGTCGCCGACTCACGCACTGTAGTGCCATCGCCGATATAGCAATAGGTGGTTTCACCTTTGTACTTCAAATCTTGTGGAATGGCTGAGATAACCGCTCCAGGAAAAATCTTGCAATTCTTCCCGATGCGAGCACCATCCATTATAGTGACATTGGGGCCAATCCAAGTGCCGCTGCCGATTTCAACGTCTTCGCCAATCCATGCGAAAGCCTCAATCTTTACATCTTCTGCGATGCTGGCATTAGGATGGATATAAGCTAAAGGCTGGTTCATGTTTAATATAATAAGGTGTGCTTAATCTTTCTTGCAAAAGCAGTGTTGGAAAAATGACCAGGTTTGACAGCGGTCACCTTACCCTTGATGGGACGACCCACCAAAGTGAGGTCACCGATAACATCCAACAGTTTATGACGAGCAGGTTCATTGTCAAAATACAGCTCTACGTTGTTCAAGATGCCGCATTCTTTTACCGTGACTTTGGGTTTCTTAAAGAAAGCAGCAATATGGTCAAGTTCCTCAGCGGAAACATTGCGGTTAACGAACACGATAGCGTTGGTGAGATCGCCGCCTTTGATCAGGTTACGGCTAATAAGGGTTTCCAACTCATGGAGGAAAACAAAGGTACGGCAAGGTGCAATCTCGCTTTCAAAGTCTTTCAAATCATACAGCGAGGCATGTTGCTCGTCAAGCACTCTGGTGTTATATTTCACCTTCACATCAATTTGGAAGGAATCCGCCGGCTCAATCTTCAACTCGATACCCAATACCTCATTCTTATAGGAAATTGGTTCTTCGATGACGAGATAGTTGCGAGGTGCATTCTGCTCAACAATGCCCGCCTTATGGATAGCCTCAACAAAATACTTACCGCTACCATCCATGATGGGTGTCTCCTCCACATCAATGTCAATTAACACATTATCAACACCCATACCACGCAAAGAAGCCAAAACATGCTCAACGGTGTAAATTTTTACGCCACCTTTTCCGAGGGTGGTACCACGGGCTGTATCGATGACATTATCTACATCTGCTTCGATGATAGGTTGGTTTTCAAGGTCAATTCTACGAAAACGAATTCCAGAATTTACGGGAGCCGGATTGAAGGTGAGGGTGCCACACTGACGCGTGTGGAGGCCTGCTCCTTTGACACTGACTCTATTTTTGAGCGTACATTGTTTCTCCATAAAAATATAT
>JAEEGH010025440.1_pt1 | contig 11870 bp, 10 predicted proteins | sample 9134181 | NCBI WGS metagenome assembly JAEEGH01 (sample SAMN16246544, study PRJNA631951) | gut metagenome | biome: gut microbiome; feature: rumen; material: DP-attached | host: Bos | place: Iran: Karaj | collected 2018-10
CAGCAACAGCCTTGGCCATCTGAGCGGTGCAGACAGCAATCTGAGCCAGCTGGTTAGCATCGGGCATAGGTGTTACGGCCACGTCGGCAATGACGAGTACACCATCCTCACCATACTGCTTCTGCTTAGAGATGAGCAGCAGACCGCCACTGACACAGGTGATGCCAGGCTGGCACTTGATAATTTGCAGGGCAGGACGCAAGGTGTCGCCAGTCGTTGACAGTGCACCACTAATCTGACCATCGGCACCCTCGGTCTTGATAATCATACAACCCAGATACAATGGGTTTTTGATGAGTTTGCGAGCCTCCTCGATGGTCATACCCTTAGACTTGCGAATCTCAGCCAGTTTCTCAGCCAGTTCCTCGCTCTTGTCGTAGTTCTCTGGGTCGATGAGAGTGGCCTTACCAATGTTCTGCAGGCCTTTCTCCTTTGCCAGAGCCTCCACCTTAGCGGGATTACCAATCAGGATGATGTCAGCAAGACCATCAGCCAATGCCTTGTCGGCTGCACACAGTGTACGCTCCTCTTCTGCTTCAGGGAGCACAATGCGCTGCTTGTTACTCTGAGCACGCGCTACAATTTGACTTAATAAATCCATAGTTTGTTATATTGTTATAAATTAAATAGTTTATTCGTGGATGCAAAGGTACGAAATAATTCTCAATTCCCAATTCCCAATTCTCAATTTCTTTGCGTTTACGTTTACGCCAGCTCCTGTGTCAGGACGCTTTCCAACTTCTCGGCTGTCAGTCGCAGCTGGAATTCGTTGCGGATAGCAATAGAGATACCACCCGTTTCCTCCGACACCACGATGGCTATGCAGTCGCTCTCATGTGTGATACCTAAGGCTGCGCGATGGCGAAGTCCTAATTCCTTGGGGATATGCAGATCGTGACTGACAGGCAGGATACAGCCAGCAGCACGGATGCGGTCGTGGGCTATCACCATCGCTCCATCGTGGAGGGGTGAGTTCTTGAAGAAGATATTCTCTATCAGCCGCTGGTTGATGCTGGCATCCAGTCGCTCACCTGTTGCCACGATATCGTCGAGTGGGGTGGCACGCTGGATGACGATGAGTGCGCCTACCTTCTTCTTGCTCATGTTAAGACACGACATGACGATAGGCATAATAGTCTGCTTGATCTGTTCCTGATTCTGCTTGTCGTTGTTGGTAAAGAGGCGCCGCAGCGTTTGTACACGCTGATGGGCACCCAGATTATAGAGGAACTTACGGATGTCTTCCTGGAAAAGGATGATGAGGGCGATGACTCCCACGCTGACCAACTTGTCCATGATAGAGCCTAACAGTTTCATCTCGAGCACTTGCGATACCACCAGCCACAACACCACGAAAATCAGAATGCCCATGAAGACATTCAGTGAGCGTGACTCCTTCATCAGCCTGTAGATGTAGAACAGCATCAAGGCCACGAGGACGATGTCGATAATATCCTTTATACCAAATTCGAAGAACATGCTATCTTATTTACGATCTTTATACATTCTACTGCCTCCTTGACATCGTGCACCCTCAAGATGTCGGCACCCTTCATGAGGGCGATGGTGTTGAGGGCGATGGTACCAGTGAGGGCTTCCTCCTGAGAGGTTTCTAACAGGCGATATATCATGGACTTACGCGAGAGGGCCACCAACAGAGGGAGCTTCAGCATCTGCAATTGCTCCAGCCTGTTCATCACTTCGTAGTTCTGTTCCACTGTCTTGCCAAAGCCAAAGCCTGGGTCGATGATGATATCCTTCTGACCCATAGAACGCAACATGTCGATGACCTCAGCACTGTCGAGCAGGATGTCTTTGATGCTGCTTTTGCGTGACATATATATATAAGGTACGCGTAAGCGACTCACCATACGGAACATGTCTTTCTGGCTGTCAACAGTCACCTCAGGACTGTTCACAGGTGCTCCGACATCATTAATGATGGCTGCACCATATTCCTCGACAGCCATACGTGCCAACTGTGGACGGAAGGTGTCGACGCTGACGATAGCATGAGGGGCAACACTACGAATGGTCTTCAGCGCCAGTCGCAATCGTTCTGCTTCCTCTGCCTCTGTGGCTGTCTTGCTGTCAGGACGTGTCGAACAGGCCCCCACGTCAATGATGGTTCCGCCTTCGTTCAGTATTTGTTCTGTACGAGAGACTATTTCACGCTCCGTCTGCGTGCGACTGGCAGCATAGAAAGAGTCAGGCGTAGCGTTCAGGATACCCATCACCTGAGGGGTGCTGAGATCCAGCAATTGTCCGTTGCAATTCAGCGTATAATCCATAGTTGGGCACAAAGTTACAAAATATTTCTCAATTCTCAATTGTCAATTCTCAATTATTTTGTACCTTTGCACAAAATTCACGAAGTTTATGGATATTAAAGAGCTATACAAGCTGTATCAGCAGCACCCTTGCATCACGACAGACTCTCGCGACTGTCCGGAGGGTAGCATTTTCCTGGCACTGAAAGGCGAGTCGTTCAATGGTAATAAGTTTGCAGAGTCAGCACTCGAAAAAGGTTGTGCCTACGCCATCATTGATGAGCCCGAGTACAAGAAGGACGAACGTTTTATCCTCGTTGATGACTGCCAGCAGACCTTTAAGGATTTGGCCCGCGAGCATCGTCGTCAGTTCGACATTCCTGTCATTGGCATTACAGGTACCAATGGTAAGACGACTACGAAGGAACTGATTCGTGCCGTCTTGTCTGAGTGTTATAACGTGATGGCAACGGAGGGCAACTTCAACAACGACGTGGGCGTCCCCAAGACGCTGTTCCGTCTTAACGACAGCCATGATATTGCTGTGGTGGAAATGGGTGCCTCGCATCCTGGTGATATCAAGACGCTGGTGGAGACTGCTGAGCCCAATAGTGGTTTGATTACCAATGTGGGTCGAGCCCATCTACAGGGTTTCGGTTCCTTCGAAGGGGTTTGTAAGACCAAGGGTGAACTGTACGATTTCCTCATCAGCCACGATGCACCTCTCTTCGTCAATCGTGACAACGAGTATCTTATGGAAATGGTAAATAGTAAATCGTCAAATGGTAAATCTCCTGACATCTACTATTACGGTCAGAGCGACAACCCAGACATCCTGATTCGTGGCGAGGTCCTCTCGTGTGCGCCGTTCCTTAAGTTCCGTTGGCGCGAGCAGGATGCGGATGCAGGCTATACGTCAGAGTGGCAAACTGTCCAGACACATCTTATTGGTGCCTACAATCTCGACAATATGTTGGCAGCCATCACGATAGGGTATGTCAACAACATTCCTTTCGAGCAGATTAATCACGCCCTTGAAAGCTATGTGCCCACTAACAACCGTTCGCAGTTGACAGAAACGGAGAAGAACCACCTCATCGTCGATGCCTATAATGCCAACCCCACATCCATGAAGGCTGCTATCGATAACTTCCGCCTCATGGAGGTATCGCCCAAGATGGCTATCTTAGGAATGATGGGCGAACTGGGTGACGTCTCGCAAGAGGAGCACCAGAAGATTATCGCTCTCCTCCAAGAGGCCAGCTTCGACGAAGTATGGCTCGTAGGCGCCGAGTTCCAAAAGGCAGTCAGTCCTTTCCGCACCTTCGCTAATGTCGACGAGGTCAAAGCTGCTATTGCCGAGGTGCAGCCCGCTGGTCGTTACATTCTCATTAAGGGTTCGAACAGCACCCACCTCTACGAGCTCCCAGCCTTGTTGTAGGTCACATTGTTAGGTCGTAGCCCGCTTCATTCGGATGGTGTATGTAGCGGTGTCGTGTGTATAGCTTACCACTTTCCCGTCAGCGCTATAGGTTTGTTGTTCGTCGCCCAAGATGTTGAGTGTGCCCTCAAGCGTGTTGTCGTTGAGCGTCGTGATGGACATGATGAAGCGTGTGCCCATGTAGTTGTCTTCCACGAATGTGATACTACCGTCCGAGATGCTGTATCCGCCTCTGAACGTGGTAACGATATGATTGTCGAAGTAATTGTATATTTTCATTTCGTACCTGTTATTACCAAGGAAGTGCAGCTCAGGGATGTCGAATGTTCCATATACGGCAGGCGTTGTCCAACTGCCTTTGTCCATGATTTGGCTGAGTTGCCAGTTGCTGTTGGCTATTTTCTCCCGATATTCATTACTTGATACATCTGTGTTGTCAATTTCACACGATGTCATCATCAGTCCCATAATTGCCATCAAAGTGGCTGCAATCATCTTTTTCATATTCTTCGTTCTTATTTTAATTGCTATTTATTAGTCTGCCCACAACTCCTGAAGAACGCTGAGGCTCTTGAGTTCAGGAAATTGGGGGATGTGGAGGCGATAGTAGTGTAGCAGGACGTCGACGATGCGGTTGCGGTCCACGTGATTCAGACGATAGATGTGCATAGTGGGGAAGTCCATACGCATCAAGGTGTGGATGCGGCGTGCGTCGTTAGGTTGCAGGAAGTCGCGATGGGTGGGCACCTGTAGTGAGAAGGTGGCCGCACGCATATCGAAGACACATCCATCCGTGTAGTCGTCGAGGTTAGGGTAGAAGCCCAAAAAGCGCGAGAGGCGCATGAGGAAGGTGAGATGGAAGTTGGCAAAACCCGCTTCAACGGTATCGAGCCATTGCATGGCGTCGCAGAGATAGGTAAACAAGGATTGGTTCTTCTGTTCTGAACGTAGGGCGTGATAGAGGAATTCTGCCGTGAATAGCGAGAGTGCCAGCTTTTCAGGCGAGTAGGGTATGGAGGCATAGGCTGACAATAGTCGGGCATCCTTCATCTTCTGCAATTGCAGGCGCTGGCGCAGGTCCACCTCTACTTCGAGCAATGTCATGGGTTGGAAGTATTGCTTCTTCAGTCGTGATTTGGGTGTCTTGGGAAGCGGAATGATACACGACAAGCGCCCTACCTCTCGTGTAAACAAATCTACGATGAGGCGCGTCTCTCCATACTTCAAAGAATGGAGCACAATGGCTTCCGTTTTCACTAACATGCTGCGAAATTACTCAAAAATACGCAAATAATGCATTTTTTTTCAAGAAAATTTGTCTAATTGAGAAAAAAGTAGTACCTTTGCAGCCGCATTTTGAGAATGCTTCTGCGAAAACAGACCAAATTGGTCCCTTCGTCTATCGGTTAGGACGAGAGATTTTCATTCTCTAAAGAGGAGTTCGACTCTCCTAGGGACTACAAATATTAAATCTGTCATCTGCACAGCCAAGTGCTACTCGTAAGGGAAATGGTGGCAGAGGGACTCGCAAGGGTTCCGCCCAGGGCAGCCATGAAGACGTAAGACCCATAAGCTTTAAGTTAAACAAAAAAAACAAAATTTTAAAAATGGCAAATCACAAATCATCCCTGAAGAGAATTCGTCAGGACAAGAAAAAGGCACTGCACAACCACTATTACGCAAAGACTATGCGTAACGCTGTTCGCAAGTTGCGCGCAATGACTAACAAGGACGAGGCTACAGCCCTCTATCCAAAAGTACAGAAGATGCTTGACAAGCTGGCAAAGACCAACATCATTCACAAGAACAAGGCTGCCAACCTGAAGTCAAGTCTGTGCAACCACATCAACAAGCTCGGATAAGATAATTTATACCAAGCATAAGTGAGCCGTATTCCCCCAAAGGAATGCGGCTTTTTAATTTCTCTTAGGAAACGCCTTTTATTTTTATAAAAAATAAACACTTTTCTTTCGTTTATGTCGCAGTTTTTTTGTAATTTTGCAACCAAAATTGCGAAGACAACAACAATGACAGAAGAACAACTGAATCAAGAACAGAATTATTCCGCGAGTAACATTCAGGTACTCGAGGGTTTGGAGGCTGTGCGTAAGCGCCCGGCCATGTATATTGGAGACATCAGCGAGAAGGGTCTCCACCATCTCGTTAACGAGACCGTCGACAACTCTATCGACGAAGCGATGGCAGGCTATTGCACGCACATCGAGGTGACAATCAATGAAGACGGCTCCATCACCGTACAGGACAACGGACGTGGTATTCCTGTCGATGAACACGAGAAGATGCATAAGTCGGCCTTGGAGGTTGTTATGACTGTGCTGCATGCTGGTGGTAAGTTCGACAAGGGTTCGTACAAGGTTTCTGGTGGTCTGCATGGTGTGGGTGTGAGCTGTGTGAACGCTCTTTCAACTCGCATGCTGTCGCAGGTGTTCCGCAACGGACATATCTACCAGCAGGAGTACGAGAAGGGTAAGCCCCTCTACGATGTGAAGATTGTTGGCGATACCGATTTGACTGGTACCCGTCAACAGTTCTGGCCTGATGGCAGCATCTTTACCACTACTGAATATAAGTACGACATCATTGCAAAGCGTATGCGCGAGCTGGCTTATCTGAATGCCGGTATCACCATCACGCTGAAAGATATGCGTCCTGACGAGGAGGGCAACCTCAAGGAAGAGGTGTTCCACGCCAAGGAAGGTCTGAAGGAGTTTGTGCGCTACGTGGATCGTCACCGCACCCACCTCTTCGACGACGTCATCTATCTGAAGACCGAAAAGCAGGGTGTACCCATTGAGGTTGCTGTGATGTATAACACCGACTATAGCGAAAACATCCACTCTTACGTCAACAATATCAACACCATCGAGGGTGGTACCCACCTGCAGGGCTTCCGTATGGCCCTAACGCGTACACTGAAGAAGTATGCCGATGAGGATCCCAATATCTCCAAGCAGATTGAGAAGGCTAAGATTGAGCTGGCTGGTGATGACTTCCGCGAGGGTCTGACAGCCGTTATCTCTATCAAGGTCGCTGAGCCCCAGTTCGAAGGTCAGACCAAGACCAAGCTGGGTAATTCGGAGGTCGCTGGTGCCGTTCAGCAGGCTGTTGGTGAGGCATTGACCAACTATTTGGAGGAACACCCCAAGGAGGCCAAGCAGATATGCGAAAAGGTGGTGCTGGCTGCTACAGCCCGTATTGCTGCCCGCAAGGCCCGTGAGAGCGTACAGCGCAAGAGTCCTATGACGGGTGGCGGTCTGCCTGGTAAGCTGGCTGACTGTTCAAAGAAGGATCCCAAGGAGTGTGAGATATTCCTCGTCGAGGGTGACTCCGCTGGTGGTTCTGCCAAGCAGGGCCGTCATCGTGAATTCCAGGCCATCCTGCCTCTGCGTGGTAAAATCCTGAATGTCGAGAAGGTTCAGTGGCACCGAGTGTTCGAGTCAGAGTCGGTTATGAATATCATCCAGTCTATCGGTGTCCGCTTTGGTGTAGATGGCGAGGGTGATCGTGAGGCGAACATTGAAAAGCTACGTTATGACAAGATCATTATCATGACCGATGCCGATGTCGATGGTTCTCACATCGACACACTGATTATGACGCTCTTCTATCGCTTCATGCCACAGGTCATTCAGGGAGGACATCTCTATATCGCTACGCCACCGCTTTATAAATGTACTTATAAGAAGGTGACGGAGTACTGCTACACAGACCAGCAGCGTCAGGCCTTCATTGACAGATACGTAGCTGGTGACGAGAACTCCTCAGGTTTCCACACCCAGCGCTACAAAGGTCTTGGTGAGATGAACCCAGAGCAGCTCTGGGAGACCACCATGAATCCTGAGAACCGCCTCCTGAAGCAGGTGACCATTGAGAATGCCGCTGAGGCTGACGAGATCTTCTCTATGTTGATGGGCGATGACGTAGAGCCTCGTCGCCAGTTCATTGAAAAGAACGCCACCTATGCGAATATCGACGCATAACATCAGTCTCAGTCAGGCTCACCAGTGGGGCGATGCTGAATATATGGCTGATGGGCTGGTGCTGACCAATCATATTGACCAAGCCTTCTTGTCACAGGGTCCCGTCTGTATGAATTTCATCGTGATGGGTCTCTGCAAGAAAGGTACGGCGCAATATACCGTTGATACACGAGAGCAGAGCATCAAGCCTGGTGACTTGATGTTTATCTCAGAACGTCACATTGTGGACAACTATCATGCCTCGTCTGACTTCGAGTGTCTGTTTATCATGCTGTCTACGGAGTTCTACCATAGCTTCGTGATGAACGTGAAGAATGTGTCGTCGCTGTTGCTCTTTTCGATGAACAATCCTGTAGTGCCCTTGACGCTTAATGAGATTCAGGTCTACACCAATTATTACCAGACCATCCGTGTGAAGATGGCTAATATCCATCATCATTTCCGCACCGACCTTGTGAAGGCCCTTCTGCTGGCTATGTTCTATGATATGAGCAACGTCATCTGGCGTGTGGAGAAAACGGATAATAAGACACGTAAGCGTGCTGATGCGCTGTTTGCACAATTCATCCGCCTGTTAGAGGAGAATTTTCGTACTGAGCGACGCGTCAGCTGGTATGCCGAACAGTTGGGCATCACAGCCAAGTATCTGTCGGAAATGGTCAAGCAGGTATCCAAACGTACTCCCAACGACTGGATTGACAGCTATGTCATGTTGGAGATGCGTGTGATGCTGAAGAATACGACCAAGAGCATCAAGGAGATTGCCAAGTCTGTCAACTTCCCCAATCAGTCGTTCTTCGGTAAGTATTTTAAGGAACACATGGGCATGAGTCCCTCGGAGTATCGCAAGAGCTAATGACTATTTGCTGTTAGCTGCTCAGCAACATCGCAGAGTTCCTGATACCATGCCTCACCAAAGCGACGGATAAGAGGTTCCTTCAGAAACTGATATACGGGAAGGCCAAGTGCCTTCCCTTTTTCTACGGCATCTTTACAGACCGCCCAACGATGATAGTTCAAACCGATAAGTCCACCAGAAAATTGCTTTTCACGGATAGGGTAGAGGGCACAACTGATGGGCTTTACAAATTGAGAATTGAGAATGGAGAATTGAGAATTATTGGCTGCCGCCTTCTCTCTAGCCGCCTTCTCCAAGGCACATAGGCAGTTGTCACCATCATAGTAGGTAAACACACAGTCCTTTCCCCTCACAATACTTGTCACCATATCACCGTCACGGTCGGCATAAGCTACACCCTGCTTGTCGATGACACTTTGTGCTGAGGCAGACAGCATGGGCCAAACATCGTCAAGTGCATCTTCGATACTAGCTATCTCATCCATTGTCACAGGGGCACCATCGCTGCCTTCCACACAGCAGATGCCCTTACACTTCTCGTAGTCGCAGCAGAAGCATTCTGTTATGATTTCAGAGGAAATCAGGATGCCGCCTATCTCGAGTATGGGGGGAATGTTAGTCATTTACAATTTTACAATTTACAATTTACAGTTTATTATTCAATTTACCAATTGATGGGGGCGATACCGTTTTGTTCCAGGTAGGCATTACAGCGCGAGAACTGGTGCTGTCCAAACCAGCCTCCACGATTAGCCGAGAGTGGTGAGGGGTGAACAGACTCCAGTACCAGATTCTTCGTCTTGTCAATCATATATGCTTTCGACCGTGCATAGCCGCCCCAAAGCATATAGACGATATGTTCGCGGTGGGCTGCTAAGGCTCGGATGGCAGCATCGGTAAATGTCTGCCAACCCAATGTGGAATGGCTATTGGCCTGATGGGCTCGCACCGTCAGAGTGGCATTAAGCAGCAGGACGCCTTGCTCTGCCCAGCGCGACAAGTTGCCTGAAATGGGAATAGGTGTCCCTAAGTCCTGCTGAATCTCCTTAAAGATATTTTGTAGCGAGGGAGGAAACTGCACGCCATCCTGTACAGAGAAGCTCAGCCCGTGCGCCTGACCAGGCTCGTGGTAAGGATCCTGACCGATAATCACTACCTTCACTTGGTTAAAGGGACACAGGTTGAAGGCATTGAATATCAGACGACCAGGCGGATAGCAGGTCGTTGAGGCATACTCTTGCCTGACAGCACTCGTCAACTGTCCGAAGTAGGGTTTTTCAAACTCTTCCTGTAAATGTTCTTTCCACGAAGATTCTATTTGTACCATGTTTTTACGTTTTTGTTTGCAAAGTTACGATTTTTTTTGTACTTTTGCAAGCAGTAATACTTCTTTTAGCTGTCAACGTCATGAATATTTTTTTCTGGAAGAAGAAAAATCAGAACCCCTATCCCCGTTCGTTTGCCAAACGGCTTACTTGGCGCATCATGCTTACCCTGTTTATCGTGATGGGATTTACTTCGGTCATAATCGTTTTTATTGGTTGGATATTGACCTTTACAGCAGGTGGTTTTTTAATGAAATTCCATTTGGACAACCAAGCTAATGGTGTTGAAAAGGCGCTGACGGAAGTTTGTGTGGCCACTGTCAATGCGGTACCTTATATTGAGGACAATCTGCAACGTCCTGACCGCATGCAGGGTATTATGAAGCGTATCGTCGAACAGAATCCTCATATTCGCAGTTGTGGTATCAGCTTTGTCGATAATTACTATCCTCAGAAGGGTCACTGGTTCTGTCCGTATGCACAGCGTCGTGACAGCAATCAGATAGAAGTAATGAAGATTGGCTCTCAGCAAGAGGACTACCTCAAGGCTGAGTGGTTCCTAGAGGCCTTAAAGGCCAAGGAGGGGTATTGGGCAAAGCCTTTCTTCGACGGTCTTGACCATCAGACGCCATTGGTGTCCTATCTCATGCCCATTCGTGACGAGCGTGACAGTACGGTGGCAATCTTGGGCGTTGACATGACATTGGAATCATTGGCACGTGAAATATCGCTTTTCTTCTATAACGACAGGCCTTATGATGAGAAGTGGTCGGCTGAACAGAATGCATACTATTTCATCGTTGACTCGACAGGAACCTTCTTAGTACATCCAAACGAAAAATACCTCATACGCCAGAACCTCTTTGAGATGGCTAAGAAAACAGCCGATGTTTCTGATGACTATGCCGTTGACAAGATATTCCATGATAACTCGGGCTACATCTATGGTTATGATGCCTTCAATGCGGTTAAGATTGACAGCGCGGAAGTGGCGATAGCCTATACGTCCATAGAGCACACGCCGTGGAAGATGGGATTTGTGTTCCCTTATTCCTTTGTAAATACCGTGGTGTACGTTGTAGCAGGACTGTTCCTGTTCTTCATTCTGTTAGGATTGCTGGTTGTGTTCTTCGTAGGCCGTCGCAGCATCAAGAAGACCTCTGCACCATTGCGGCAGTTGGCTGTCTCTGCCGATGAGGTGGCCAAGGGAAACTTTGAGACACATTTGCCTAACATTAAGAGTCGTGACGAAATCCACCAGTTGCGTGATTCCTTTGACAATATGCAGCAATCTCTGACGCGCTATGTGAACGAATTACGTGATACGACAGCCCAGAAGGCAGCTATGGAGAGTGAGCTGAAGATAGCCCATGACATCCAGATGTCGATGTTGCCTAAGACATTCCCGCCCTATCCTGAGCGCAATGATATCGATATCTATGGTATGCTAACACCAGCCAAGGCGGTGGGTGGCGACCTCTTTGACTTCTATATCCGCGACGAGAAGCTCTTCTTCTGCATTGGCGACGTTTCTGGCAAGGGTATTCCTGCTTCCATGTTCATGGCTGTCGCCCGTTCACTGTTCCGTAATATTTCTGCCCATGTTGCTTACCCTGAGCGTATTACCTATACCCTCAACAATGCGCTGACAGAAGGAAATGAAACCAATATGTTTGTCACACTCTTTACGGGTGTGCTCGACTTGGCTACCGGTCATCTGTGTTATTGCAATGCAGGCCATAATGCACCATTATTGGTTGGCCGTGATGTGGGCGAATTGCCTTGTCAGCCCAATCTGCCTTTAGGCATCATGGGTGAATTCCAGTTTGAAGCCCAAGAGGTTGATCTGGATTCAGACACCACTATTTTCCTCTTTACCGATGGTTTGAACGAGGCTGAGAATGCTTTCCACGAACAGTTTGGTGACGAACGTATTGTGGAAGTAGCCAACCGCCTTCTGGCAAAGCGTGAGCA
>JAEEGH010025441.1_pt1 | contig 11870 bp, 12 predicted proteins | sample 9134181 | NCBI WGS metagenome assembly JAEEGH01 (sample SAMN16246544, study PRJNA631951) | gut metagenome | biome: gut microbiome; feature: rumen; material: DP-attached | host: Bos | place: Iran: Karaj | collected 2018-10
ATGTTTATTTGTAATAATTGTGAAAAAGGTGTGTAAATGCTTTAAGAACATAAATTGACTCTTCGTAAATTCTACGAAGAGTCAATTTGGTTTATGGCATACTATCTCCAACAACAAAAACGGAAGGGGAAAAATAATGAATAGAAGTAATAGATATAACAAAAGATATTTGGGAAAAGATTATATTGTCAGCAACGACACATGGATAACTCATTTAAATAATGATTTGGAATCTGCTCATTTTATTGGCACAAGGGTTAACAAATCTCAGGAAACAGTTCTTTGTATGGACAGAGAATATGAATATATTTTGGAATCGGGGAAATTGGGCAAGCTTGTAAGAAAGATTCCATCCTATGGTTTTACACTAGAGGATGAATCTGATTTTGAAATGGGCGCATAGAAAGGATAATCATGGTGGAAAAGTGCATGGACGCAAAATATTTATTTGAATCATTCAAAAATAATTTCAATAATGAACAGTTAGTACAAAAGCTTAAGTGGTTAAGAAAAAAAGTAATAGATGAAGCTATTATACATGGTGATGTTGGCATGCATTCGGAAATCTACATAGATTTCGAGGAGGCGGTTAGAGAAAAGCAGATAAATGATGACACCTTCGAACTCATTTATTATTATTTAAAATTTCTTTCTGGAAGATTTTTGTTTCATGTAGGACCAAACCCGGATTATGAATATGTAATTACCATAACATTTTTTTATACCCTAAATAAAACACAGTTAACGATGTTAATAAAAACTCTAGAAGAAGTTATGGAAACCCTGTGGCCTGAGTATTGTAATTATTTTAAAGTTACTAATGAAATTGCAGAGCCTTTTAGACATACCTTTAGAACGACAAATTTAATTGTGCAAACAGCAAATGAAAGAGTATCTGATAGCGACTTCTTGCAAGTTACTGAAACGATTGTAAGTGATTTATCGACTCTATCAGTATCGGAAAACAAAAAGGGGGAATATTTCACTTACACATATAAATTCTATTCATTTGGAATACCAGTTATGACTCTTTACAGCAACGATACGGATTTATACAATAAAACTAGTATTGTTGCACCAAAGGATTATGGGACGTACAAAGGTTGCACGACTGGAGATTATGATGATGTCCTATGGAAAATGATAGCAAGATTTCAGAGGCGAATGATAATGGATAAAACGAAAGTATTTGCACCTATGGTTGTGGAGCACATTGAACGTAGAACATTAACTGGTGATGAAATAGAAAAGCGACCTTTAGCACACTTATATAGAATCAAAGGTAAGGTAAAGGGGTATGATGCATTACCTGAGGAATGTGTGATTTTTTCAAATTTGGAAAAAAATGAAATCCTTGTGGCAGACATGAATAAGTTCTTAGAAGAATTTGAAGTATATCAGGAACCACAGCATGAAATTGACTTCATTAATAGCTTTATTGTAGGCAAGCTTGATGAAGTAGGTGGGCCTATATATTCAAGAAAATTGCAATTATATTTTGAAAAAATAGATGATGGATATAGATGTATGGTGATTAATCACATGGATGTTTATCATTTATCTTGTGATTACCAAGCTAATCCTTGGCTGAGAGAGAAAAGCAAAGGTTCATTTATTAAACTGGTGACTTATCTTTGCGAGCAAGAAGAGGATTATCATTGGTATTTTGGAACAGCCCCAACTGATAGGTCTTATGCCCAGGGGGCAACACCATATGAAGCTTTAAAACGTCTTCGTAGAAATTATGAGGTAGTAGGTGGAAACGAACTGCGCAGACCAGAGGGATTGTGGGATAAGGTTAAATGGTATGACGCGACTAATTGCTATGCCGATACAAGCCTTATAGGTCTTAGTGATATTTGATTTGAAAAAAGGAAGAACAATTATGTTTGAAAACTTTGAAATAATAGATTTTAGACGAAGAAAGCTTGAAGAAAAATGTAAAGAGATTGAAAAGCTTTTGAGTGGCGAAAAGAATTATTATATTTCACCAGCTTCATACAAGTCTGGGGAGCTTATCTTCAATGAGCACCCTTATGGAAAGAATAATCATTTTGTAGAAGGTGTGCTTGAATGGGTTGAAAAATATGTTCAGTACAAATTATATAAATATGGCTTAGACGACGGTTACTATGAGGAACTTGAAGAGTTACCCTTCGAGCCAGGACCACATGAGGTGGGCCATGTGATAAAAGAGCCATTATGTCAGTGGGAAAAAGATTATTATGAAGCATTTATTTTTATCACACTAGGTTTGGCATTAGATAATGAGGTCTCAAAAACATGGTGCGCGGATGCAGGCAGATGGGAGTCTGTGGTTGAGAGAATAAAGGCCCCTTTCAAGCATTATGATTCATCAAAATTATATAGAGCTATTATTGCAAATGATTTTAGTAATCGCTGGCCAGTTGGTTATGAATCAACTTTATATGGAATATTCCCAGATTTAGCTAATGTATATCAAATTGTCACAGGTAAAAAACTATCATCATTATTAAGTGATGAAGAACTTGAACTTGCGAAAAAGACAATGAGTGACGAACAACAGGCTGTGCTTAATGAAGCGCAATTTGATGCAGATGCTGCAGTGGCTGAAAAATACAAATATTCTAATCTATTTGTTCAGTATTTTTCTGATGTAGAGTACTTCAAAAAATGCTGCAGAATTCTTTTAAGCAACTCGGTTGAGATATTTAAGAATCGAGATGTTAGTGCAGAACTTGAAAATGGAATACTTATGTATTTGGAAGAAATCAAGCTCGCTAGTTGGAGAAAAGATGAAAAGTTTTTTGACAGCTTTATTTATTTAGATAAGGCTTATGAATTGATTGATGATATGATTACATGGAGTCCTGAGAATTATGAAGATAAGTGATGAAGCGATAAAGGGGATGATGGATGATTATGAAGATTTAATGGAAGAATCTTTCATCTATACTTTTATACGAGATAATGATTCAAAGATTCAAAAGAAGATAGCTGATGGCGTTTCAGAGGTCGAGCTGGATACTTTTATTAAAAAGCGCATAAAGACTTTTGTGTATGATTTACAAAATCGTTCAAGTAATACAGCACTAAACATTATAAATGGTTGGTATGAACATTGTGAGCAGGCTGATCAAAGCATAAAGGATTATCAAACTTTATTTGATATGCTTTCAAAATCGGCCGATAGTGATAGTGTGTTAATTCCAATTATGGTAAATGAATCTACAGGAATTGGACTTTATATTGTAGGTAAGGATAATTTCGCAGAGGATACCTTTAATCAGCCACCTGAATATCATTGCAGCATAACCATGATTAATACCTGGGAGCAGACAGATGAATATGGCGTTTGCTTATATGGAACCGGGGACGAATACTTCGATCAGATTACTTTTCTAGATGAGCCTGTTAAAGAAGCAAAGGCTTATTTTAAACGCAAAATAGCAGGTCATAAAGATAATTTTTTTGGTGAAATTAGAGATATGAATGGTAACATGCCGAAGGGCTGCCCTGAAAATTTAAAGATGTATTTCTTGGATTATGAATCGAAGGAAAGCTCTAAGGGCACTGATGCAATTGCTAATGCAGTTACTAAAGAAGCTAGAGAAAAAGTAAGGCAGGAATTTCAGCAACAGACATAAGGATTAATAAATGATTTTAAGTGTAAGATGCAACAGCGTATACCGCTCAAGCATGTGTGGATATTGAACGATACAAATCAAAAGTAAAAAAATATTAAAAAGATATACGTCCTTCGTAAATTTTACGAAGGACGTTTTGTATCCATGTATAATGTGTACATGCTTAAGGAACAAGTTCATAACATGCTCCCCGGTCGGTGGGTGGGGGATAGTTCACCGACAGTGACTGTAAGCAGCTTCTATGCTTTATAAATACTTACAGGGATGTTCCAGCCTAAAGGAAAAGGTAACCAAATGATAACTAATTTTTCTATTAAGAAAGGAAAAAATATTATGACAAATACATTTAAGAACAACACTTTAGAAAACAAGATTGAAGTTTTAAAGGAAATCAACGCTGAAACAGCTGGTTGGGGAATCAACGAGTTGTTAATGGAAAACTGTGACTACTATAGCTCATGGCATATGAATCATATGGATGAAACATATGCGAAGCTTGCTAAGGCTTATAGCTATGAAGAACTTGTTGAAAGACTTAATGAGTGGAAGGAAGATTCAGAGGATGAAGCTTCTGACGAAGATGATTACAATAAGTTTTATTAATAGGAAAGCGAGGTATTTACGTATGGAAAATATTAAACCTAGGGAAATGAATGTTGCAAGAACAGGACAAAGAACATTTCAGATTAAGACGGTTCTTTTCGATGAAGAATTTGTAAACCAGGAAACAATTGATAAAACGCTAAATGGTCTAGCTGATGTGGTGATGGGGCAATTGAAAAACCAAGAATATATACCAGCAGATGCTGAAGTGACAAATCTTCAATCAAGTCAGCTAGATGATAACAACGTGATGATATCCATCGAATGGGATACAAAGCTTGACACATCGTTCATCATTTGTAACACGTTAGATGCTGTAATAACAACAGCAAAGCAAATGAAGCCGATCGCAAATATCTTTGAAAATCGCAATCTTACAGTTTACAAGAATCCGATGACCAAAGATTATGCTGTTGGTTTTTTACTGCCAAGTGATGCACATCAATTAAAAACATTGAAGGCGACTCTGATTCATCTTGGTGATTACAATGATATTAGCGTACAGGAATTTGTGAACTTTGCTCCAGAGTATTTATCTGAGCACGGTGAATTAATATGTAACGATTTGTTCATGTTAGCTGAAATATAGAAAGGAAAGATACTATGAAAGCTATTGAAAAACTTTTTAGTGATTATGATTTGGAACCAATGGATAATTTGGAACCATGGCATCATGGAAATCCAGCGTATGATGAATTTGAAAAGAATGCGTATGGCGATAAAAGCTGTGTCTTGGCGGCCCAAGTTGCAGTTGATCCTATTAATGGGGAAGCAGATGTAGATAGCAAAGAATTTATTCAGGCTATTAAAGATAAAAAGCTTGATGTTTATTATGACTTTGAGACGCTATATGCTGGGGATATATTTGTTGTATTAAATGAGAAAGTAAGGGACAGCGAATTAATAAAACGAATTCAATGTATTGGACTTTCGGTTCTATATAACTCAAGTTCTAATGTCGTTTGTGATCATTCAATTACAATGATTGGTGTTGGTGATACAGAAGAATTTTGGATTTCAGGAAATGATTTTATAAATCTTCTAGACCAGCCTCAGCGAGTAAAGGAATACGAGGAAAAGCTTTTTGAGGTTCCATGTGATCGATATTGGGGAAATGACCCTGATGAGGAATGGGATGAATACCCTGTTTGCTCATTCGATGATGAATGTTCTGATGAAGACGATTACTGGGATGAAGACGATGATTGGGATGAAGAAGAATATACGGAGGTGACAGATGGGTGACTGGGGAAAAGTAATTTTTTTATATGATTATGAGTGCGACTACAAATCAGAGTTTTGGAGAGAAGACTCTGAAACTTATCGTGAAAAAACACAAGGAATGTTTGTTAAGAACTATCGTAGTGAAGGAAGAGATGGAATACTTCTGCATGCATATTATGGTATGAGATACTTTATGGAAAGATTTGATCACTCAAATTTGGACCTAGCAGGCTATAGAAATTCTTTTTCAAACCTAGCAGAGATTGATACAGCATTTGATGTTTTCATGGACATAGGAAAAATCGAATTGGGAATCAATTCAGTAGAAGATGTTGTCAAAAACTGGGGAAGAAATAAAAAGAGATATGAAGAGAAAACTAGCGAATTGAAAAATGACCTATTTGGCGTAGATGAAACTGATGGCGTTTTCTATATTTATTTTAGTGGCAAGCCTGAAACAGGATACACAATCAAATATGCCTACAAACATGGAAATGAAATTCAAGATATTCTACAAGCTATTGAAAATGCTTGGGAATGTGGATATTATTATGAGAATCATAAAGAAGAAATCGATAAGGCTATTAAGTTCTTTGAGGAAAATGGAACCTTAATAACCTCGGAGAACGATTTGAAATTTATTGAAAATAGGGGCGCAACTCTAGTACAGCAAGCAATGGAAACAAATTAGTCACATGGGACTTCGTAAATATTACGAAGTCCTTTTTTACGCCCTGATACAATGTATATATCAAAGATAAAGAGAGGAAATAAAAATGCCAAATATTATTTTAGATTCAGTTCGAGGACCACAGCCAGTACCTATTGATGACATGTTCTTAAAGGACAGAAAAATATTTCTCGTGGGAGAGGTAAATGATGCATCCTGCAATGATTTGATCAAGCAGCTTCTTTATATGGAAGCAGAGGACAACACACTGCCAATTACGTTGTTCATAAATTCTCCAGGCGGACAAGTTGGATCAGGCCTTGCAGTGTATGACACGATTCGCCTCATGAAAAGTCCGGTTACAGCAGTTGTAACAGGAATTGCCGCCAGTATGGGAAGTATTATCATGTTGGCATGTGATGAAGATAAGCGCTTAATGCTCCCAAGCAGCAAGGTTATGATCCACGATTGCAGCTGGGGACATCGAGAAATGGGTGGAATGAAGCCATTTGAAATTGAGCAGGAATTGAGGCAGCTTGAGCAGGTTAATGAAAGGTTGATTTCTATCATAGCCGAGCGTACTGGTAATTCAGTGGAAGATGTTTCAAATGTGACAATGTGTGATAGCTATTTTGATGCTGAAGAGGCTGTTGAGTTTGGCCTAGCTTCACAGGTGATTGATTCAGATAGCTTAAGTGATTTGATAAAAAGAAGTGTAGCTTAGTTTTAGATTATGAAGATATTTGGGAAAAGTGATAAAAATGAAAAAAGTCCAATAATGTCTTTATTACTAACATGCTTTTTGTGCATAGCAATGCCACTATCTGTTAAGTTTTGTATGACACAGATAGTGGCATACAATGCGCAGTATGATTCGCAAGAATTATTGGATTATTTGGATAACAGTCGTTATGAAAAAAGAATGCGTGAGCAAGAGGCATTATTGCGAGAACAAGAGAAAGTACAGCAGGAAATGGATGAATTCGTTGAGAAAGTGATGGAAATGGTTAATGGAGAAAACGGACAAAATACTGAAAATAATTGATGTGATTTTTATTATGATGACTGTTGCATCCCTCGTTCTAGGACTTTGGTTTTTGCATAAATGTAATGTAGCAAAAGAACAGTACCAACTTATTGAAGAAGTTCTGATGGGAATAAGCTTTGATAGCTCTGATTCATATGCCTACCTAAGAGAAGAATACCTCCCGCAGTTTGCAGATGAAAATGTTTGGGGAGAAATATTCCCACCAGAGACAGTCTCTACAATTGATGGTAACACTGTGCATCATATAGATGCACTAAATATGGCACTGAGTCCAGAAAAAGTATATCTCCATATGAGTAAGGACGGAGATTTTGTTGCAAATTTAAGGGTAGTTGGCAACTACAAGATTCACTTTAGTATTTACCTTGTGGGGAGTATTCATGGGGATGAGATTAGGTTTACGAAGATGTATTAGAAGAAGGAATGGACTAATGATTTATATTACAGGTGACCACGTCCTTTATGAGCAGATTATAAATCTTTATTAGAAGAGATATATAAGAATAAAAAACACATTGTGATTTAACCGCTACCACTATAAAATAGTGGTAGTGATTTTTTTGAAAGAGAGAATAATATGAGTTTTGTTCATCTACACACCCATACAGAATATTCACTTCTGGATGGTTCCAATAAAATAAAGAGCTATGTTGCAAAATGCAAGGCTGAGGGAATGACTGCAGCCGCAATCACTGACCATGGCAACATGTACGGTGTTACAAAGTTTTATGACGAGTGCATGGCCCAGGGGGTAAAGCCAGTTATTGGTTGCGAGGTTTATGTGGCCCCAGGGTCGCGTTTTGATCGTGAAATGGTAAAAGGTGATGACAGATATTATCACCTTATTTTGCTTGCCGAAAACAATGAGGGCTACCACAATCTTATAAAGATTGTTTCAGCTGGTTATGTAGATGGATTTTATTACAAGCCTCGTGTAGATTTTGAAATCTTGGAAAAGTACCATGAGGGGATAATTTGTCTTTCGGCGTGTCTAGCTGGAGAAGTTGCAAGAGCTCTCATGCGAGGACTATACGATGAGGCAAAGGCAATAGCAATTAAATATAGAGATTTATTTGGTGCTGATAATTATTTCCTTGAAATGCAGGATCACGGAATTGCTGAGCAGAAAAATGTAAATCAGGGGCTCATGCGTCTTTCAAAGGAGACAGGAATTCCACTTGTTTGCACCAATGACTGCCACTACACAAATAAAGAAGATGCATATAGCCATGATGTCTTACTTTGCATTCAGACAGGTGCAAAAATGGATGACGAGGACCGTATGCGTTTCGAGACCGAAGAGTTTTATGTAAAGAATGAGGAAGAAATGTTAGGGCTGTTTCCTTATGCTAAGGAGGCAGTTTATCGCACCCAGGAAATTGCAGATAGATGTAATGTTGAAATTGAGTACCACATTGCCGGTCTTCCACCTTTTGCTGTGCCAGAAGGATATAATGCTTGGACATATTTGAATAAGCTTTGCTTTGATGGCCTTAAAGAAAGATATGGTGATGATTCTCATCTTTATGAGGAGCGTCTTAATTACGAGTTAAATACTATTAAGGAAATGGGGTATGTGGAGTATTTCCTTATTGTTTGGGATTTCATTAACTATGCTCGTACCCACAATATTCCAGTAGGACCTGGTCGTGGTTCTGCTGCTGGTTCACTTATCAGTTACACGACGGGAATTACAGATATTGACCCAATGAAATACAATTTGGTATTTGAACGATTCCTTAATCCAGAGCGTGTATCTATGCCCGATATTGATACGGACTTTGACCCTGAAGGAAGAGAAGAAGTAATCGATTATGTCCGCAAAAAGTACGGGGATGATTGTGTTACACAGATTGTTACCTTTGGTACCCTAAAGCCAAAGAGTGTTGTTCAGGATGTGGGGCGTGTTATGGGCCTTCCAATACCATATACAAACAGCATTAAAAAGCTCATACCGGATGTCATGCCAGATGACAAAAAGGTAACAATTGAAAATGCTATTAAGTATAATCCTGAGCTTAAGGCAATGTACGAAAGCGATGATGAAGTTAGAAAGCTTCTTGATATATGTATGAGTCTTGAGGGTCTTCCAAGAAATACTGGTGTACATGCAGCAGGTGTAGTTATTTCGGGAAAGCCTACTGACGAATATATGCCTTTAGCCCTTGGAAAAGGGGATGTAATCATTACTCAGTATGAAAAGGAAGTTATTGAGGAAATCGGACTTTTGAAAATGGACTTCCTTGGCCTTCGAAACCTTACTGTAATTAATGACACAATCAAGCAGGTTGAAAAGAATCATGGCATAAAACTAGATTTGCATAAGATAGATTACAATGACAAGGGCGCCATGGAGCTCTTTGCGGCAGGAAAGACCGATGGTGTTTTCCAGTTTGAGTCAGCTGGAATGAAGAGCCTTTTAAAACAGCTCAATCCTACCCAGATTGGTGATTTAATTTTGGCAAACGCTGTATATCGTCCAGGACCAATGGACTTTATACCTGATATTATTGATTGTAAAAATACAGGCAAACAATCACCATTTATTGAAAAATTCCCACTCCTTAAGGATGTACTTTCGGATACATATGGATTCCCGGTTTACCAGGAGCAGGTTATGCAGATTATGACTACTTGCGCCGGTTACACAATGGGACGTGCGGATAATGTCCGACGAATGATGAGCAAGAAAAAGAAAGATAAGCTAGCAGCAGAAAGACCGGCATTTGTTCAAGGTTGTCTTGAGAAAAATGGTATTTCAGCTGAAGATGCAGATTGGCTCTTTGATCAGCTTATGCCTTTCGCTTTGTATGGATTTAATAAATCCCATGCAGCAGCATATTCCTATGTTGCTGTTCAGACGGCATATTTGAAAAAGTATTATCCACTAGAGTTCATGGCTGCCCTTATGACATCAGTACTAAATAGCAGTACAAAGATTGCCGAGTACATTGCTGTATGTCGAGAGTCAGGTGTGGAGTTGCTTCCTCCAGACGTAAACTACGGAGAGGCAGAATTTGCCGTTGATAATGGAAAAATTCGCTATGGCTTATCGGCAATCAAATCAGTTGGTAGTAACACAATTGCAGCTATCATCGAGGATAGGAAAGTAAACGGACTTTATCGCGATTTGGAAGATTTCATAAAAAGAGTTCTTAAGTACGATGCTAATAAGCGTACCGTTGAAAATCTTATTAAGGCGGGGGCATTAGATTCTTTAGAGGGAAATCGTCGTCAGAAATGTCTTGTGTACGAAGAAATAATGGATTCTGTTAACAAAACACGAAAGAATTCTATTGAAGGGCAGATGACATTATTTGATTTTGCAAATGAAGAGCAGAAGGAATCTTTAAAGATAAATCTACCAAACGTAGAGGAGTTTCCAAGTGAGTTATTACTTAGCTTTGAGAAGGAATTGATGGGAATATACGTTAGTGGACATCCTCTTGAAGAATACATACCTATTTTGGAAAAGAATACAACAGCTCAGGCAAAAGAATTTATGGTAGAAGAGGACTCTGATTCCGAAGTTGCGCAGGCCAGCATCGAAGATGGTAAAGAAGTAGTCATTGGTGGAATGATTGATTCTGTGAATATGAAATACACCAAGAATGGTCAGGCTATGGCATTCCTTAATTTGGAGGATTTGACCGGAACAGTTGAGGTGATTGTTTTTCCAAAGAATTTTGAGTCAGCTCGCGTTCTTATTAATGAAGGAAATAAAGTTTTCATAAAAGGACGTGTTCAAAATGATGATGAAAGAGGTGCCAAACTGATTTGCTCAGACGTAAAATCATTTGACGATTGCAAAAACAGAGTATGGATACAGTTTGAGAGCACATCAACCTTTGAGGCGGCAAAACAGAAACTGGCAGATGTTATCCGAGAGATGGATGGTACGGATTCTTTAGCGATTTATCAAAAGGCAGAAAAGAAAATAGACGTTATGCCTCCTAATTGGTGCCTTGGCGCAAGTGATGAAAATATTGAAGTTCTGAAGAAAAATTTTGGAGAGGATAATGTAAAAGTAGTTCCTGGCAAGGTTGAGTTTGCTAGAGCTAGGGGAAGGTATTAGTGGATTGTTAAAAAAATCGCAACCGTTTTGATATTTTTATTGAAAACGATTACAAAAGAAGATAAAATATATGCGAATTGTTTGAAAGAGGGATATTTTAGGAGGATTTATCAAATGGCAGATAAAATAAAAACAATCGGTGTCCTTACTTCTGGTGGCGATGCTCCAGGTATGAATGCTGCTATTCGTGCGGTTGTTCGTCAGGCTATCGCTAGAGGAAAGACTGTAAAAGGTATTAGAAGAGGTTACGCTGGATTACTTTCTGGCGAGATTATAGATATGAATGCACACAGCGTATCTGAGACAATTCAGCGCGGTGGTACAATTCTTCAGACAGCTCGATGCCTTGAGATGCTTGATCCTGAGTATCAGGAAAAGGCAGCTAAGAATGCAATTGCTGCAGGTATCGATGGTCTTGTTGTTATCGGTGGTGACGGTTCTTTCAAGGGCGCACAGAAGATTTCAAAGTTCGGAATTAATACAATTGGTCTTCCAGGTACAATCGATCTTGATATTGCTTGTACAGAGTATACAATCGGTTTCGATACAGCTGTAAACACAGCTATGGAAGCTATCGATAAGGTTCGTGATACATCTACTTCACATGAGCGTTGCTCGATC
>JAEEGH010025442.1_pt1 | contig 11870 bp, 6 predicted proteins | sample 9134181 | NCBI WGS metagenome assembly JAEEGH01 (sample SAMN16246544, study PRJNA631951) | gut metagenome | biome: gut microbiome; feature: rumen; material: DP-attached | host: Bos | place: Iran: Karaj | collected 2018-10
TATCTGATATGCCACTTCGGCAAGGTCGTCATTGTCGGAATCCACTTCAAAGAGGACCATTCCTCTTGACACCTCGTCACCCTCTTTTACCTTGGGTTCGGTGTTGGTTCTGTAGGATGTCACATAGCCGTTGCCGTGGTCTACCTGAATCTCATAGCCGTAAGTTCTCTCCTGAGCGGCAAGTGTAACGATTCCATCACCGGCAGCCACAACATAAGCACCGTCTGAAGCCTTGAATACAAGCATGGGACGCTTTACGGTCTGACCGTCCAGTCTCAGTTCTTCGTCCTTTTCTTCAAAATCAGCCGCAACCGACAGAGGGAATCCGTTGGGAACGCTCTTCTCCTCAGCCTCTGCCTCTGCTTCCACCTTCTGATTAACCGTCTCACTTAATATATTAATCTTCTCTGTGAGAGCGGCATTGTCGGCAGTCAGATGTGCATTGGTCTCTTCAAGCTCAGATATCTTGCTCTTGAAAGCTTCCTCTCTGCTCAGTATTACCGTTCCGTTGTAATTGACGTAAGCAATAAAGCCGACGATTACTACAGCGAGAATGGCAACAACCACTTTCCAGAATATCTGTGAGCCTCCGCTCATTCTGTGGTTCCTTGCCGATACGTTGGGATCATTGCTTACTGTCACGTAGTAAGAATAGAATTTTCTCTTTTTCTTTTTCTTTTTCTTATCAGTTGTCATATAACCTCCAACCCTTTCAACGAATAATAATAACAGAAGTTGCATAAATAATCAATTTTTGCAAAATTGTCTGTACTTTTCCGCTTTATTGTGCTATCCTAACATTGTTGTGATAGTGCAACCGATTTATTATTTTTGGAGGAACTTTGGAATGAACAAAGGTACAGTAAAGTGGTTCAACAACCAGAAGGGTTACGGTTTCATCAGTGATGAGTCAGGCAACGATGTATTCGTTCACTACTCAGGACTTAACATGGAAGGTTTCAAGTCTCTCGAAGACGGCCAGGCTGTTGAGTTTGAAGTTGTTAACGGTGAAAAAGGCCCTCAGGCTGTAAACGTAACAAAGCTTTAATTCGAACCAGAATTAAGAACATTAATCATTAAGACATGTGCCAGTTCTATGATATAAAAGTAATTTTTAAGTTATACGAATCAGCGTCAGTTTAATGGATTAACGAAAGACCGGTCAAAGGACCGGTCTTTTGTTGTATTAACAATATATAATTCTCTTCCTCTGTCATAAGCTAGCAATACCTTGATGCCAATTCCTTGTAGCTAAGACTTCCTCCGAAGATATCAAGGGCACTTCCTACGGTAAAGTCAATCATGCCCCCTCCTATTGTATCGATCACCTCAATATCCGCCATGGAATGAATACCACCGGCATAGGTAATCTTAATATCCTTACATGCTGCAAGAATGGAAAGAAGTTCTATATCTATTCCCTGCTGCTTGCCTTCAACATCAACTCCGTGAACCAGAATCTCAGCACAATAATCCGACAGGAAACGCATTTTTTCAGGACTCACCTCCACATCGGTGAATTTCTGCCAGCGATCCGTAACAATAAAATATCTACCGTTATCTTTCCTGCAACTGAGGTCCAATACGATATGTTCCCGTCCGACAGCATCAAGTAAACCCTTAAGTCTGTCCATATCAAGCATGCCGTCTCTGAAGACATAAGAAGTAACAATAACATGACTGGCGCCATATGATATAAAGTCTGCAGCATTTTCGGCGGTTACTCCTCCACCGATCTGCATCCCCCCGGGATAAGCAGCAAGTGCCGCTTTAGCCTGAGATAAACTTGCTTCATATTCAGCTGTTCCGTATTTATTGAGTATTATTATATGTCCGCCTTTGAGACCGGATTGCTTATACATATTTGCATAATATTCTCCGCCCTTCTCGGCCACATAATTCTCTGCAACACCGGCATTGTCATCAAGTGAGCCTCCCACTATCTGTTTAACAGCACCGTCGTGTATGTCTATACAGGGTCTGAACTTCATAAAATCACCTTTTATTAATTCTGGCTTTAATTTTTCTAGATTTCTTTCTGCACAATCAAGCCGCTTCTGTAAGCATCAAGAAGCTGCTCCAACTGTTCTATGCTGACTTTGATTTCTTTACCTATGTCTGTATCGGCAACTCTCAGCCTGTTTCCCGTGATCTTCTCAACGTTTATTGTTGCCGAGATGATATCCTTCTCTTCTCTGATAGCCGCCTCTTTTGATTCAAAGAGTTCATGCTCCACCAGGTTCATACCGTGGGAATTTGCCACCAGTGTGTATCCTGCGATACCCGTCTGACTCTGATAAGCCTTGGCGAATCCGCCGTCTATTACAAGCAGCTTGCCTCCGCATTTGATGGGCGAATCTCCCTTTTTAACTCTTACGGGAACATGACCGTTGATTATATGGGCATGATTGCTGTCCAGGCCAAATTCCTTGAGGATCTTGTTTAAGACTTCTTCGTTTTCCATCAGGCGATAGTAAGCGTTCTTTTCCTCAACATGGGTATCCTTATCTTCCAGGTAATAACGCTCAAAGGTAGCCATTTTATTCTTGCCGAACATGGGAGAATTGGGGCCTGTCCATATATAGTAGAGAATGTCCTGTCCCTTCTGCCTCTCCTCTTTGTCTCTTGAATAATATCCTTTTCTGGCGTAATTCTCCAGAACATCATAAAGGGCACGGCCTGAATACTTCTTTCCTCCGAGTTCCACCTCCACAAACTTGCCGTCTTCATCAAGAGGCACGCATCCGTGGTAGAGCAGGTTGGAATTGTGTACCTTGTACATTCCTCCCTTTGTATAGAGGAATCTTACATGCTTCTGAAGCTTATCGCAGTGCTTAAAAGCAGCTACAAGTCTCTTAACCACCAATTCTTCCTCTGAAGAAAGGGCATAGGGATTCCTTGGATCTATTGTGGGGAAATCGCACTCTTTTAAGGGATATTCATGTCCGTCAAGCGTAATCGTACCGTTATCGTAATCGATCTTGTCCAACAGAAGTCTGTCATCCATGGCAAATTCGGGATTTCTCTTTATAAGCTGACCCTCCAGCTTCATCTGGATCACCGTAATGGCCTTATGGATCTTCATATCCATCTCAAGGTCTCTGGTATCGTACTCATCGTTGTACTTTATTCCGTATACGGAGCAGTCACTTTTCTCATATTCCTTCATGGCAAAAGTAACCAGAGGTACCAGGTTGATTCCGTAGCCCTCCTCTAAAGTGTCAAGATTGCCGTATCTAACACTTATTCTGATTACAGTGGCAATACAGGCGGGATGTCCGGCTGCCGCTCCCATCCAGACAATGTCATGATTGCCCCACTGGATATCCAGTGAATGATGCTTCATAAGAGCATCCATGATGATATGGGGGCCCTTACCTCTGTCATAGATATCTCCCACTATGTGAAGATGATCCACAACCATTCTCTGAATCACACCACAAAGGGCTATTATCAGATCCGGAGCACTTCCGATCCTTATGATCGTGTGAATGATCTCATTATAATAGGCTTCCTTATCTTCAATCTCGTCCTTTTCCGTAATAAGTTCTTCTATTACATAGGCAAAATCCTTAGGAAGGGCCTTTCTAACCTTGGATCTGGTGTATTTGGAAGATGCTCTCTTAGCCATCTGAACCAGTCTGTGAAGCGTGATCTTATACCAGTCCTCTAAGAACTCTTCCGTCTCCTGGACTATCTCCAGTTTCTCAGCCGGATAATAGATCAGGGTTGCAAGACTTCTCTTGTCTCTCTCTGTTAAGGAATTGCCGAACTCCTCGTCTATCTTACGCCTTACGGCACCGGAGCCGCTTCTGAGCACATGATTGAACTGCTCATATTCTCCGTGTATGTCTGTTATAAAGTGTTCGGTACCCTTGGGAAGACTGAGTATGGACTGAAGGTTGATTATCTCTGTCGATGCCGCAGCTATTGTGGGAAACTGCTTAGCCAGTCCCTTCAGATATACAAGTTCATTGATTGCGTCCATTTATACCTCGCTAAATATATATTTTTTCTTCAAATAAAACAAAAAACTGCTACGACCACCATGTGATCGCAGCAGTCATAACTAACTACTATAGTATACCATATTCCTTCATGGCCTGCTTCAGCACTTCCGCATGCTCAGGCTCCATCTCTGTAAGAGGTCTTCTCAGAACTCCGCTGCACTTGCCTAAGAGTTCCATAGCCTTCTTAACGGGGATTGGATTAACCTCTGAGAAAAGTGCATCCACAAGAGGAACCGCATCAAGCTGAGCCTTACAAGCGCCCTTTACATCACCGTCGAAGAACTTCTGGCATATGTCATGAGTCTGCTTGGGAGCAACATTGGAAAGAACCGAGATAACTCCGATACCGCCAAGTGCAAGAAGGGGAACTATCTGGTCATCGTTGCCGGAATATATATCAACGCAGCCGTCTGCCATTGCAGCAAGGTGAGCAACTTCGGAAATATTGCCTGTTGCATCCTTAACACCGACTACATTTGGAATCTCCTTACAGATCTTCACAATAGTCTCAGGCTTGATTGTACAGCCTGTTCTGCTGGGAACATTATATATGATGATAGGCTTGCTGACAGACTCAGCCACGATCTTGTAATGCTCATACAAGCCCTTCTGAGTACCCTTGTTGTAATAAGGTGTTACAACAAGCATTGCATCTACGCCCATCTTTTCTGCTTCTGTAGAAAGATACACTGCTGTCTCTGTACAGTTGGAACCGGTACCTGCCACAACAGGAATACGTCCGTTAACAACCTTTACGCAGTGTCTTATAACATCAAGATGTTCTTCATGGGAAAGAGTTGCTGCCTCACCTGTTGTACCGCATACAACAATGGCATCCGTTCCTCCCGCTATCTGGTCTTCTATTATCTGTGTGAAACAATCATAATCTACATCCCCATTTGCTTTAAATGGTGTAATGATTGCTACACCTGCTCCTGTAAAAACGGCCATTCTAATATCCTCCTAACATCGAGATATATGTTAGCACCAGCACCTTTCACTGTCAATAAAATTGAAGATATATTTCTTGCGCTAATACACCATTGGTGCTATACTAACGAAGTTTGAGTATAGATTGCATATATATAAGAAGTTTCATGGAGGATTTATGAGACAGAAAAGAGATGACATCCGCAACGTTGCCATAATCGCACACGTTGACCACGGTAAGACAACATTGGTAGATGAGCTGTTAAAGCAGTCCGGTGTATTCCGTGAGAACCAGGAAGTTGCCGAACGTGTTATGGATAGCAACGATATAGAGCGTGAACGTGGTATTACCATACTTTCCAAGAATACTGCGGTTACATACAAAGGAACCAAGATTAACATTATCGACACACCCGGTCACGCTGATTTCGGTGGAGAGGTTGAACGAGTACTTAAGATGGTCAACGGAGTTATCCTTGTGGTTGACGCCTTTGAAGGAACCATGCCCCAGACCAAATTCGTGCTTAAGAAGGCTCTTGAGCTGAAGCTTCCCGTAATCGTATGTATCAACAAGATCGACAGACCCGAAGCAAGACCCACAGAGGTTGTTGACGAGGTTCTGGAGCTCTTCATAGATCTGGAAGCCAGCGAAGAACAGCTTGACTGTCCTTTTATATTTGCTTCGGCAAAGGCAGGTACAGCCACTAAGGATATCAATGTAGAAGGCAAGGATATGATGCCTCTCTTTGATTCCATCATAGACTACATTCCCGCTCCCGAGGGAGATCCCGAGGCAGGAACACAGGTCCTTATCAGTACAATCGATTACAATGAATATGTTGGACGTATCGGCGTCGGCAAGGTTGACAACGGCTCCATAAAAGTCAATCAGGAAGTCCTTATTGTCAATCACCATGACAAGGATACCAATAAAAAGGTTAAAATCTCAAAACTTTACGAATTTGACGGTCTGAATAAGGTGGAGGTAACAGAGGCATCCATCGGATCCATTGTTGCCATATCGGGTATAGCTGATATCAAGATTGGTGATACCATCTGCTCTCCCGACAATCCGGAGCCCATTCCTTTCCAGAAGATTTCTGAGCCTACAATAGCCATGAACTTCATGGTCAATGACTCTCCTCTTGCAGGACAGGAAGGTAAGTTCGTTACAAGCAGACATCTTCGCGACAGACTCTTCAGAGAGCTTAATACGGACGTGTCTTTAAGAGTTGAAGAGACAGATTCTACGGATGTATTCAAGGTATCCGGAAGAGGCGAGCTTCATCTCTCCGTTCTTATTGAGAACATGCGTCGTGAAGGCTACGAATTCGCTGTAAGTAAGGCAGAAGTGCTCTACAAGTTCAACGACCGCAATCAGAAGCTTGAACCCATGGAGATAGCTTACGTTGACGTTCCGGAAGAATTCTCCGGTGCGGTTATCCAGAAGCTCTCTTCAAGAAAGGGCGAACTTCAGGGTATGACCACTATAAGTGGCGGATATACAAGACTTGAGTTCGAGATCCCTTCCAGAGGCCTTATCGGCTACAGAGGCGAATTCATGACAGATACAAAGGGTAACGGTATTCTCAATACCACCTTCGACGGCTACGGTCCATACAAGGGAGATATGATGTACCGTAAGCAGGGTTCTCTCATCGCTTTCGAAGCAGGAGAAGCCATCACATACGGTCTCTACAATGCTCAGGAGCGAGGAATCCTCTTTATCGAGCCCGGAGAAAAGGTATATTCCGGTATGGTTGTAGGTCAGACGGGAAAAGCTGAGGACATTGAGATCAATGTCTGCAAGAAGAAACAGCTCACCAACACCCGATCATCAAGTGCAGATGAAGCCTTAAGACTTACTCCCAAGAAGGTATTAAGCCTTGAGCAGGCTCTTGAATTCATCGATACCGACGAACTTCTTGAGATTACTCCCGAGAACCTTCGTATACGTAAGAAGATCCTTGATCCTCTAAAGCGTAAGCGTGCGGGATTCTCACGTAATCAGTAAAAAACACGCCCTCGGGCGTAGGGACATAAAAAAGCTCCGACACATGCTGTGTCGGAGCTTTTTGTTTAGTGCGCTTATTCTTTATCCTGCGATTTATCAGCTTCCGCAGTTTCTTCTGCTTTTTCGTCAGCTGCAGTCTCCTCGTTTTTTCCCTCTTTGACATCCTCTGACATCTCTAGGCTGCGCATATATTCTTCTGCTTCGTCCATAACGTCATCCAGGTCTTCCTTACCCGTATCAACGTCAAGGGGCTGCTTCTTGAAGAGTATATCGTACATGATAGGTACAATGAACAGCGTCATAAGGGTCGCATAGGCAAGTCCGCCGGCAATAACCAGAGCCATGCCTCGGCTCAGCTGAGCACCCATATCGTCTCCGATAATAAGGTTGGATTCCGCAAATATTGTGGTAAGAGCCGTCATAAGGATAGGTCTCATACGGGTCTTACCTGTTGCGATAAGAGCATTGCGTCGATCCAGCCCTTGCTTACGCAGCAGGTTGGTATAGTCAACGAACACGATACCGTTATTAACTACCGTTCCCATAAGCACCAAGAATCCCATTATGGCAATAACCGACAGGTTCTCACGTGTAAGCCAGAGAGCCAAAAGTCCTCCCGTAAAGGCAAGGGGAATGGTAAAGATGATAATAAAGGGACTAAGCAAACTCTGGAACTGAGCTACCATGATCATATAGATAAAGGCAAGTCCCAAAAGTATTACAAGAGCCATCTGCTCAACCATCTGAATTACCGTATCATACTCTCCGCCCATGTCATATGAATAACCCGAAGGCATCTCATATTCCGCAAGCAAGGGTTCCAGTTCCCTGGTAAGAAGAGTTATATTGTAACCTTCATCAACATCCGCAGTGATAGTCATATATCTTGACTGATTCTCTCTGTTGATGGTGGTAACACCGTCCTGTACAACAGCTGTGGCAAATTCACCCAGCTTGTGGTCTTCGGTGATCTGGTCATCATCTTCATCGTAAGCATCCACCGTAAAGCTGTAATCCAGCAGGTTCTCCTTGGTAAGGGGTTCCATCTCATCCACAATCTTGATATCCATCTCGATACCGTCAATAGTAACGGTTACCGCTGACTTGGATGTGCTGGTCTTGCCGTTGATTGCCTGATATATCTGAGCAACCGACAGACCCATACTCATGGCTTTGTTCTTATCAATAACAAGATGGATTATCTTGTCGGCATCCTCTTCACCGTTGGATATATTACTGTATCCTTCAATGCCATCGATGATGTCCATGATATCGTGAGTTACTTCCGTCAGTTTCTCAATATCATCACCGTATACATTTAGACTGAGTCCGGAGCCTCCCATCATACCGTCCATCTCGGATGATGCCGTATCTACGGAAAAGTCCACATCTATGTCAGAAACAGCTGCTTCCATATTCTTAATTATCTCTTTGATCTCAGCGGAGCCCGCATCTTCGTTTTCTGCACTCATCATAAAAGACATAGTACGGAAATTATCGGGATTCTCGGCTGCAGCTTCAACCATAAGGGAAGTGTCGTCTCCGGACATTACGCTGACTGTAGCCACACCGTCCACCGTAAGAAGACGGTCAATAACCTGATCCGTGAGTTCATAACAGGTATCTCTGTCATAATCATCGGGATATTTAATGGTTGCTTCCATGGTGTTCATGGTAATATCGGGAATTACCACAATACCCATTCTTGCTACCAGGAAGCCTGACAATCCAAGCAATAAGACAGCTACGCTAATGGCAATGGCTTTTCTGTCGAGACAGAAGGCAAGGGCCTTACCATACATATCCTGTATCTTATCAAACCACTTGTGCTCCTTGGGCTCCGACTTACGAAGGATTGTAGAACCCGCAGCGGGAACAACCGTAAGAGCCATCAGAAGCGATGCCAGCAGACAGTAGACTATAGTAAGACACATGGGCATCATAAGATCTCTTACAAGTCCGCTGGTATAGATCATAGGCAGGAATACGCAGACTGTGGTAAGTGTAGATGATACGATTGCTCCCGCAACCTGCTTGGCACCCTGAACCGCCGCTCTGGGAGCATCAATTCCCTTGCCTCGCAATCGATATATATTCTCTATAACAACTATAGAATTATCAACCAGCATACCTATACCCAAGGCCAGTCCCGACAGAGACAGCATGTTGAGTGATATCTTGGAGAAATACATGCATATAAGTGCCGTAAGAACACTGAGAGGTATGCTTATGGCAACAACCAACGTAGGTTTAACATCCCTTAAGAAGAGGGCAAGTATGATTATGGCCAGCAATGCTCCTATAGCCATGGACTGAAGCACGCTCTTAACAATCATATTGATGTAATCGCCCTGATCCACCATTACAAGGATATCCAGTCCGGGATATTCCTCTTCGAGTACATCTATCTCAGCCCTTACCGCCTTACTTACGTCATTGGTACCGGCAGTGCTTGCCTTGAATACCGAGAGAATCACGCCTTCTTCAGCGCCCAGTCTTACGTAAGAATCCTCCGAATTGTCAATGATCGAGATATCAGCTACATCATTGAGCTTAATATCTCCCACATTGTGAATGTTGCAAAGAACTATATCTCCTACTTCACTGACTTCTTCATAATTCTGACCCACTCTGATAAGCCATGAATTGTCAAGTTCGTCGTCCACGTAACCTGCAGGCATCTCAAAGTTCTGGGCATATATAAGTCCCGCCAGAGTCTCAAGATCCAGAAGATCGTCCGCATTGGCTTTTTTGATAGCTTCAGCCTTCTGCTTCTCATAATCTTTAACGGCATCATAATAATCATCCCAGCCGTCTCTCAGATCTCCTTCACCTTTTCTGATTGACTCCCAGCTGTCATTAATGGTCTCCTGACCGTCTTTGATACTGTCCCAGCCTTCATCTATCTGCTTCTGGGAATCCTTAAGAGTCTTCTCCGCACTTTCAATCTGGGCTTCTGCGCTGGAAAGCTGTGCCTTACCTATTGAGAGCTGAGCTTCGGTGCTACCTATAGTAGAAGAAGCAGCAAGCTTCTGCTGTTCGAGGGCTGTGTACTGGTTCTTAAAAGTTGAAAGCGTTGAGTTACAACTGTCCACTGTACCCTGAGCCGTGTTAACATTTTCCTGAGCTGTAGTTACCTCACCCTCCGCTGTTGCATAGCCGGGATCACTTGGCGTCAAAGCAGCCAGTGCATCCTGTTTTTGTTTAAGTATTTCCTGTTTGGCAGCAAGATCATTCTGTGCAGTAAAGAGCGCCCTTTCGGCATCACTGACACCTGCAGACACAATCTCCAACTGGTAACTGGCCTCAGAAAGCTGATTATACGCAGCATTTTTCTGCGAATTCAGTGCATTCTGGCCATCCTCCATGGCCTGCTTATTCTTCTCAAGCTCTTCCTTGCTTTCGTCAAGGTCACTCCATGAATCATTTATCTTATCCTGGTTTTCCTTGAGATCCTTCTTGCTCTTTTCAAGATCCGCCTGGGATTTATTCAGCTTCTCTTTGTTGTCCGCTATGGTTTCACCGGAATCAACCAGCTGCTTTTTTGCATCATCAAGCTGCTCAACTGCATCAGCAAAAGCATCGTCGGTTGTGGCCAATATCTTCTCGTTGAGAATATCTACCTTATCTTTATTAAGTTCTACCTGGATCGTCTTATCTACAAGACCGAGTGATGAGACCGATGCAACACCGTTCTGCTTTTCGAACTGAGGTGTTATATCGTCCTCAACGAATTGTGACAGTTCTTCTATGGACATTCCTTCCATACTGACTGCCAGATAGATGCTTGCCATCATATCAGTACTTATCTCCAGAACGGAGGGCGTACCGCAATCTTCCGGCAAATATGAATCGAGTGAATTCAGTGCACCGGATACTTTAACCATTGCACTGTCCAGATCTGTATCATCCTGAAATTCAAGCTCTACCATACCGTAATTTTCATTACAGATACTGTAGATATTCTTTACACCATTGATGGTTCCCAAGGCACCTTCCATGGGAATACATACATCATTTTCCACTTTTTCGGCACTTGCGCCGGGATAAGTGGTAATAACAAGAATATATGGCAGTGATACTTCCGGCAAAAGATCCAGCTGCATTTTGCCAAGACTGACAAAACCAAGGATCAATGCTGCAATAACTGCCATAAGAACTGTGAACGGCTTTTTAACGCTAAATTTCGACATTATATATTCCTACCCTTTTATTTAATGCCCCCGCTCTTATATATTTCCCAATTACCCCTTTACATAGTTAACAATGGCTAACTTTAGATAGCATACACCAATTTCATTGTTTTGAAAATAACTTCCAATCACTTTTTATGAAATTTTTATAATTAAAAACTCCTATGGATTTCTATCACATAGGAGTTATATTAATTCGTAATTAAATTTTTAGCAGTGATGTCGCAATCGTGAAATAGATCAGCAGAGAGATTGCGTCAACAATCGTTGTGATAAACGGACTGGCCATTACCGCAGGGTCAAAGCCCAACTTCTTTGCAAACATGGGCAGTGTACATCCCACAATCTTTGCTATGAGCACAACCGCAACCAATGTACAACATACAACAAGTGCAACGGTAAGGCCCACTCTGTCAATCAGCATTAGCTTGGCAAAATTGGCAATCGCAAGAGTAACTCCGCAGAGCCCCGCAACTCTTACCTCTTTAAAGATAACCTGCCATATATCTCTGAATTCAATATCATTCAGTGACAATCCACGGATGATGGTTACGGAAGCCTGTCCTCCGGCATTACCGCCGGTATCCATGAGCATCGGTATAAAGCTTGTAAGAACTACATATGCACCGAGTGCATTTTCGTAATGAGTTATTATCTTACCCGTAACGGTGGCACTTATCATGAGGAGCAGAAGCCAGGGGATACGCTTCTTCCACGTTTCAA
>JAEEGH010025445.1_pt1 | contig 11868 bp, 7 predicted proteins | sample 9134181 | NCBI WGS metagenome assembly JAEEGH01 (sample SAMN16246544, study PRJNA631951) | gut metagenome | biome: gut microbiome; feature: rumen; material: DP-attached | host: Bos | place: Iran: Karaj | collected 2018-10
CGTGGGGGTCGCCGTGGGGGCCGCCGTCGGCGGCATGGTCGGCGCCTGCGTCGGCGCAGGGGCCTGCGTGGCAGGAGCGGCGGTGGGCGCCGCTGTGGGGGCCGGCTCCGTCTTTGCGCAGGCGCAGAGCAGGACCAGCAGGAGCATCATCAGCAGAAAAACGCTTTTTTTCATGGTATTCATTCTCTCAATCCTATTCTTCCGCGGTCACAGCCTCCACGGTCCAAGCCGTCACGGTCTGTTCCCGCTGGATATACACGGTTTCCGGCGCTGCATCCGCCGGGACATAGGCGGCGAAGATGCCGTCTTCCAGGAGGAAAGCCTCCCAACACTTTCCGCCGCCGGCGAGATAGACGCGCTGCGCCTCTCCTTCCTGCAGAGCGCCGCGCAGGAGGACGCAGCCCGCCGGAGCCCTGCCGCCCGCATCCAGCGACAGAGTCAGGCTTCCCGCATGCGCCGCCCGGTCGGGCAAAGGACGCTCCGGCGCGGGCATCACGGGGATATTCTGAATCAAATAGACGAGATTTCGCTCCACAAGTTCCACCAAAACGCAGTCCGCGTCCAATTCCTCCGCCAGCAGGAGGTCGTAGGCCGTCATGCGGGAAAAGCGGGCGGAAGCGAAGCTGTCGGCCAGATAGGGATAAAGGGAATTGCCGAAGGAATCCCGGAATGCCAGCAGCGTGCCCTTCCCGCCGCCGGTGGTGTTGATGGTGATGCTGTCCGGCCGGGTATCGCTTCCCTGGCGGACATAGTCCAGCGCCAGGCCGCAGACCGGGTCTGTCTCCGGGTCGCTTCCGGCGGGATAGAGCATCTCGTAGAGATCCCCCGCATGCGCGGTCCTTTCCTCGAAGGGGGCGGTGAAATAGGCGCTTTCCCTGCCGAAGGCGGCGTTGATCACGTCCGCCGCGAGAGCCGCGCCCTTGCTGTTCCAATGGGAATCGTGGGCAAAATACAGGGTCTCGCCCCGGGCTTCGAAAGCGGCATAGAGGTCCGCACAGGGCACGCCCAGCTCCGCCAGCAGGGGAAACAGACGGTGGATATCGTGCTCCTCCGCCGCCCGGTAGGCAGGCATGTTCTCCCCGTACAGAGTATTCTTATTGGGAGCCGAAACAAAGAGGAAGCGCGCGCCGATGCGCTCACAGTATTCCCCCATCAGATACAGATTCCTCGCCGCGGCGCTGAGCTCATCTTCGCTGAGGCGGTCCGTGCCGCAGTAATCCCCCAGGGTAGGCCCATAGTAGAGCCAGCCCCTTTTCCCCAGGATCACATCCTCCACGGTGCTGCTCCCCAGGAGAGCGGCGGCTTTGCTCCGGGCGGTGATCAGCTCCTGCCGGAGGAAGAACCGGTCCCCCACATACTTCGCCAGATCGGAGAGGTAATCCGGATTCCGCTTTCCCTTGACCGAGAGCTGGGGCTTGGAGGCCAGACGCTCGTTGGCGGCGGCTTTGCCCGGGCCGAAGATCAGCATCCCCATACTCAGGGACGCGCAGAGCAGGAGGCAGACCAGGGCGAAGGCGATTTCCGGGCGTTTTTTCATGCTTCCACCCCCCTAAAACCGCACATAGATGAAGGGAGCGAAGCCCCCGGCGGCCAGCTCCGCCAGACAGGCTGCCAGCACCAGGACGCAGAAGCCATAACCCACAAGCCGCAGCTTCCCCTCCGTCAATGCCGCCGCAGCCCCGGGCAGGCGTTTCTTCCAGGGGATGCACAGCGCCATGCACAGCGCCAGCCCCAGCCCGTTCACGGGACTGAGGACGCTTCTCAGGGCTGCGGCAGCTTGTGCGGCGGCGGGAAACGCGCCGAACATGGCGCTGAGGACCCGCCATCCGCCTGCCAGGGTCTCCGCCCGGAACATCACGAAGCCCAGGCAGACCGCCAGCAGCGCGTAGACATGGCACAGCACCTTGCCCGGCAGGCTTTTTTTCAGCCGCGGGATTTGGATAACGCCCAGGCTCTCCAGGGCGGAGAACAGGCCGTGCCACAGGCCCCACAGGACAAAGGTCCAGTTGGCTCCGTGCCAAAGACCGCAGAGGAAAAAGACGATGAACTTGTTCAGGGCGGTCCTGCCCCGGCCCTTCCGGTTGCCGCCCAGGGGGATATAGAGATAATCCCGGAACCAGAGGGAGAGGGAGATATGCCAGCGCCGCCAGAAATCCGTGATGGATTCGGCGGTATAGGGATCCTCGAAATTCTCCTGCGTGCGGAAACCGAGGATGCGCCCAAGGCCGATGGCCATGTCGCTGTAGCCGGAGAAATCGAAATAGATCTGCATCAGGTAGGCTGCCGCCCCCAGCCAGCCCAGGGCGGCATTCAACGGCGCGCCCTGGGCAAAGATCGGGTCGGCGATGCGCGCGGCTGCGCCAGCCAGGATCAGCTTCTTTCCCAGGCCCAGCACGAAGCGGCGCAGACCGAAGCCCAGGTCCTCCGCAGAACGGGGGCGGGCTTCCAGCTGGGGCCGGAAATCCGAAAAGCGGGCGATGGGTCCGGCGGCCAGCTGAGGGAAAAAGGAGATATAGAGCAGCAGCCGGGGGAAATTCCGGGTGCCGCAGGCGGCATCCCGCTTCGTATCAACGATATAGGAGATGCACTTGAAGGTAAAAAAGGAGATGCCCAGGGGCGCGGCGATCCCCAGGCCCGGCCAGCTGCTCTGCAGCAGGGGCAGGAACAGGGACACAAAGAAGCTGAGATACTTGAAGGCCGCCAGGAAAGCGAGGTCCAGCACGACGGCGGCGGCAGCCAGCGCCCCCGCCCCCTTGGGATAGCGGCAGATCAGCAAGCCGAAAGTATAATTCACCAGGGCCGCCGCCAGCAGCAGCGCAAGGCCAGGAAGGCTGCCGAAGGCGCAGAACAGGAGGCTCAGGATCAGAAGCAGAAGGTTTCTCGCCCTGACGCCCTTCAAAAGGTAATTCAGAACGACGGAGAGGGGGAGAAAGCAGAGAATGAAAAAAGCGCTGTCCAGGCTCAAAGGCTCCACTCCCCTTTCCTTCCCGTTTTGCCGCCGAAAGGCCCCCGGTGCAGGGACCGGATACGCAAACATGCATTATGGTATTATAATCATTTTCTTCCCGATCCGCAAGATGCATTTTCCGCGAAAACGCGGCGCACGGGAAAGCGGGACCGGCGACGCCCGCCGGTCCCGCGAAAAAACGCTGGAAGGATCCGGAGCGCCGCCGGGGTCACGCTTCCGTTGTTCCGTTATCCCGGGGCAGGATATCCTTCAGTGTTTCCAGGACGTTCGTCATGTTGATGGGCTTGGCGATGTGGGCGTTCATGCCCGCATCGCGGGCGGCGGCGATATCCTCGCTGAAGGCCCTGGCGGTCAGGGCCACGATGGGGATGGCGGCGAGCCCCGGATTCCGGAGGCCGCGGATCAGCTTCGTGGCACTGTAGCCGTTTTTCACGGGCATCTCGACGTCCATGAAGACGACGGCATATTCCCCGGGCTCGGAACCGGCGACGAGCTCCACCGCCTCCTCCCCGTTGACGGCGGTGTCCACCAGGAAGCCCGCCTCCTCCAGCAGGGTACGCTCCACGGCCCGGTTATCCTCGTCGTCCTCCACCAGCAGCACGCGCATCCCGGCAAAGGCGGAACCGCCGCTCACGGCCCCTTCGCCCAGGCTTCCGGCAGTTGCGGCCGCCGGGTCCAGGGGGAAGGAAACATCCACCACGAATTCCGAACCCTTGCCCTGCGCCGAGAATACCTGAATACTGCCGCCCATGAGGTCCACGATGCTCTTGGTGATGGCAGTCCCCAGGCCGGTGCCCTGAATGTTTTCCACCGTGGCCGTCTTCTCCCGCTCGTAGGCCTCGAAGACCTTGGCGGCGAATTCCGGGCTCATGCCGATGCCCGTGTCCTTCACGCTGAGCCGGTAGGCGGCGCGGCCGCTCTCCCGCCCGGTCTGCGTCAGCTTCACCGTGACGCTGCCCCCCTCCGGGGTGAACTTATAGGCGTTGCTCAGCAGGTTCAGGAGCACACGGTTGAGGCGGTTGGCGTCGCAGAGGACGCGGGTATCGGTGATTTCCCCGTAATCCACGGTGAAATCCAGGCGCTTCGTCTCCATCTGGGTGGAAAACAGGCTGCGCACCTCCTCCATGACCTTCCGCAGGTCCGAGGGAACGGGCATCAGCTCCATCTTGCCGCTCTCGATGCGGCTCATCTCCAGAACGTCGTTGATCAGCGCCAGCAGATGGTCGCTGGAGGCCTCGATCTTCTCCAGGTAATCCCGGCTGCGGGGGGACAGATCCTTTTCCCGTTTGGCCAGGGTCACATAGCCGATGATCGCGTTCATGGGCGTCCGGATGTCGTGGCTCATGTTGGACAGGAAGGTGGTCTTCGCCTGGCTGCTCTGCTCGGCGATGGTCTTGTCCTCCACCGCCGTCTCATGCCGCTTCTGCACGGTGGAATAGACACGGAAAACGATGAGCAGCGACACCAGGACCAGCGCGAACTGAATGAGGGCATTGCGGGTGATCAGGCCGGTGACGCGCCGGAAATGCTCGTTCATCAGAGCCTTGTAACCCTCCACCCGCGCATCGGTGGCCGCGAGTCCGTCTGCTTCCAGCATTTGGGCGTAGGTCTGCCCCGCGTCCTCCACGGCGGTCTCGGTAGCTGCGCCGGTGGTCTCCGCGATCCAGATCATGGAGGTGAAGAAGATCAGCAGCAGGAGCACGATCCAGATGACGGTGCTCTTGCCCAGGCGGCGGGCTTGATCCCGCCGGAAAAGGAGATAGAAGACCGCAAAGCCCAGCACCGACCAGAGAAGGAACATCAGATAGGATTCGTTGGCGAGGGAGGATACCGACCAGAAATTGGGAACCAGGAAATACAGCAGGAAGAACACGGATACGGCGATCCCCAGAGCGCCGGTGATCGTGGTCGCCGTTCGTTTTTCCGCCCGGGAATGGCGGAAGGCGGCGGCAGAGGTATAGGCATAGGCGATGGCGACGCCGATGGTGTTGACGTCCACGATCCAGCCGATGGCGCTGCGGCCCAGGAACGGGATGGGGACGCAGAGCAGCATCAGGAAAAGGATGACGTTCTGCGGCGCGCCGTGCCGGTTGAGGATCCCCATGGGCGCGGGGAGCAGGTCCTCCCTCGCCATGGCGTAGATCATGCGGCTGGCGGCGGTCATATTGCCCACAAGCCCGGTGATGATGCCCGCCGCGGCGGCGATCCCCAGGACGACCAGGCCGGGGGTCCCCAGAGCGGTATATATGCTGTAGAAGGTAGGAAGCCCGGCGATGCCGCTGCGGCTGCCCAGGCTGCGGATATTCTCCACCCAGCCGCTGATACCCTCCGGCCGGGCGGCGGCCGCCATGAGGGCCAGGGCGATATAGGCGACGGCGGAGGTGACCAGAGAGATCACGATGATCCGCAGGGATTTCCTGACGGGAAACCGCATCTCCTCTGCGGAATGGGAAACAGATTCAAAGCCTGCATAGGCCCAGGGCGCAAGGAACACGATGAACAGGATGCCAACGGACGGCGCATGATCCGGCGACCAGGAAGGCTGCAAGGCTGCGAAGCCCTGGCCGCCCTGCCGGAAGAACACCGCGAAAAAGCCCGCCAGAATGCCGCCGATGAGCAGCAGCGCCAGAACGATCTGAACGGCGGAGGACGCCCGGCTGCCCCGCAGGCAGACGAAGCCGCAGATCAGCACCGCCGCCAGAGAGACCATGATCTCGCCGAAATAGACCTCGTAGCCGGCGATGGTATAGAAATAGCCGAACTGCAGCAGGTCGCCGCACACGAAGCGGAAGATCAGGGGGATGGCGGTGGCGTTGGCCCAGATGATGGCCAGATACACCAGCCCCATGAACCAGGAGGAAAGGAAGCCGTGGTCATAGCCGAAAACCATCCTGGTGTAGGTGAAGGCGCCGCCCGCATCGGGATAGCTGTTCATCAGGCTGGCGTAGTTGACGCCGATGATCAGCATGACGGCAGCCCCGACGACAATGCCCAGTGTGGTGCCCAGCGGGCCGGCGATGGGCAGGAAGGTGGTGCCGGGCATGACGAAAGCGCCCCAGCCGACGCTGCAGCCGAAGGACAGAGCCCAGACGGCCAGGGGCGACAGCCGGCGGAGGAGGCGGGACGCGCCTTCCTGGGAAACGCTGCTTTCTTTACCCATGATGCATGACAAACCTCTTTTCCCTCTATGGTTGGGAAACGCCCTGCCGCGGGCGGATCAGGGAAGCGTGCCTTCCGCTCCGGCGCAGATCGCGCCGGAATGATGCTTCCTCAGCTTTCGGAGCGGATGCGTTTCAGCTCCCGGCGGATCGCCGCCGGGTCGATGGGCTTGGAGACGAAGCCGTTCATGCCCGCCTGCACGGCCTCCTGGGCTTCCTCCCGGAAGGCGTTGGCCGTCAGGGCGACCACCGGGATGCCGGCAAGGGCGGGGTCCGGCAAGGCGCGGATGGCGGCGGTGGCCTCGTAGCCGTTCATCACCGGCATGTTCACGTCCATGAGGATCAGGTCGAAGGTCCCCGGCGCGGCGGAGGAAACCGCCTGCACCGCCTCCGCGCCGTCGGCGGCCAGGGCCACCGTCCATCCTTCTCCGGTGAGCATCAGTTCCCCGATCTCCCGGTTCAGTTCATTATCGTCCACCAGCAGGACGCTGAGGGCTTCTTCTTCCTCCCGGCGCGCTTCCTCTGCCTCCGGCTCGGCGGCAGGGACCGGCGCAAAGGCGAGGTCGATCTGCACGCGGACGTCCCCATCCTCGCCGGAAAGAATGCTTATCGCGCCTCCCATGCTGTCCACAAAGGCTTTGGCTACGGTCATGCCCAGGCCGACGCCGGGCAGCTGATCCCGCCAGGCGCTGTCAGCCCAGGAATCCTCCTCGAAAATATGTTCCAGCGCGTCCCGTGGTATCTTCACGCCGCCGTTGCGGATGCAGAATTCATAAGGCTGCTTTTCGCCCTCCGCCGCCTCGCCCTGGGAAACCGACAGGAAGATGGTCTCCTTTTCCGGGGCGAAGGCGCAGGAATTCTCCAGCAGGCGGCTCAGCACCCGGCGAAGCCGCGCTTCGTCGCAGAGCACGACGCTGTCCCGCAGCCCGGCGGTTTCCGCGCGGAAGGACAGCTGCTTTTCCCGCGGCTCGGCGGCGAGCCGCCCCATCAGTTCCTCCGCCAGCGCGCGCAGGTCGGCGGGCTTTTCCTCCAGCTGCAGGGAGCCGCTGTCGATCTGATTCATGGCGAACAGGTCCTCCAGCAGATTCCGCAGCCGCCGCCCGTCTGCGCCGATCTTTTCCATATTCCGGGCGACGCGCGCCTGCTCTCCCTCCCCGGCAGTCTCCGCGGCGCATTGCAGGATGCTGTCCACGGGGTCCTGCAGGTCCCGGGAGACCCGGCTGAAAAAGCGCGACTGGGCCTCTCTGGCCAGGACCGCCTGCTCCAGCGCGTCGGTAAGCCGCTGGTTCTGGGCCTTCTGCTCCTCCTGCAGTTCGGTGGAGTCGGCGATCAGCATAAGGTAAAATTTCGCGCCGCTGTCGATGCGGTAGAAGGTGATGTGCTTATACCGCTTCTCCCCCTCGATGATGAAGGGGGCGTTGATATCGTAGACCGGATTCTCGGCAAGGGCCTTGTCGACGACGCTCAGGCGCAGAGGATTGGGCGCGCCGCCCTTCTCCCAGTCCCTGGGCATGGCGGGAAGGATGTAGTTCAGATAGAGGGATTCATAGGTGTCGTCCTCGTCGCCGGGCAGCAGCAGATTGGTCTTCTTTCCGGCGTTGGAGACGATCACCCGGTATTTCCCGTCGATCAGATAGGCGATGCGGTCATACTGGTCCATGAGGACGGTTTCCAGCAGCGTGCGCCGGACCACTTCTTCATTATACGGGCGCTCGATGATGAAGGCCACGATGTCGCCGGAGACGGGCATTTTGGAAAGGGTCGCCTCCAGCCGGACATAGCCCGCTTCCCCGTTCTCCCGGCGGACCAGGATCACCTCGGATTCATAGGTCTGTCCTTCGCTGTAAAGCTGGAGCAGCTTTTCCCTGCGGAATTTGCTGTTTTCCGTCCCCGCGAATTCCGCATCCAGCACATAGCCGCCTCTGGTCCGGATCAGGTCGGAATAACTGTCGCTTTCATAATCGCTGTCATAGAGGAAGGTCCCGGCCCGCTCCTCGATCTCGTCCCTGGTCAGGTTGACCAGGAAAGCCGCCAGGGTGTCCCGCGTGACGGCGTTGAGCTCCGCCCGCATTTCATCGTAGCGGTGCGCCAGGACCCGGTCCGTGTCCCGCACATGGCGGATGATGGAATACATGACCGCCAGCAGCAGAAAGACGAAGATGCTGCCGCCCAGGAGGATGCTCGCCATCATCAGATTGGCGATGCCGCTGACGCCCACCGCCACATAGCCGATGAGGAAGAAAACCAGCAGAAGCAGCGGGACCGTCAGCAGCCCGCCCTTCATGCTCTGCTGCTCCAGGTTCCTGCTGTCCCTCACGAAAGCGCCGTAGCGGACGATGTTGTAGACCATCAGCGCGCTTCCGGAAAAGATCATGAAGCCGATCAAAAAACGCAATGTCGGTTCCCCTCCCCGGGCCATACTTTATCAGGATAAGTTTATCACGTTTCCCGGTCATTTCCAAGTGGACAGGCAGAAATATACGAGGAAAAGCACGGGTTTTCTCCCCGTGCTTTTCGATTCCCGTATGGAATTACCGCTCCAGCTGACCCGGCAGCTTCTGCTTCACCTTGGGCGGAAAGCTTTTGTCGAATTCCTCAACCTCTCCCGCGTCCACATAATACCCCTCGGGCGTCTGATACACCCCCGTGACGCCGGACAGATAGCCGGGGATCAGCTCCCGGCACAGGAAGAAGGAATCGTCCGCGCCCTCCGGCAGATCGTGGTAGCGGATGCCGAATTTCCGGGCATAGTCGAAGCCGCTTTTCCCGTAAAAACCGATGTTGCCCTCGAACAGCACCGCGCCGAAGCCCATGGCGGCGGCCTTTTCCAGAGAATAGTCCAGCAGCCGCTTGCCGTAGCCCCGGCGCTTCAGCTCCGGCGTGACGCAGATGGGCCCCATGGTCAGGACGGGAACGATCCTGCCGTCGTCCGCCAGGATGAAAGTCCGCATGAACATGTTCTGCCCGATGAGAAGCCCGTCCTTCTCCATGACGAAATCCAGCTCCTTCACGAAGGCCGGGTCGTCCCGGAGCACATGGATCACATAATGCTCGCTGCATCCGGGATGGTAGACGTTCCAGAAGGCTTCCCGGATCATGTTTTCCACGGCGCGGTGATCCCGCTCTTCTTCCCCGCGGAAGGTGATCTTCTCCTTGTCCACGATTTTTTCCTTCTCCTTTTCTTTCAAATGCGCCAGGGCGCGGTCCGTCATTTCATCCATCAGGGCCGTCACCGCCGCCTTGTCTTCCGCCCCGTCATAGACGCTGTAAAGCAGAAACATGGGGCCGTAGAAGGCGGCGGCTTCCTGCCGCGGCCGGGGCAGCCCCCGGGCGGCAAACAGCGCCGTCATATAGTCCAGCGGCCCGGAACCCAGATACTGCTGGCAGAGCGCCCCCATTTCCGGGCTGCGGAACTGCTCCAGCGTCAGCAGCTTTCGGAAGCCGGAAGCGAATACGTCCTCCGTCCAGTAGCGGAACATCGCCTTGGCGAAGTCCGCCACGTCCTCCGGGGCTGCGGCCTCGTAGGCTTCCCTCTGCTCCGCCGGCGTCCCCTCCGGCAGCGCGTTTTCCCTGGCCTGCGCCGCGTCTCGCTCCTCCATGCGCCGCAGGATACTGTCGAAGATGGCCCGCTTGCTCTTATAGTGCTTGTAAAGCGCTCCCTTGGTGACGCCCAACTGTCGCGCGATGTCGCTGACGGACACGGCCTCATAGCCGTTTTCCGCGAACAGCCGGAGGGCGGCCAGGAGGATCCTTTCCCCGGTGTCGCTCATGCTCTGCGCCTCCCGCCGGTTTGGTAAACGATCGTTTACTTGCAGTTTAGCAAAGGGCGGACAGGTTGTCAAGGGAAGGATGAGAGAAGTGAAATCGCGGCTTTGCCGCGGCGAAATCCTCAGGCGCTCCCTCGGGTGAAATCGTTCGCTTCGCTCACGATGAAATGAAATCCGTTCCTTCACCCCGCGCAGCGGGATTTCACTGCCGGAGGCGATTTCACCCGCGCAGCGGATTTCACCCGTCCGAAAGGACGGATTTCAATGAAAAAAGCACGCTTTCGCGTGCTATTCTCAATGGCGGGCCTTGGGAACCCTTATACGGAACACCGTTCCCGTCCGGATCGGAGCCCAGCACAGCGGGTCCGATCCGGGAAAGGAGGAAGGCCCCGGAATCTCCGAACAATGCCGCTTGCGGTATTGCGAGGTATTCCGGGGCCTTCCGACGTGGTGGAGGCGGGGGGTGTCGAACCCCCGTCCGAAAACGTTTCAGCAGGAACTTCTCCGTGCGCAGACGGTTATTGCGGCCCGAAGGCCCCTTCCCCTTCCGGCTGGCAAGCCGTCACGCCCTGCCGGTCAGGTAGCTTCATGATGCATGGTGCGCGCAAAGCTTAGCGCACGCACGTTCGCCACTCAGTGACGCCCGACATCCGGGTCGTGGCCCTCCCGGAGCGGACGCGCAGCCTTAAGCGGCCGCGAGTTCGTAAGAAACGAGTATGGTGTCACGTTCGAGCGCGGCACACTCATGCAGTATGGTGACCGCAACCATGTGTACATCTCTGGTACCGCTTCCATCAACAATCATGGCGAGGTGTTGCATGTGGGCAACGTACAAAAGCAGACGTTCCGCATGTGGGAAAATGTGGAAACATTGCTGGCTGAGGGCGGAATGACATACGACGACGTGATGCAGATTGTGGTGTACCTGCGTGACTGCGCTGATTTCCAGGTGGTGAAGCAGATGTTCGACGAGAAGTTCCCACACATTCCCACAGTCATCACGCTTGCACCCGTTTGCCGTCCCACTTGGCTCATCGAGATGGAGTGCATGGCTGTGAAGAAGGCACAAAATACAGATTTCCGCGATTTCTGATTCAAATACACATACCAACAAAATATCGGCGATTGGCTTTCCTTTGTGGATTTGCCAATCGCCGATTTCTTTTTATAGGCCTATGCCCGTTTACTTGATATCGCTCACCTTGATGACATCTTTGTCGTTGTAGTCGAGGTTCTCGCCTGCCATACCCCAAATGAAGGTGTAGTAGTAGGTGGCTGAGGCAGCATGAATGGACCACTCTGGCGACATAATAGCCTGCTCGTTGTGAAGCCATACGACGCGGCTTTCCTGTGGTTCACCCATGATGTGGCTGACAGTTTGTCCTTCAGGCAAGTTGAAGTAGTAGTATGCCTCGATGCGGCGACCATGTGTGTGAGGTGGCATAGTGTTCCACACAGAACCTGGCTCCAACTGCGTAAGACCTAACTGCAACTGGCAAGGACCTTCTTCGAGAGAGGTGTTGACGATGAGTTGATAGATGGTGCGGCGGTTCGATTCTTCGAGCGAACCAAGGTTGCGCATCACAGTAGCCTTCAACGACTGCACTTTCCCATTCTTGCGACCGTCGAGTGTCACCCACTGCGTTTTGTAGTGCTTGTGAGCGGTGGCGGAATTGATGTAGAACTTGGCAGGTTTCTGCGGGTCTTTCGAACGGAAAATCACTTCCTGATTGGATTCGATTCCCTTGCCGTTCTTGTCTTTTCCGAGGTTGCCACGACCGATGTAGAGGGCTTCCTTCTCACCCAGCGGATATTCCACACCATCCACAATCACCACGCCGTCGCCAGCCGTGTTGACAATACCGATTTCGCGGTTGTGGAGGAAGTAAGGAGCACGAAGTTCTGGGAACGTCTCCAGTTTCAAGTCCTTGGTGACAGGCATAGCGCCACCGAAGATGAAACGGTCTTACATCGA
>JAEEGH010025451.1_pt1 | contig 11866 bp, 9 predicted proteins | sample 9134181 | NCBI WGS metagenome assembly JAEEGH01 (sample SAMN16246544, study PRJNA631951) | gut metagenome | biome: gut microbiome; feature: rumen; material: DP-attached | host: Bos | place: Iran: Karaj | collected 2018-10
CTTTCAACTCAATAGCCCAAGTATTGGTTGCATCTTTAAATACTGTACGGATAATCTTTAGACTTTCCTCCACACTCTTATGCGGTGGCCAGCCTGCACGAGGCCCGACATCAGGATCGGAAGCCCACTTATACAGCGTCTCTGCATCACTGTCTCGCCAAGGGCGTAGTATAATACGATCAGTTTCCATATTGGTTTTATTTGAATTTCCCGCTGAGAATCCTTTTGCGCAGACTTTTTACAGCGGGCTTGTAATAGTCTATCTCCATCGCTTCAAGGGTGCGCTTCAACTCATCCATCAGTTCTGGATAAAAGCTGCACATGCGATAAGCGAGCTTCATGCTGAGGGTTTGGATGCCGGGGAACTCCTCAATGCTGACCATGTGTTCGAAACAGAAGTCAAGGAATTCTGTCCGCAAATCATCCTCGCCCAGCTTCAATCGCTCGATGACGTTCAGAGTCAGCCGCCTGACAGACGAATTTTCCGTCTGCATGGCCTGGTCTGTCAGTTCATTGAGTATCACCTGCAATTCTGACAGTTCCTCGTCGGTAGCTTTGGTCAGTCCCCACAAGGCACTCCTCGACACGCGGTAGTCTTTATCGAAGACATATCGTCGTGCAAAGCCGAGGAAATCGCCTGTAGCCTTGACTTCCCGATAAATCTCCTGCGCACCACCCTCGCTGAACGTCTGCCTCAGTCTCTCGCTCGTTATTGCCATAGTAACTCTTTATTCCTCGTATCCTAATTGTCCTGGCAGGCGGAGTTTTTCCTTCGGCGGGAAGGTCGCTTCGTAAGCCTCGAAAGCCTCAGGATGCTCATCGGCCACAAAGTAACCCTTGGGAGGGCAATAGGTTCCCTCGCGATTGCCCCAATAGCCGGGAATCAGCTCCTGGGCGAGGAAATAAGGCACTTCCGAGTCTCGCGGCTCGGCATGATAGTGGATGTTCAGCTTGCTGGCCAAGTCGAAGCCTGCATGACGGTAGAACTCGATATTTCCCTCCATCTGTAGCAGGCCGATACCCATTGTGCGAGCCTTCTCCAATGCATACTGCAGCAGCTTGAGGCCGTAGCCTTTGCGCTTGTAGTCGGGGTGGATGCTGATAGGGCCGAAAGTCCAGGAAGGGAAATGGGAACCATCATCAAGGATGATTTCTGCCTTCGAGAACATCACATGGCCGATGATCTTACCATCCTCTTCCATCACCAAGTCAAGCTCAGGGATGAAGTCGGGATTGGTGCGATACTGATTCAGTACGAAGTGCTCTGTGCATCCCGGACGATAGACGTTCCAGAAAGATTCGCGTGTGAGGTTCTCTACCTCACGATAATCATTTGGCTGCTCTAATCTGATATTCATTGTTTCCTGTTTTAACATTTGACGATGCAAAGTTACATATAGTTGCAGAATCGGCCAAATTTTTGGGATAAAATGCTCCTTTCTGTGACGAATGGAGCACCTGGCGTTGTCGAACTGGCCGGTAATACGTGCAGTTAGTGCCGACTTAGTCGGTTAAAGGCGCGGGCAAAGTCGGAGTAACACGCCGGCAAAGCCGTTGTTTACCCTTGACTAAAGTTAAAACGGCGCCAATGGATGCTAAAACGGCGCCAATGGATAATAAAACGCCGACAATAGACGATAAAACGCCGACAATGTTTGGTATTTCCGACTTACATCCTCGCTTTCTGCTTTTCGCCGGCACCGGAGCCGCGATACTTCGACCGGGCCTCGTTGAACTTCCACGTGAGGTCGAGCATGAAGGTGCGACGGGCTGGATTATGGACAGTCAGATCGCGATAACCGAAGATGACGGCATCGGTCTTGTTGGTGTTGAAGATGTCGATGCAGCGCAGGTCGGCAGTCAGTGAGCCGAGACGATGCAGATTGAAGTCCTTCTGAAGACCAAGGCTGCCAATGATGCGTGGCTTGGTGATGTGGAAGTTGTTGTAATCACCCTTCGTAGCCCCTTCCACATCGGCACTCAAGCGGAAGGCGTGGGGCAGTTCGATGGTGTTTCGCCAGGAACCGTTGAACCAAGGCCGAGAGAGTGTGATTACCTCGCCCGTAGAAGAAGGCGATTTGTAGTTCTGGAACATGGCCACAACCGACCATGTGGGATGCCAGCAGCCTATGGTGGGATGTGCGGAGGCGATGACCGTCAGGCGGTCGTAATCCTCCTGACTGTTGATGTGGCGCACGAGACTGATGAACGGGTCGGAGGCACCGGGGTAAGGCTCTGTCGACATGGTGAGGGCATCCTTGATACGCCCGTAGTTCAGCGTCAGGTTCATCCACTTGTAGGCAGCATTCAGCACGAGGCTGTGGGTGTAGGTCGGCTTCAGATACGGGTTGCCGCTCTGGTAGGTGTAGCGATTGATATAGACCGTCGAGCTGGTCAGGTTAGCGTACGGCGGGCGCTCAATGTCGCGACGGTATGACAGCGAGAGCTGTACCTTGCCGACAGGGGCAGAGATGACAGCCGTAGGGAACCAGTCACCGTAATCACGACAGACCTCATCCTCCTTCTTGCCGAAATTGAAATAGTCATTCGTCAGATGCTCATAGCGCAGACCCACTTGGGCGAATACCTTGCCGAACTGGCGTCCGTACTCGACGAAGGCTGCTGCCGACTTCTCATTAATCTCGGTGTCAGTAGTCTTCACGGGAACAGCATCGGTGGCCTTGAAGTCGTAGGCATCCGTACGGTGGTTGTAGCTGTACTCGCCACCGAGGGATAGATTACCTTTCCAGACAGGATAGCCGAAGATGAGCTTTGAGGCCCAGAAGTTATTGCTGCTGATGGTGTTGCTTTCGATGCTTCGATTGACGGGGCCACCACCAGCTTCCGTCGTCACTTCATTGGTATTGCCAGGCGACTGGGTGTCGTCGAACAGGCCGTCGATATTCATGTCGATGCTCAGTTGCCCAACCTTGCCGTTGTAGTAGGCGTTAAAGATATGCTTCGTAAACATGTCTTCCTGGGTGATGTGGCTCTCGGAGCGCTCTTTGAAAATGCCGTTCTCATAACTGTCGGTATAGAACATGCTGTTGAAGTCGCTACCAGGGTGGCGGTCGTATTTGTAGAAGGCGCCGAAGCTATGGCTCTCGTTCACCATGTAGTTGACCTGCAACTGCGGCGACCAGCCTTTCCAGATATTCTTTGACTCCTGCGTACTGACACCCTCGATGCGGTCGGGCCCGGCATAGTAGGTGAGCGTGTTTTCCTGCAACGACTTGGCATGGCCGTAGCGACCGGCCCACAGCGAGGCGGTGATGTCGAGACCGCCAAAGCGGTAGTTCACGTCGAGGTTGTTGGTCAAAGTATGGCCATACTGATATATACCACTGAGGTTATCCTGAAAACTAAGTCCTTCACCTTGAGCCTTTTTCAGCGTGATGCGCACAACAGCCTTTGTCGAAGCAGCATATCGGGCACCAGGGTTTTGCACCACATCTACATGCTGTATCTGGTCGGAGCGCAGACGCGAGAGTTCGCTGTTGTCCTGCACCCGTCGACCATTGATATACACCTCAGCATCACCACGGCCCAGCACCTTCACAGCACCGTCGCGCTCAGCCTCGAGCGAAGGAATCTTCGATAGGGCATCGCTCACCGTTCCGGCCTTCTCCAGTATCGTACCGGCTACGGTGGTGCGCATGGCGTCGCCCTTCACGCGCGTCTTTGGCAGACGTCCCTTTACCACCACGCCACTCAATTCCTGAGTTTGGTTAAACCACATCGTCGTATCCCTCGACAGACTGTCGTTCAGTTGAGCGAACGTCACCATCGTCATCATCATTGCAGCCATCAGCGCTGCCAGTCTTATTGTTCTCATTTTTGTCTTTATTTCTCAGTTCTTGATATCCACGCCACCGAAGAAATTGCTGGCGATGATGTGGAGGGTTGGGGCCTTCGGGTCGACAGCATGTGTGGCATGATTGCCGACGCCGCCGATGAAGCTTCGGCTTTTTACATCAACATTGACCGTCGCGGGCACGGCGAGTTCGATACCTCCGCAGAAGGTGTGGATGTCGATCTCCTCGTCCTCGGTAATCACAGCCTCGCGCAGGTCGAGACGGAGACCGCCGCAGAAAGCATCGAGACGGGCACCGTGGAACGTCTCGCCATGATAGACGTAGGCATCGCCGCCATAGTGCACCGAGCAGCGGATGCGCTTGCCCTCCTCGCCGATGGGCAGCGGGCGCTGCAGCCACTGGTCGGGGTCGCGACGATAGCTGTCTATAATAAGGTGTACGCCAACATAGAGTAATAAGAAGATGCCGAAATACATGGCCCATCTACCTTCTGACACCGTTTCAAACCAGCTCCAATGGAGAATGTCCCACATCGTTGCCAGTTTCAGCAGACTGGCCACAACGAAAATAATACCGATAATCGTTCTTCGTTTCATGCTTTTATTCATTTATGTTAAACATTTCTGGGTGCAAAAGTACATTGCATGTCATATCTTTCCAAATTTCTGGGATAAACAGCACGAAAATGTGATGAATGTCACTTTTATTTCGTATCTTTGCGGCCGTATGGACAAAAGTCACAAGGAAACCATCAGCATCCGATTCATCAGTACCGCTTTTATGATACTGGCGATTGCCATCTTTAAGCCCTTTGGACTCGAAGCAGGGCAATGGCAGACCTATCTGCATCTGCTAAGCCTTTTCGTGTTAGGCCTGTTCAGTTGCTTTATCACAGAGGTTATTCTGCGATACGCCGTACGCATGCCTCGCTCCTACGAACGCGGTGTCAGCTATATCATCAGTCGCAACCTGCGCTTCCAGCTCATCAATACGCCACTGGTAGCACTGCTCATTTGTCTTTACCGCCACTTCGCAATGAGCCAGCTGGTGGAGAGCAATCGGCTGTCGCTGAGCAATTATCTGGAGACGCTGGTCATCATTGCCTTCCTATCCTTCGCCATCGGCCTCTACTGGCGCTTCAAATTCCGCAGCAGGTACCTGGCGATGGAACTGGAAGAGATACGAGAATTGAATGAAAAGTTAAGAAGCCTCACCCCCGACCCCTCTCCCAAAGAGAGGGGAGTAGATAGTTCTACAGACAACGACTCCACCGATAAAGGTAACCACTCCCCTCTCTTTGGGAGAGGGGTTGGGGGTGAGGCGGTCCTTCGTGGCACGACCAACGAATCAGTGACGCTTCAAATTTCCCACCTATTATATATAGAAGCCGTTGGCAACTATGTCAAGGTCAGCCATCTGCGCGACGAACAGGTACATACCGACATGATTCGCTCCACCATGAAACAGATGGAGGAAACACTCCACGACTATCCTATGATTGTCCGCTGCCACCGAGCCTTTCTGGTCAATCTTGGCCAGGTAGAGCAGATTGTCTCGCATTCCGGCTCCACTCAGCTGCTCATCAAGCACTGCCACGAATCGCTCCCCGTCTCGCGCAGCAACATGGCGCAAGTGAAGGCTACGATTAAGGGAGGATAATAAGTAGTAAAAATCAACAAATTCCAAGGATTTGATAAACGAAAAGAAGGAAGCCGTTTTTGCGACTTCCTTCTTCATTTTGCGGAAGGTGAGGGATAATCCCATACCAACCATATCTCGCTGATTTTCAACCGTTTTTATTTTTGCTCTGTACAGAGATTGCCATGTTGGTAAAACAATGGTAAAACGCTTTTTCAGGTCTTGAAATTCAATGTCATTGCTGTATTTTTAAGTAAATAAATGGTGTGGATTACGTTGTAAATCTGGGGCAAAGGTACGAAAAAATATGGAGATAACAACAAATTTCCCTAAAAAAATACGTTAAAATACGAAAAAACTGCTTGAAAATTGTTGCTCTGTAACGAAAATTCCGTAACTTTGCAACAACTTTAATATATTTCAGTATGCTGATTAGAATTGTAACGACGAATTTTAGGTCATACGGACAGGAAACGGAGTTCACGATGTTGCCTTCATCCAATGTCCGTAGGAAGGACTGGCATGTGCATAACCAGGGGCGTGGAGCCAATGTTTTGCGCACGGCAGTGATTTATGGTGCCAACGGTGCTGGTAAATCGTGTCTGGTGAAGGCGCTTGGCCGACTCAAGACCATGGTGGCAGCGGGAATTCTGCCTCCTACTGCCTTCAGGGATGCCAACAAGTATAATGACCCGGAAATGCCTGTTTCTATTGAAGTGGAGTTCGGCACGGAGTTAGACCAGTATTCCTACGGGGTGAGTTATCGCGGCAACCTCTGCATGGAGGAATGGCTGTATTCCACTATCAAAAAACCTGTGTGCGTGTTTGAACGCAAATACGATGTGCAGACAGGAAAGACGAGCATCAATTTGGCGGCGGGGAAAAAGGACGCAGAGAAAACAAAACTGCTGATTTCGCTGTTGGAGGACAACCTGCTAAAGGGTAACGAACTGATGCTATCGAAACACGATGTGGTGAAGAACGGCCAGATGACGGATGCTTTCTTGTGGCTGACCACCAAACTGCACGTCATCTTCCCTGAGACACGTTCGACCTCCATTTTCGACAATAGATATTCCGATGAAGGGTTCAAGTCGCAGTCCGAAGCACTCATTTCAGCCTTGGATCTCGGCATCAACGAACTGACCTTGAAGGACGAGGATATTGAGTCGTTCAAGCAGAGCATTTCGGAATGGCCCGAACTGGTACAGGGCGTGGATGGCATTGTCAAGCGCCTTTCCCGTTCTCCGGAGGGACAGGAAGAGGTGATGATAGACACGGGTGCCTTCACCGTCAGCATGCGCCGCGAAGGCAGCAAGTATTTCGTGCGTCGTGTAAAAGCTCTGCATAAGGTGAACGACAGTCTCTATGACTTCGAACTGAAGGAAGAGTCGGACGGCACCCAGCGTATCTTCGACTTCGTGCCGATGGTGCAAAATGTCAAGAGCGAGGCATGCACCTACGTTATCGACGAGTTGGATCGCAGCCTGCATCCTACGCTGGTACGGACGTTGGTTTCGCGTATTGTCAATGACAGGAACATGAAGGGCCAGTTGATTTTCACTACCCACGATGCGGGACTGCTCGACGGGCAGGTATTCCGCAACGACGAGATTTGGTTTGCCGAGAAAGACCGCGAGACGCAGAGCACCCACCTCTATACGCTCGACGAGTTCAAGCCTCGTGCAGACTTGGATTTGGAGAAAGGCTATCTCAACGGACGCTTCGGCGCCATTCCTTTCCTGGCACGTTTCAACGAATTAAACTGGGAGTAACATGGGATTCAAGGTTAGAGGTTATATAAGGGAAGTTCCCCAAGAGAAGGTCCGCGACTACTCCCTGTTTGCCATCGCGACGGAGGGTACCGAGCGCGAGCCGGACTACTTCAGGCTTTTCGACGGTATAGACCGTATCAAGGTAGATATTATCGAGCCGGAAACGTCGGACGACGAGGATGCATCTGAAAAGCGGAAAGCCTCTTCGCCCTCGAAAGTGCTGGAGAAGGTCAAGGCGTATATCAGCAAGAATCAGTTGAGTGCCGAGGACGGCGACTCGCTTTGGTGCGTCATCGACGTTGACCGTTGGCCGCAGAAGCAGATAGAGGAACTGCATGCGTTCTGTGCGCAGAAGGACAACTGGCATCTGGTCATCAGCAATCCCAGCATTGAAATCTGGCTTCTGTATCATAAACGGGCTGATTTGACAGACCTCGGCATTCAGACCGCCAACGATGCCAAACAGGCACTCGACAAGATAGAGAAGGGTGGCTATTACTATATCAAGTACCTGCCGTTGATGCTCGATGCCATCAAGAATGCCCGCAATGCAGACTCAAATCCAGACGGCTATATCCCCGAGCTATTGCAGACCAAGGTCTATCAGTTGGGCCGTGCGCTCTACGAACGCATGGGCAAGGTACGTTTTGAGAAATTCGTAGCCTCGCTGCCCAGTATTGAGAAGGAAATACTGAAACAGAAGAAAAAACAATAAAACTACCAAACATTTATGACACGCCAACCGAATACGGGAATAGGTAAGTCAAAGAAAGATATTGTATCAATTAATATGTAATTTGGTCAATGATGGATATAAAACAAAAAATAGAAAAAGCCCAAAAGGTGCTTAACGAAGAAGGTAATGTTGTAAAAACGCGGGATGACCGTGAGCTGATACTCGTTGATAAGGACGGAAAGGTACAGAATTCAGACAGTTGTGGGTGGATGCCTGATGATGGAGAAGTTAATAAATCTGTGTTTCGCACACGTATTGAACCATGGTTGACTTCTCTATTCCAGTCAGAGCATTTGTCACTACTTTGTGGTTCTGGTATTACTAATGCTATCAGTTTCTTGGCTGGAGCAGTTGGCAGCACTACGATGGGAGCAACCAAATTCACTCAATTTGAGGATGAGATTCAAGAGGCTGCCGAGGCTTCAGCAGAGGCCAGTGGACGTAAGAAAGGTAATATAGAAGACCAGATAAGGACGGCCAATGATCTGCTGCGAGGGCTGAAAATCTTAAAGAAGATCACAGAGGCAACAGCTTTAGAGACAGAATTGAACAAGATTGTCTCAGAATTTGCGAAATCGATATTACTCTCTGAAAATGGGATAGCAACAGCTGCTGAAGATAAACGGGAAAACGCCTATTCTATACTCGTTAATTTTCTTCTCAGTTTTGCAAGTCGGACAGGAAATAGAGAAAGGCTAAACATATTCACAACCAATTATGACCGATTGATTGAGGTCGGAGCAGAATTGGCAGGTGTACACTTGATGGATAGGTTTGTTGGAACCATGATGCCAGTATTTCGGTCTTCAAGATTAAATCTTGATATCCACTATAATCCTCCTGGAATACGAGGAGAACCACGTTATCTTGAAGGTGTAGCGAGATTGACTAAGCTTCATGGTTCTGTTGATTGGATACAAAATGGCAGTGAAATAAGACGTGTAGGATTACCTTTTGGAGCTGAAAATATAGCGCCATATTTGAGCGCGCCAGGACTGAAAGGGGCTGATGCACTAAAGTTGATGATATATCCAAATTCTGCAAAAGACCGTGAAACAGCAGAATATCCCTACGTAGAGTTATTCCGTGATTTTGCTGCAGCTATTTGCAGACCAAATAGCACTTTGGTGACATATGGATATGGCTTCGGAGATGAGCACATCAACCGTGTTATTCATGATATGCTGACTATCCCTTCAACACACTTAGTGGTCATTTCTTATAACGACCCGATTGGTCGTATATTAAAATTTTACTACGAGTCGGCACATTATGCACAAATGTCTGTTTTGATCGGTAAAGATTTGGGGGACATTACCAATTTGGCTAACGACTATTTGCCTAAATCTGCTATTGACAGGACTACCATTAGAATGGCAGAACTATTACAGCACAGAATGGGTGCTGATTCAAAAGTGTCTGCAACAATATCTTCAGTTTCATCTTCACCAGTCACTCCTTCGTCTTCTATCTCCACAACTTCAACAACACCAATCGTATAGAACATGATTACAACCCCCATTGAACAGTTGGCTTCGCTTCGAATTGGTACGGTGGAATTTATTTCGCCAGACAGGATTGAAGTGTTGCTTGACATAGAATCGCCTGACAGTGTAGCTCTTAATACAGGTACCCCAAGGAACTTCCCACGTATAAACGGATACGTAATGATTCCCGTTGATTTGGGCTTTGTAGTAGGACAAGTTTCATGGATAACAATTCAGCGCTCCCCATATCCTAAGCGTAGCGGTTTTCAAGATTTCGGCTTGATAGATTTGCCTTTTCCACTGCGAAAGATGGAATTACAACCACTAGGGACACTTGTGGAAACAGAGAAAGGCCATAAGTTTAAACGCGGATTGGAAGCATTCCCATCGGTAGGAGATATTGTAATCTTACCAACGGAAGATCAGTTGAAATCTATCATTGAATCAGGAGAGAACCGAAGGGTGTTTATTGGTAATAGTCCACTTATGGGTAATGCCAAGGTAATGATAGATCCTGATAGATTATTTGGACAACATCTTGCCGTTTTGGGTAATACAGGTAGTGGAAAATCATGTTCGGTAGCAGGTCTTATCAGATGGTCACTTGACAGTGCAGAGAAGCAAAAAGTAAATAATCAAGTCCCAATCAATAGCCGTTTTATAGTATTAGATCCAAATGGAGAATACAGCAAGGCATTTGCAGATAAAACGGATGCAAATATCTACACAGTTAATGTAGAAGAAGGAGACGGGAAGAAACAATTACAAGTCCCACTTTGGTTTTGGAATACCGATGAATGGTGTGGTTTTACTAAAGCATCCCCTAAAACGCATAGAACAACGATAGTTCACGCACTGAAGTCTGTGAGAAGTGGCAATGTATTTGAGACTGTAAGCAAGGAACACGATTTAGCTTCTTTTGTGCGTACAGTAATCAATACGATTGAGGTATATAAGAGTAAAGGAACACCTTGGGGAAGCTTTCCCGCTCCCAAGAACTTCAGAGAATCACTTCTGAAATGGAATGCAGGTGTAATTACAGACGATAGTTATTCTCAAGAATTGAATGAAGCGATAAGCGCTTTTAATTCAAAAGTGAATGACTATGAAAGGGTCAGATCTGTTCAATACTCCAATCAAGATTATAAAAGAGACGAAGTAGATGCCTTACTTTCTTTGCTGAGAGATGTTTTTACTGAAGCTGGTGGTCGTGATGAAGAATTCCTGCCTACAGACGAGGATAGTCCAATTCCATTCTCTGGAAATAATTTTGTACGTTCTATAGAAGCCAATGCGGAGATACTAAATACATCGGACTATATTGTTACTCTAATGCCACGCATAAAGACACTATTGGCAGATGTACGGGTAAAAAAAGTTATTGATAATGAGAATCTGAATCTGAGTGAGTGGTTGAGTAATTATATAGGTTCAGATAATAAGGAGTCATTGACTATTATCGATCTTGCGTTATTGCCCTCAGATGTTACAAGTATAGTAACTGCCGTGATTGCTCGTATGGTGTTTGAGGCTCAACAGCGTTACCTAAAATTAAACAAACAATGCTTACCTACTGTATTGGTTATGGAAGAAGCTCACTATTTCGTTAAACGTTATAATGACGACATAGAGAATATAGGCCCTACCACCCAATGCTGTAAAGTATTTGAGAAGATAGCACGAGAAGGAAGAAAGTTTGGTCTTGGATTAGTGCTCTCTTCACAAAGACCTTCTGAATTATCTCCAACAGTACTTTCTCAATGCAATTCGTTTTTGTTGCACCGAATATCAAATGATCGTGATCAAGAATTGGTACATCGTTTATTACCTGACAATATGAGAGGTGTTCTACGTGAGATGCCATCACTTCCATCCCAATATGCAGTTCTGTTGGGTTGGGCATCTGAATTACCTGTCATGGTGAAGATGAGAACACTACCTAAATCACAATGTCCACAATCTGATGACCCTGATTATTGGGATGTTTGGACGGGATATAGCGAACGTAAAATAAACTGGGATCAAATTGCTGATGAGTGGCAGAATAAGAAAGAAGATAATCCAACAGAATGATAGTTTGAAATAATGATAATCTTGTGTACCCACAAATAAGAGAGAACAATGACACACCAACCGAACAAGCAATTTAACACCTACAAGGAGGGGCTGGACCTGGAGTTCCTGCGGGAGTACTGCATGGAGCACGGGGAGCGGCGCGTGATGGAGCGGGGCGAGACGCTGGAGGAGGCGGGCGAGCCGGCGCAGTGGGTGGCCTTCGTGGAGCGGGGCTGCTTCAAGTACATGGTTCACAACGACGAGGAGGGCAAGGACTACTGCACGGGCTTCGCCTTCGAGGGCGAGTTCGTGTCCGACTTCCCCTATTGCCTCGACGGCGACGTGTCGGAGGTGAGCATC
>JAEEGH010025454.1_pt1 | contig 11865 bp, 7 predicted proteins | sample 9134181 | NCBI WGS metagenome assembly JAEEGH01 (sample SAMN16246544, study PRJNA631951) | gut metagenome | biome: gut microbiome; feature: rumen; material: DP-attached | host: Bos | place: Iran: Karaj | collected 2018-10
TCCATGCAGCCTTCGAACATCTTGTAGCCTTCGTTCTTGTAGACCATCAGCGGGTCCTTCTGGGCGTATCCGTGGAAACGGATAGAATCCTTCAGCTGGTCCATGGCGTACAGGTGTTCCTTCCATACCTGGTCGATGGTCATCAACAGGAAGCGGCGTTCGATCTGACGGAAGTCGGTTTCCGGAATGATCTTGCCGAGCTTTTCGTAACGGGCCTTGCAGAGCGCGATGATTTCGTCAAGCACCTGTTCAGGCGTCTTGCTCATGGCGTCTTCGAGCGTGAGGCTGTATTCCATGCCGAGGCTGCGCTGCAGGTCGACGTGGAGTCCTTCGAGGTTCCAGGCTTCGGCGTAGCTCTTTGCCGGAATGTAGGTGGACACCTTGATATCGCAGGCGTCCTCGATACGGTTCATGATTTCTTCGCTGATGTCTTCGCCGTTCAGAATGCGGCGGCGGAGCCCGTAAATCACCTTGCGCTGTTCGTTCATCACGTTGTCGTAGTCGAGCAAGTGCTTACGGATATCGAAGCTCTGGCCTTCCACGCGGCGCTGTGCACCACGAATCGAGCGGCTCACGATCGGGTGGGTGATCACTTCGTCTTCGCCCACGCCAAAGCGGGTCATCAGGTTCTTCACGCTGTCGCCACCGAAGATACGCATCAGGTTGTCGTCGAGGCTAAGGAAGTACTGGCTGGAACCTGGGTCGCCCTGACGGCCGGAACGGCCACGCAGCTGGTTGTCGATACGTCGGGATTCATGGCGTTCGGTGCCGAGCACGTGCAAGCCACCGAGCTCGGTAACTCCCGGGCCAAGGGCGATGTCGGTACCACGACCGGCCATGTTGGTTGCAATGGTCACCTTGTCCTTGTGGCCGGCGTACTGGATAATTTCAGCTTCGCGGCCATGGTTCTTGGCGTTCAGCACTTCGTGCGGAATGCCTTCCTTTTCCAAGAGACCATGCAGGTGTTCGGACTTTTCGATGGATGCCGTACCCACGAGGAGCGGCTGGCCCTTGCTGTGGCGTTCCTTGATTTCGGCCACGATGGCTCGCCACTTGGCATCTTCGGACTTGTACACCATGTCCTGCAGGTCCTTGCGGATGCAGGGGCGGTTGGTCGGAATCACCCAGGTGTTCATGTTGTAGATCTTGATGAATTCCGTCGCTTCGGTTTCGGCGGTACCTGTCATACCCGAAAGCTTCTTGTACATGCGGAAGTAGTTCTGGAAGGTGATCGTCGCGAGCGTCTGGTTTTCGCGACGGATCTGCACGCCTTCCTTGGCTTCGATCGCCTGGTGCATACCGTTGCTGTAACGGCGGCCTTCCATGAGGCGGCCCGTATTTTCGTCGACGATGATGATTTCGGTATCGCGGACGATGTAGTCCACGTCCTTTTCGTAAAGGTACCAGGCCTTGAGGGCGTTATCGAGGAAGTGCACCCAGTCGGCATGTTCGCCGTACAGGTTCGTGATGTGCATGAGTTCCTGGATGTGGTTCACGCCCTTTTCGGTGAGCTGGATGTTCTTATCCTTTTCGTCGACCGAGAAGTCCTTGTTCTTGATGAGCTGCTTGGCGATCTCGTTTGCCTTGGCGTACTTTTCGGTAGCATCCTCGGCAGGGCCACTGATGATAAGCGGCGTACGGGCTTCGTCGATCAAGATGGAGTCCACTTCGTCGACGATACAGAAGTTGAGTTCGCGCTGCACCAGCTGGCTGGGCTCGACGGCCATGTTGTCGCGCAGGTAGTCGAAACCGAATTCGTTGTTGGTACCGTAGGTCACGTCGGAGTTGTAGCTCACGCGGCGTTCTTCGGGGTTGAGGCCGTTCACGATGAGGCCCACCGTAAGTCCGAGGAACTTGTAGACCATGCCCATCTGCTTGGCGTCACGGCCAGCGAGGTAGTCGTTCACGGTCACCACGTGCACACCGTGGCCAGAAAGACCGTTCAGGTAAACCGGCAGGGCGGCGGCAAGGGTCTTACCTTCACCCGTTGCCATTTCGGCGATGGCACCTTCGTGGAGCACGAGGCCACCAATCATCTGCACGTCGAAAGGCATCATGCGGAACGGCTTCACCGATTCGGGGTAAAGTTCGCGGACCTTCGCGTACACGGAGGCAGGCAGGTAGACTTCCCATTCGTTCTTGCCGGCGGCAAGTTCGGCCTTCGCGGCGTTCACCGATTCCTGGAGCTCGGGGCCCAGGCGGCTAAAGTCGAAGTTATTTTCGGGCTTGAAGATGTTGAAGATACCCAGGCGGCGGTCGCAAGCTTCTTGGCACACGGCAAAGGCTTCAACCTTGATGTCTTCGAGGGTAGCGCCATTCTTGAGCTTTTCGCGGAATTCCGCACTCTTGGCGGCCAGGGCGGCGTCATCCAGGGCTTCCAGGGCTTCGCGGGCCTTATGGATCTGCTCGATGACAGGGCGCAGCTGCTTGACCTTACGTTCGTGAGGGGTACCAAAGATCTTGTGAAGAACGGTATCGACTATGCTCATCTTTTTCCTTTTTACGGCCGAAGGCACCTGCCCGCGGTCTCTGATTAAAAATTACGGGGATAATGTAGCAAATTGCGTGCCAACGGGAAAATGTTTCGTCCTGAAACAGGGCGAGAATGGCTAGCGCGTTCGACCCAGCGCAAGTATCGCTGCGTTTACGGCGAATGCGGCGATCATCAGGATGTCTCCCGTATGCACCCCGAGGGTTCCTGTAGGGCAGATTTTTCCCGCAAGGGCGAGAATTCCGCCGGTAACGATGGCGGCCGCCACGAATTTCGGCTTTGCATGGAGTCCGAGAAGTCCCCACAGGATAGGGACGGTGAAGGCGCCTGCATATACGGCCAGAGCCAATAACAATGTGCCGATGATGTCGGTAAATACGAGTGCAAGCAGCAGGGCCACGATACCGTTCAGCAGGATTACGATTCTTGCCTTGGCTAGTCCGCGGTTTCCATCCGCATTTTCTTTGTTCTTGTCGAGCCTGAAAAGTCCGCACAAAATAACGGAGCTGCTCAGGAGGGTCGTATCGGCACTGCTGAGGACGACACTCAGGAGCGCGAGGGCAATCAGGGGAATCAGCGGAGTCGGGAGAACTTGCGCGGCAATCGCCGTGATGCGTGCCCCCTGCACGTTTGCGAGTCCTACGCCATATACCGCCAAAAAGCCGATGACAAATGCAACGGGAACAAGTGTCGCTGCGGCCATCGCGATTGCCTTCTTCGCGGTTGCGGTATCCTTCGCGCAGAACATGCGACTGAAGATATCGGGGCCCGCCGTGTAGGTGGTTCCGTAGGTGAGTACCAGCAGGAAAAGGTCTAGCGGCGTGAAGTTCGTGTTGAAGGGGAATGCCGGGGCCTGCTGCAAAATTTCGGAAAGCGGTCGCGCTTCTGCACCGGGGATTCCGCCGAAGAGCGCAAAGCCCGCTACCAGCAAAAGCCCAAGGATAATCAGGCAGGCCTGTAAAAAGTCCGTACGCAGAATGGAAAGCTGCCCGCCTGCGAGTGTGTACCCCGTAAATACGGTCGCGGAGATAACGGCTGCTGCCGTGTAGCTCAGCGACGTGAAGGTCATCAGGAGTTTTGCAGCGGCGATAATCTGGGCGGCGACAATGCCTGTCCATGCAATAGGAATCACCAGGGAGGCGACCAGTCGCGGGCCTTTTCCGTACAAATTCTCTACCAGGTCGGGGAGTGCGTATTTGCCGTGACTGTAGGCGCGGCCTGCAAAGGGAATCAGCGCGACAAGTCCGAGCGCTCCCACGAGCATGAACCAGCTGGCGGCCCCGCCGAGCCTTGATCCGCTATCGACTGCACCGATCACGGCCGACCCGCCAAGAATCGTTGCGACGAGGCTTCCTGCGACTGCCTTCGCGGATGCCCCTTTGCGCGCCACGAAGAAATCGGGAATGTCCCTTACGCGCCGCGCACTGCGCACGGCGATAGCAATTAAAAATACAAGGTAAATAATTAAGGCAATGTTCATATTATGCGACCATAAGAAAGCTTGTCATTGCGGGGTGCCTTGGGGCGACGCGGCAATCTATCTTTAAATTGCCCTGAAAATTTAGAATTTCCGGCTCGCGATGAACATGACGGCCTTCAGCTCCCATTCGCTGTCGACCTGTTTCTGCAGCACTTCTTCGGTAGAGGGGTAGGGCTGGTTTTCGTAGACGCGGTCGCGCGAGATGTTTACCATCAGCATGCCGTTCCACTTGTCGCTAATCTTGACGGATGCCATGGGGGTGATGCTTACTTTCACGAATCCTGGATTGTAGTCCTTGTACCTTTCGTCAAAGTCGTATTCGTGCTTGAAACCGCTCGCGTTCGCCGAAACCATGGCCATGGGCACGCGGCTAAAAGGCAGCATGTAGATGAGTGTCCCGCCGTACCTGTACTTGAACCCGTTGACCGAGTTCTCGTTACCGGCTTTCCAGACCTGTTTGTCGTCGGCCCCTGTGTAGGCGGAATAGGTGAGCTCCGCGGCCCCCTTCAGGATGATCTTCGTCCAGTCGCTTTTGGGGAGGAATGCAAGCAGCGGAATTGTCAGCGCCGAATGGTAGGTCACGCCGTAGGTGTATTCCGTGAAAACGAGGTCCTGCTCGTAGTCCCGTTTTTCGGGGTTGTATATGCCCATGAAGGTTGACGCTTCGCCGTAGTTGATGGCCGTTCCCAGGCTTGTCTGCACGCCCAGTTCCAACAGGTGGATCAGTTCGACGGATGCGTCCAGCTTGATTCCGAAACCGGCAAAGTTCACGTCGCCTGCCGCAAGCCCCTTCAACGAAAGCGCCTTGCCGTAGTCCTGCTGGAGCTTGAGGTTGTAGCCCCAGGCGGGAACCGCGAATGCGAGGAAGGGCCAGTCGTGTAGGGATTCGGAGTTCTTCAGTGCATTGTGCGGAAGGACGATCGAGACGATGGAAAGGATATTTTCTGTCGTGACCTTTAATGTGTTGCCCTCTGCCGGGGCAGCGCCGTTATCCGAGGCGTTCTTTGCCTGAGTACTGTCGGTCGCCGGAGTTTCGGCACCGTGTTCGTCCGTGCGGGCAAACGCAGTGCAAAGGAACACTGCGCAAACCAATTTACCCAAGAACCGAAACGACATATTAGAGTGAATATAGATAAAAAGTGAGTCCTGACGACAGGATGGGGAAATTTTTCCGGCGAGTTCGGCTATTTGGAAGACGGAATGCCGGTTGCCCCTTAATCTACAAAATTTGTATATTCTTCGCAAAGAGGTTTGTATGTACCGTTTTTCGCATTTCTTTGCCGCATTTATTATTTGGACAGCCCTTTGTGCCGTACCCGCCCTCGCCTTTGATGTCTCGGTGAAGGCGAACGTGGACAACGCCCAGGTGTTCGTGGGTGACATGTTCAATTATGAAATTCAGGTGACCGCTCCCGAAAATGCCATTGTTGACCTTCCGAGCTTTGTCGGAAACCTCGGAAGTTTCGAAGTCAAGGAAATGAAGAACGAGAAGGTGACCGAGGGCATGCCCAAGGGAACCGCGAAGTTCGTATGGTTTGCGACCCTCAACACCTTCGTGAGCGGCGATTTTCTGATTGCGCCACAGCAGGTGAACGCCGTAGTGGGTAACGATACCGTCAAGGTGAATACCGACCCCGTGGCCGTGAAGGTCTCGACGCGTACCACTGGCGAAGAAGACGACATCTTGGAAGCGGAGGACCCGCTGGATGACCCGAGGCTCCCGCAGTGGATTTACGTCTTGCTGATTGTCGTGGGGGTTGCACTCCTCGTGTTCCTCGGCTGGTTCCTGCACAAGAAATTCGCGAAGAAGGGCGAGGCCCCGAGGCTTCCGCCTTACGAAGAGGCCGTGCTTGCGCTCAAGGAACTGCGTGCGAAGAATTACCTTGCCGAAGGGAACCAGGGCGACTACTTTATGGCGCTCGGATTTATTGTGCGCCGCTACATCGAACGCCGATTCGAGGTGGACATTCTCGATGCGACCGTGGCCGAACTCAAGCAGCGCATGGCGCACGTGGCAGGGCTTCCGCAGGCCTACAAGGAATCGGTGGTGACGCTTGCCGTCGAGACCGAACCGGTGAAATTCGCGAAGATGAAGCTCGAAGGCGAACGCTGCCGTTTCTGGGACGAATGGGCCGACCGCCTGCTCGAAGATACGAAGCCTACGCCAGAAGAACAGCAGGCCGCTCGCGCTCAAAATAAGTAAAGTGCGGATGTTTACAGGTGAGTCCATTTCTGTGGATTGGATCACTGTACGAGTCCCTTAAATAAGTGTATATTGGGGGTACCACGGGCAAGGTTGGCGCGGGGTTAATTGAGGTTTTTATGAAGTTTGCAATTCTCGGATGCGGGCATATCGCGACAAAGATGGCCGCTGCGGTCAAGACTCTTGAAAAGAAGGGGATGGGGGTAGAGGCGTATGCCGTTGCGTCGCGTTCCCTGGAAAAGGCGCAGAAGTTTGCCGACGATTACGGATTCGGACGCGCGTATGGCAGCTACGAGGAACTTGCGAATGACCCGCAGGTGGACTTGATTTATGTGGCGACGCCGCATTCCGAACATTACCAGAATGCGCTACTTTGTCTGAACGCAGGCAGGAATCTGCTTGTCGAAAAGGCGTTTACCGCGAATGCGCTGATGGCATCCGAAGTCGTTGCGCTTGCCGAAGAAAAGGGTGTGTTCCTTTGCGAGGCGATGTGGACGCGATTCCTGCCGGCAGTGCAGATGGTCAAGGACTGGATTTCGGCGGGGAAAATCGGTGAGGTCAAAAGTGTGGAAGCCGATTTCTCGATGCCGCTTTCGCATATCGAACGTTTGCAAAAGCCGGAACTTGCAGGCGGTGCGCTTTTGGACTTGGGCATTTACAGCCTGACTTTTGCGGACATTTTCTTGAATGGTGACGGTGCGAATCATATTGTCAAAACCGAGACGGAATGCGTCAAGTTCCATACGGGTGTCGATGCTACGGACTGGATCGACTTGACTTATAAAAATGGCCAGGTGGCGCACCTCAAGACCTCTATGGTGGCGCCGCTCAAGAACGAAGGCGTGATTTACGGCGAAGATGGATTTATCCGCGTACAGAATCTGAACGATATGGTGGAAATCCAGCGGTTCGATGTCGCCGGAACTCTGGTGGAATCCGTCATTCCTCCTCGCATCGAAAATTGCTACGAGTACGAGGTGCTGGGCTGCAAGGCCGCCCTGGAGAAAGGCCTCGAGGAATGCCCCGAAATGCCGCACGCGAAGACGATGCAGATGATGACGCAGATGGATAGCCTCCGTGCCGCGTGGGGTGTAAGTTACCCGTTCGAGCTCAGCCCCGGCGAAGTCTGGGACCGCAGCGGCGACAGGTCAATTCTCGAAGTTTATGATATTGAAACGGGCAAGTCGGAAGTGCTCGACGAATTTGATCGCGTCATCGAGGCTCCCAACTGGAGCGCCGACGGCAAGTTCCTCACTTTCAACAGCGAAGGCCGCATCTATAAATATGAAATTTCGTCGGGCGAAGTCACCGAAGTGCCGAGTTACTTTGTCGATAATTGCAACAACGACCATGTGCTTTCTCCGGATGGCGAAGGCCTCTATGTGAGCCACCATACTAAAGAAGACAGGCTTTCGCGCATTTACAAGATTTTCTTTGACGGTCGCATGCCGGAACTGGTGACGCCGCTTGCTCCGAGCTACCTTCACGGTATCACTCCCGACGGCAAGATGCTCGCCTACTGCGCCGAACGGAATGGCGAATATGACATATACGCCATTCCTGCCACGGGCGGTAACGAGACTCAGCTCACGACGGCTCTCGGCCTGAACGACGGCCCCGAATATGACTGCGACGGGGAATATATTTGGTTCAACTCGGTTCGTACCGGCCGTATGCAGGCGTGGCGCATGAGGGCTGATGGCTCCGAACAGACGCAGATGACATTCGATGCGCATTGGAACACCTGGTTCCCGCATATTTCGCCCGACCGCACGAAGGTCGTGATGCTCGCCTACCACGAACGTGACGTGCGCCCCGGCGAACATGTCCCGAACAAGAATGTGGAAATCCGCCTGATGACCGGTAGCGATAAAACCGGTTGGAGCAAGCCGCGTACGATTCTAAAGCTGTTCGGCGGCCAGGGAACGATCAACGTGAACTCGTGGGCCCCCGACAGCAAAAAGTTTGCGTATGTAAGGTACGAAAAAAAGTAACACTCCCACTGTCATCGATGACATCGGAGGCGCCTGTCATCCCCGCGGGAATCTCTCTGCTAGCCGCTTTTACTGACAGCTGAAGCCTTGCAACTCAAGGCCTGCACGCATCTCGCCGTAAGTCGAGGTGCGCTTCATGTCCATTGCCTTCATGAATCGGCAATCGTTGTCGATATGCATACGGAACCCGGTCATGGTGGGTTCCACTTCTCCCTTGCCGCTTGCGCGTACGTGCTCAATCATCTGTTCGCGCCTGTCGCTCATTTCTGGAGGAACGAAAACGTCTGTCACGATGTCGACATTTTCAATCTCGGTGGCGCCGAATACAAATGAGATGGTCACTAGGTTCTTTAGTCCGTTGAATTGGCCGGGTGTTTTGCAAACAAGGTTCTTCGGGGAATTTTTCGACTTCTTGGCCTTGGCGGATTGGGTGGCCTTCGCCTTGGGATTCGGCGTGTACTGCAAGGCTGCGAGCAGTTCCTCTTCCTTGACAGCGCCGATTAATTTGTTTACAATTTTGCCGTCTTTGATGAGGAAAAAGGTGGGGAATGCCTGGATCGGGAGTGACGCCTTGATTCTTTCGATACCCGGTTCGTCGATGCCGACCGAGGCAATCTTGATGTCGCTGTAATTTTTAGCGATGCTGATAAGCGTCGGAATCATGATGAGGCACGGCGGGCAGCTGGTCGAAGAAATTTCCAGGATGACCGGCTTTTTGGAATGCAGAATTTCGCTTTCGAAATTGCTGTCGTTCACCTTGACGATTTTGATGTCTTCGCTGTAGGCTGGGGTGTCGTTTTTTGCAGTGGCTAAAGTTAAGGCGCCCGCCATAAAGATAATGGCAGAGGCGCAGGTTAAAAAGTGAGTCCGTTTCATACGAAACAATATAGGAAAAAGCTATAGCCTTACCTCTTGTTTCGGCGATTGTAGTCGGCGTCGACGTTCCTTTTCCAAGCACGTTCATTCACGCGTTTGTTGCGGATGTCTGTCATGAGGCAACACTCCGCTTCGTACATCATCTTGATTCCCTCACCGTCGTTTACGAAGTTGGCGGCTCGGTCTTCGCTGATGCCGAAGTTCCTGGCAGTTTCGATGGCGTCGATATTTGCGCCGAGGAAAATGAATTCCCAGCCGTATTTCTGCTTTTGGCGCTCGATCATCTGCTTCACGTGTTCGGCGGAATATTTGCGGCTCGAATTTTCGTAGCCGTCGGTGGTGATGACGAAGATGGTCTTTTCGGGACGGTCTTCGTCGCGGGCGTACTTGTGCACGTTTCCGATGTGGTGGATGGCGCCACCGATGGCGTCGAGGAGCGCCGTGCCGCCGCGGGCATAGTATTCCTTGTCGGTGAGCGGGGCGATGCTTGCAAGCGGTACGCGGTCGTGGAGCACTTCCATTCCGGTGTCGAAGAGAACGGTGGAGACGTATGCCTCGCCGGGTTCCTGCTTCTGCCTTTCGATGGTGCTGTTGAAGCCCCCGATGGTGTCCTTTTCGAGCCCGCTCATGGATCCGCTGCGGTCGAGGATGAATACGATTTCGGTGAGTCCTTGTTTCATGATTGCCTCCGTGCCGCTATGTGTGCGGCTTAGGTAATGGCGGCTGGCATTGCGCACTCGCGATTTTTGCCTTCGCTGCCGGTTAACGGAAACAATTATAGATGCCGTAAAGGGCAAATTGGTCGCCTGGCAGGCGACATTTTAAAATGGCGTTTTTGAGCGAAATTCGGCAGTTATGCGCCGAGAGTCGGTTGCCCGAACTTGAAAAGCATACTGTTGATTTCCCAGATATCGTATTTCTGGTGTTCAATAAAGTAGGTCACAATCAGGTCCCCCTTGTTGGAGGGCGAAAGTGCGAGTTCCGCGCGGGCAAGCAAATCGTTTGTCTCGTCCAGGTTCAGGTGGAGCGCGATGGCGAGTGCGAGTACGGTTTTCTTGGTGGGCTTGTACTTTACGTTGCTGCGGATTTTCGAGAAATGCTTGCGGTCGATATTTGCATTCTTGTATACTTCGACATCGTCCAGGTTCTTTTCGTGAATCAAATGGAATAGCTTGTCGCAGAAAGTTTCGCCCGGTTTCGCGAGAATGTCGTCAAGGGTTGCTGAGGCCTCGGCGTGCAAACACTCTGGTTCGGGAACCTCCGCATCCGACATTTCTCTGATGGCATAACATGCCTTTTCAAGGCGATGGGTGTTCCAGTTGATATTCCCGTTTTCATCCCACCGCTGTCGAACATAACCGCGAACATCTTCGTATTTGTCGTTGACGTAATTATCGTCGATGTAGGCGTGAATGTCGCTGTACAGGTCTTCGGAAACCTCGAATGCCTTGCGGTCGAAAACGACCAACTGTACATCCATTTCGTTTGTCTGCAAAAACGTGCCGATGGCCTTTAATGCAATCTTCAGCGCGCTGTCCTTGGGGAATTTGAACACGCCGCTTGAAATTAGTGGAAATGCGATCGATTCGCAGCCGAGTTCCTTCGCCTTTTCAAGCGCATTACGGTAGCAGCTTTCGAGCGCAAGACTTTCACCGGACTTGCCGTCGTTCCACTTGGGGCCTACGGTATGGATGATGTACTTTGCGTCAAGCGCAAACGCGGGCGTCACTGCCACTTCGGCAACGCCTAGGGGGCCGACTTTTTCACGTGCCGCAAGCAGTTCCGTGTGGCCGGCCGCCTGGTAAATATGGTATTCCGCGCCACCTCCGCAAATGGGGTTCTTGTTTGCGGAATTCACGATGGCGTCGGCCTTGACTTTGGTGATATCGTTGCGTACAATTTTTAGTGGCATAGTAGGAACAGTCCGGTTTGACCCTAATAATATGCGAATATATAATAAAAATGCCAAATTTATTAGTACTATATGAACAACTGAAGTGATAAAAGATCGCTTTTTGCTCTGTGTGTTACGAAATGCTAAAAAACGAAAAAAATGGGATCGGATTTTAAGGGGCTTTTTTTATATTGCATTCAAAAGAAAAGGCTTTAATACATGGCACGTATCTCGAAATCGGCAAAATCGTCGCAATCCTCGGCGACTCTCGGCTTTGAACAGCAAATCTGGAACGCCGCTTGCGAACTCTGGGGGCACATCCCTGCAGCGGACTACCGCAAAATTTTCACCGGGCTCATTTTCTTGCGCTACATTTCGGCCGCATTCGAAAAACGTTATAACGAACTCGTCGCCGAAGGCGAAGGCTTTGAAGAAGACCTCGACGAATACGTGAGCGAAAACATTTTCTTTGTACCGCAAAACGCCCGCTGGTCCGAAATCGCGAAAGCCGCCCACACCCCCGAAATCGGCAAGATTCTCGACCAGGCGATGATCGAAGTCGAGAAGAACAACAAGGCGCTCAAAGGCGTGCTCCCAAAGAACTACGCGGCCCCCGACCTCGATAAGCGCGTGCTCGGCAACGTGGTCGATGTGTTCAGCAACATGGACATGAGTGACACCGAGGCAAGCAAGGATTTACTCGGCCGCACCTACGAATACTGCATCGCGCAATTCGCAAGCTACGAAGGCGTCAAGGGCGGCGAATTCTACACCCCCGCAAGCGTCGTGAAAACCATCGTGAGCATCCTCAAGCCGAGCGAAGGCAAGCGCGTCTATGACCCCTGCTGCGGTTCCGGCGGCATGTTCGTGCAGAGCATCAAGTTCATTCAAGACCACAGCGGCAACCGCAACAACGTAAGCGTTTAC
>JAEEGH010025455.1_pt1 | contig 11865 bp, 9 predicted proteins | sample 9134181 | NCBI WGS metagenome assembly JAEEGH01 (sample SAMN16246544, study PRJNA631951) | gut metagenome | biome: gut microbiome; feature: rumen; material: DP-attached | host: Bos | place: Iran: Karaj | collected 2018-10
ATATAACAAAAAGTGGAGTTCTTTTATGTCTAATGCTCTTGAAGATGTTGAAAACAGAGTTCGTAATTTCTCTTTAGCAGAACAAATTCATCTTTTGAATTTCATTGCAGGCAACATAAACAAACGATCTTCCATTCTAAAAAGTCAATATTCCGAAGAAGAATCTTTGCAAAAAATACGCGAATCAAGTCTTACTGCTGTTTGGGAGACTGTAAAGGATGATACGTGGTGATATTTATATGCTTGACTTTGGCATACCCTTACATCAAATACTATAAACGCAGACATGCGGGGAAATGTTTTTCTTCCGAAAAGACTATCAGAGGATGGCTTTCTCAACAATTACAATCTGCTGATTTTTGCTTCGCGGTTTTTCAGGAATTGTGTATTTCAGTTTTCCTTCCTCAATAAGCGGAATAATGTAATTCTTCACAAAATATGCCGGATGTTTTTCGTCAAAGCCAAACTGTTTAGCAATCACTTCTTTTGATCTTGGTTTCCGGCAAAAATCTATTATCTCTTCTGTTAATCGATTTTCAGATTTTTTTTCATTATAGAGAGTGACTTTAAATGTTCCTCTTGTATTTTCAAATTTTGGCTCAAGTAAGCCTGCCTTTTTCATCTCTGCGTAGATTGTAGGAATACCGGAGTATCTGTTTTCTGTCGTATTTAAGATTTCCATAGCAGCGGCAATAAATGGATTTCTTACATCTGCTTTAGTTTTTCCAAGTTCATCGAGTGTGAGACGTCCGTATAATCCGCCCGGATTTGAAACTTCAATTCTATCAGGATACATTTCGATACGGATTGGATCATTTTCTGTATGAATACTGTAGTCACGATGAATCAGCGCGTTCAGGATAATTTCTCGAATGGCTTTTACCGGATATTCATAAACATCATTACGGTGACCGGTTTCATCAACTACAGTTGAAATTTTCATATTCTGCTGAACGAAAGCAAGTGCGCTTTCAAGCATCTGGGGAATTGTTCCATCAAGCCTCTTGTTTACAAGAAAACGTTCTCCGGTTGCTGCTTCTTCTGCATAAGTATTCGATGAACATACAACAGCTACAATATCAAGATTTGGCGAAAGATACTGAGGATATTTACCGAACAACATTATTCCGCAGACAGTAGGATTTCCTTCCTTGTCTGAAAGTCCGTTTAATGTAATAAGAGTTTTCTTGTCCATATTTACAAGGTTCGGTTTTACAGAAACCGCCTTAGCAATAAATCCGTCCAGCTGGATCTGGTCGATCATGGAATCATCGATTCGCCTGCTTGTCCTAAGCTCATCTTCCGTTTTATATTTGAAGGCATCATAACTGTAGATTTCATATTCGGTCATCGGTAAATCAGCATCCCCGATTCGGATATAAGAACCCTTGCTTTTTCCTTTTCCAGTGTAATAGCATGGTTTACTTACAGAATCCATCTCTGCAATTTCTGCAGAGGCAACAATCTTCCCTTCATATTTGCAAAAACTTATCAGAGGTCTGACTACAGGCTCCATTTCTTTTGCCTGCTCAACAATTTTCTTTTCAAGATCATCAGGATTCTGAATTCCGCAAACTTTATAGCCCGCTTTTTCATCAATTCCGAAAATAATAATTCCGCCCTCGGTGTTGGAAAAACTTGAAAAACTGTCATAAAGCTTTTCTGGAGTCCCACCCTTTGAGCTTTTAAATTCTATTTGTGAAGTCTCGGTTTTTCTTTCCTTTATTTTCGTAATCAGGTCGATTAATTCAGATTCCTGCATAATTTCTCCCATAAAAACATCATTTTACGAAAATAATATCACAGATTACGAAAATATGCAATTTTACGAAAATATTTTACGAAAATAAATGTGAAGGAGGTCATTATGACTATTGATTTCATTTGTAATTCGCTCCTGGATTTTCTTAGGCAAAACAATTATAGGAAAACTACGTGAGTCTATTACAAAAGAATAACGAATCAGTTCAGGCGTTTCTGTAAGGATTAAAACGCCTTTGGACAACAAAGCCCGGCAGTTAACTGCCGGGCTTTATGTTATACAAAATTCTTCAAGTACTCTCTTACAATGTCAGGAACACTTTGTAAGCCTTGTATGCCTGTTCAATATCAAAGCAGTTTGTTACTTCCCAGGGAGCGTGCATGCTCAAAACTGCAACACCCGCATCCAGGACGTTCATTCCGTATTTGGCGGCAAGGTACGCGATTGTTCCGCCGCCTCCCTCGTCTACTTTTCCCAGCTCTGCCATCTGGTAGCGCACTTCTGCCTTATCGAGCACGTTTCTAAGTCGTGCGATAAATTCAGGATTGGCATCGCTTGCACCGCTTTTGCCGCGGCTTCCTGTGTACTTGTTGAATACAATTCCGCCGCCAAGGTATGAGGTGTTCAATTTATCAAAAAGATCTGCATTCATCGGGTCAAAAGCCGCATTTACGTCGCTTGAAAGCATATTTGAATTAGCAAGGCATCGTCGTACGGTAAGTTCGCTGTAAGGGCTCTCTGAGCGTTCTACGAGCTCTGCAACGGCATTTTCAAAGAAGTGGCTTGCCATTCCTGTTGCACCAACGCTTCCGATTTCTTCCTTATCAACACAAAGACAGCACTGTGTCTTTACACCCGCCTTGCTGTCAAAAAGTGCCATGGCAGAAGTGAATGCGCACGAACGGTCATCCTGGCCGTATCCCAAAATCATCGAGCGGTCCAGACCAAGGTCACGGGCGTTTCCTGCAGGAACAACTTCAAGTTCGCTTGAACCAAAGTCTTCCGGTTCAATTCCGTATTTATCCTTTAAGATTTTGAGGATGTTCTTTTTTGCAAGGTCTTTTGCCTTTGATTTTTCTTTTGAATCATCCTTGTCGTGTTTTACCGGAGATTCACCGCCAATGATAAGGTCAAGTTTTTCTCCCGGAATAAACTCCGCTGCCGGAGCCTTCATCTGTTTCTGCGCCAGATGAGGAAGAATATCTGAAATTACGAATACAGGGTCATCCGGATCTTCACCGATTTTTACATTGATGGTCTTGCCATCCTTAGTGCAGACAACTCCGTGAAGGGCCAGGGGCATTGTAACCCACTGATATTTTTTAATTCCGCCGTAATAATGTGTATTAAGGTAAACCAGAAATTCCTGTTCGTAGAGGGGATTCTGTTTAACATCAAGGCGCGGGCTGTCGATGTGGGCGCCAAGAATATTGATTCCGTTTGAAAGCTCTTCTGAACCAATCTGAAAGAAGGCAACTGCCTTGTTCATTTTGGAAACATAAACTTTGTCGCCTTTTTTGAGGCTTTTAACATCATTTATATCTTTGTAACCATGCTTTTTTGCCTGTTCGATTAAAAATGCATTGCATTCCCGTTCGGTTTTACCCAAATTCAAAAAGTTTTTATATTCTTGAATTAAATCCATTTTTTTCTCCTTATGGTTTATTTATGCAGAATTCAAAAAGTTTAAAGTAAAAAAGCCACAGACAAAAAATCTGTGGCATTGGAGATGGGGGGAATTGAACCCCCGTCCGAAAGTGTAATCCAAATACATCTACATGTTTAGTTATGCGAGGTAGTTGTCGGAAGCAGGTAGCAGCATAACAAGCGTCTGCTTCGTATCCGGCCTAAAAGTCCCGTAAAGCAGGTCAGAATACTTTACAGCAAGTCCCTGTTAGCGACAGAACATTACAAAGTTAGGAACAGCGCCCTGTAAGTTCCGGCCAGGCTGCTTACGCAGCGAGAGCTTCTGCAGAAGAAGCTTCAACAACTTCTTCTTCTTTTCTTGCGAAAATTGCAGTTATTTGTTTGTCAGTTTGGGGAACCTTCACTCCCACATGCAGTAAGTGCATTATTCACAGTCGTCGAAACCAGTGCACCCCCAGATTTTTCTATAATAAGATAATCAAGAATTCAATAAAGGTCAAGAAAAAAGGCTCTCTAGATTGATGAGAGCCTATTGTTAAACATCATTTATTTAATCTTTCTAAGGAAGCAGTCCTTAAAGCCGTATGACTGGAATCGTTCAATAATCATTCCGTATTCGTCGGCAGTAAGAGGTCCTACAAGCACCTGATATCCTTTTCCGTTTGAAAGAGGAACAAGTACAACAGGATATTTCGGTGTGTATTTTGCAAGCAGGCTTTCGATATTTACTTTCTGACCAAGACTTGCAATCTGAACATAGTATTTACCGCTTTCAAGATCTTTAAGTGACGGCCTGATAAAGTTTTCAAAATTAATGTCGGTCGAAGTAACGGATTCAACAGGAGCGATTTCAATAGCAGGAGCTGTTTCTGTTACAGAAGCTGCAATTTCAACAGGTGTTTCAACAGGAGTTTCAACCGGCACTTCTGCAGGAACTTCAGTTTCTTCCGGCGGATTCGGCTCAGAAGGAACAAGAACGATAGGCGCATATTCGTCAGCAGCCGGTTCTTCTTCTGCCGGCTCTTCTGCCGAAACTTCAGGTGCGCTTTCGCTTACAACCTCCTGAACTGGTGCCTTACCTGCTTCGTTTGCAAGTTCTTCAAAATTATCAGGAATTACTACATCGTTTGGAGTTACTGTTGCAAGAGAAGGAGCTTCGGCTTCTACAAGTTCTTCCGGAACTGCTTCTTCAGGAATTTCTTCTTCTGCAACGAGTTCTGTTTTTTCTTCTTCTGCAGGAGCTTCTACAACAACTGCTTCTGCCGGAGTTTCTTCTATAGGCTCTGCTGATTCAACAGATTCGGCTGAAACTTCTGCGGCAACTTCTTCAGCAGGAGTTTCATTATCAAAACTGTCTGCATTCATTACAAGACCTTCAGAATCTGCTTCTGTAACTTCTACAGGCTCTGCTGCAACTTCATCTGCAGGAACTTCACCAGATTCAACAGAAGTTTCTTCTGCCACAGCTTCACTAGCTTCAGGAGCAGGTGTTTCTTCCGGTGCCTGTGCAGTTTCTTCTGTTAATGAACCGCTATTATAGTCAGTGTCGTCTTCGTCGGAAAGTGTGGCAGTTCCGCTTACGTTTTCGTCAAGGCTTCCTGTTCTTTTGGTAATTTTTACCTGAACATTGCTGTCTTTTCTGATTGCAAGGCGGTCAGCGGCTTCCGGGCTGAGGAGAATTGCAACTCCTTCGCTTGCGTCGATGGAACCTAGAATAAGGACATCACAGGCATTTCCGTTTGCAGGATTTGTAACTGTTACGCTGTCACCCGGCAGATAACCGATGGTTCTTGCAAAAAGTCCTTTTGGCATTTCACCGTCTTCTGCTACAACTGCGCGACCGTCAAGAGAAGGTCGGGCTGCCGCAAAGAGAATTGCTACAGTAAATGTGGTCAAAATCAAAGAAATTATCTTTTTCATAGGTCCCCTCTTATTTTGCGTTCTTTAAACCGGCACTTATTCTGCTGGCTGCAAGACTTGCAAAATTATATATTCCGCTTTCATTGTTATTTGTACTGTCTATCGGTCCCGGCAAAAGCGAGCCTTCAGAAATCAGTTTTCCGGTACTTCCGGAATATGATTTCCATGAAACGCTTTTTACCAGTTCAAGTAAAAATACTTTCGGATTTTTGGCATTTACCTGATCATAGTTTACAAAAACGCGGACCAGAATATCCATACTGCCGATTGTAGTTTCTACGAGAGCCTTTTTTAATTCGTCCTTATCCCCTGTTTCGTCACTGTAAATGATGGCAGGAGAATTAGAAACGATGTGGCCTGATTCAAAAAAGAAATCAACCATTGCCTGTTCAAAAAGGTATGATGTTACAAAAACCTCTTCAGTTCCAGGATTATTCTGGACAATCTGAAAGTTAATGTTTTTTGCGAAAATACCGTTTGCTGCGAACAGAAATGCAATGACTGCAATTAAATTCTTTTTCATCTCTTTATGAATATCGGATTATTTTTTTGGCAGTTTAGCGTAAAGTAAAAAAAAACCGCCGGAATTAACCGGCGGCATGCAAAGCAACTTAAGATTACTTAGAGTAGAATTCAACTACCATCTGATCGTTGATCTGTACAGGGATTTCTGCACGGAGTGGAAGACGTGTAAGTTTTCCACAGAATTTTTCTTCATCGCGTTCGAGATAGTCGAGCTTTGCTCTTGTGTCAGAGAGCCATGATTTCTTGAACTGTTCACTCTTGCGAGCACTTTCTGTCAAAGTAATAACCTGTCCAACTTTTACAGAATATGAAGGAACGTTGATTTTAACTCCGTCAACTTCGATATGTCTGTGTGAAACCATCTGACGTGCCATACGGATTGAGCTGGCAAAACCAAGACGGTAAACAAGGTTGTCAAGACGACATTCGAGTGTAACAAGCAATGCTGTACCAGTCATTTCTTTTGATTTGTTAGCCAATTCAAAGTAACGGCGAAGCTGGCGTTCAAGAATACCATAGTATGCCTTAACCTTCTGTTTTTCGATTAAGTGAAGACCGTAATCACTTGTCTTCTTTGTCTTCTTGAATGCTGGTGCCCCTGCTCTTTCCATAGCCTTTGGGTGTCCACATACGTTTACACCAAGTCTTCTACATTCCTTAAAACGAGGACTTCTTTTTGTAGCCATTTTTTGCTCCTAAAAGTTCATTAAGCAGTGAATTTCCACAAGCCGCGCAGAAACTGTTGCTTAACTTTCAAAGTTATGTTTCTGTCCAGAGGGAGCTGAACAGATTTACCTAACATAACATTTTACGCAGGTTTAGGCAAGAGCCTGCATTTAGTGCTGTTTTTTGACATTGTAAATATTGCTCCATAATGTTAAAATTAAGGAAAGGTGGGATATTTTTAAATGTTACAAAGATCTGATTCCAAGATTTATATTATTGGCGCAGGCTTTGCCGGTCAGATGATTGCGCGGGATTTAATGCGCAAAAAAGTTTTTGGTACCGTTGCGGCCTTTCTGGATGATGATAAAAAACTTACCGGAACTTCAATCGAAGGAATTCCGGTTTTAGGGCCAATTGCAGAAGTTGCAAAGGTATTGCGCTGCGGTCCCATTGACGAAGCAATTATCGCAATTCCAAGCGCAACGACAGAAACAATCAGACAAATCTACGAAACACTCAAGGAAAACGGATTCAGCAGGATACGCATTCTGCCGTCGGTCAGCCAGATTGTAGACGGTCCTGCCCACTTTGTTCAGACAAGGGCAATAGATCCTCTGGACATTCTCGGAAGGACTCCGGTTATAATTCCACTTCACCAGAGCCTCAAATACTTAAGGGGCCGCCGCGTATTGATTACAGGCGCCGGAGGTTCAATCGGCTCAGAACTTGCAAGACAGCTTTTAAGCGGCGGCGCAGAACGTCTTTATCTTTTTGGACACGGTGAAAATTCAATCGTACAGATTTACCGCGAACTCCACCTTTTACAGCAGGAAGGCGTTGGAGAAAAGGCTACTATCGTCCCAATCATCGGCGACATGAAAGATGCACAGTACACTGACTACATCATTAAAAACACCCGGGCTGACGTAATCTTCCACTGCGCCGCCTACAAGCACGTTCCCATGATGGAAGAAAACCCGGTTGCGGCGGTCCAGAACAATGTATTTGGAACCAAAAACCTTCTGGACGCGGCACTGGCTCACAACGTAAAAAAGTTTGTCCTGATTTCCACAGACAAGGCTGTGAGCCCGGTAAGCGTTTACGGAGCAAGTAAATTCCTGTGTGAAAAACTCCTCCTTTCCTACGCAAAAAAGGCCGCAAAAAACCAGGACTTTATGTTTGTCCGATTTGGAAACGTTCTAGGAAGCCGCGGTTCAATTCTTCCGCTGTTCCAGGCGCAGATTAAGGCAGGCGGTCCTGTCACGGTTACAGACCCTCAGATGGAACGCTACTTTATGACAATTCCTGAAGCATGTTCCCTTGTTCTTGAAGCAGGCGGTGTGGGAAAAAATGCACATTCATACCTTCTGGACATGGGAGAACCCCTCAAGATTCTTGACATGGCAGAGCAGATAATAAAATTCAGCGGGCTGGAACCAAACAAAGACATTGAAATTAAAATAATCGGTTCCCGCGAAGGAGAACGGATCCACGAACCGCTCTGGCTGACAGAAGAAGAACCTAAAAAGACAAAATATGAAAAACTTTTGGAACTTAAAAATATTGAATTCGACGATGATGAACTTTCAAAACTGCTGGAAACTCTTAAACCGGTCTGCTATTTTGATTCATCAAACGAAAACCTGTTCCGTGACAAAGACTTTCTGGTAAAAGCCTTAAGAGAAAAAATTCCGTCACTCGACGAATATTACAAATTGACAAATAACACTTCAAAAAATCTTTAGAGGCATTTATGGCACAGTTGACAGTACCTTTTTTTAGACCATCTTTTGACGAAGAAGAAAAACGGGCAGTTTGCGATGTAATTGACAGCGGCTGGCTTACAACCGGAAAAGTTACTCACGATTTTGAAAGGGAATTTGCCTCATTTACAGGCGCCCGACACGCACTTGCGGTTAATTCAAACACAAGCGGAATGATTCTTGCAATGGAAGCCTGCGGTGTAAAACCAGGAAAGGCCGTAATCACAACGCCCTACACCTTTGTTTCTACCGCAGCAAGCGCACTTCATCTTGGAGGAGACGTTTTCTTTGCTGATATCGAAAAAAACTCGTATTCAATCGATCCTGATTCAATTGAAAAAATCCTTAAAGAAGACAAAGAAGACAATAATCACAAAATCTGCGCAATCGTTCCGGTCCACATTGCAGGAAACCTCTGCAATATGGAAGCCATCACAAAACTTGCAGAAAAGTATTCAACACCGGACAATAAAATTTACGTAATTGAAGACTGCGCACACAGTTTTCCAAGCCGCACAAAAAACGGAATGGCAGGAACTTTAGGCGACGTCGGCGTATTCAGTTTTTATGCGACAAAAACAATTACCACAGGCGAAGGTGGAATGATTACGACAAAGGACGACGCCCTCGCAGACCGCATGACAAAAATGCGTCTCCACGGAATGAACCGTGACGCATGGGACAGATACACTTCAGACAAGGCTTCTTGGCAGTACGATATTATCGCGCCGGGTTTTAAGTCAAATCTTCCTGACGTTTTGAGCGCCATCGGGCGGGTTCAGCTTAAGAAGGCTGATTTATTCTATCAGAAGCGACTTAAGACCGTTGAATTCTACAATAAGTCGTTTAAAAACGAAGACTATCTGACTCTTCCGCCGGACGGAGAAGGAAACGCCTGGCACCTTTATCTGATTCAGATAAATCCTGATAAATTGAACTGTACCCGTGACCAGTTTGCAAAAGCCCTGCAGGACGAAGGCATCGGTATAAGCATGCATTTTATCACAATTTACAATTTTTCTTACTGGGCAAAGCGTTACCCGCAGTACAATGCAAAAACACTTCCAAACGCAGAAAGCCATTATCAGAACACAATTACACTGCCCCTGTGGCCTGACATGAGCCCTGAAATGGCACAAAAAGTTGTAGACACTGTCAAAAAAATAGGACACAATCAACATGTGCGCTAGAAAAAAAAGCATAATCCAAAAGAATATACAGTTCTCAGATGAATTTTATTCCGACCTGACTCTTGACGGAATGATTTATGCAAGCCTTGTGCGCACTCCGATTTCAAAGGGCCGTATCCACGGAATTGACACAAAAAAACTTCCAAAAGACTGCCGTTACATCGACGGTTCAGACATTCCAAAAAGAAAGTACGTATTAATCAACGGAACTCCGATTACAATTTTTTGCGGAAGGGACATCGATTTTAAAGGTCAGGCAGTTGCAATAATTACAGCAAAAACCCAGCAACAGGCGGCGGCAGGTGCTGCAAGCGTTGTAATAAACGGTGACGAAGACTTTTATTATGACGATGATGACGAAAACAACCTCCTTGCAAACCGCGTTGTAGATTACGGGGAAGAAGCAAACCGCAGGGACGACGATATAGAAGTTGAAGAAACCTGGGAAAGCGAACTTGTTTCGCCGTCGTTTCAGGAAGCAAACGGGGCGCTTTGTATGTGCAGGGACGACGGACTTTATGTATGGACTCCCAGCCAGTGGACAATGGACCTGCGGGAAAACCTTTCTTCCGTTACAGGTTATCCAGAAGACAAAATTTTTATCACGCGCACAAAGGTTTTGTCAAAGCACTCAAACCTTATTTTTATAAACACACTTCTTGTCTGTCAGTGCGCAGTTGCCGCAATTGAAAGCAAAAAGCCTGTCATGCTTGAATTAAGCCGCGAAGAGCAGAAATTATTTGCAGAGCATTCATCCCTTGTAAAAATAAATCATAAAACTCTCGTAAACAAAGAAGGAATTCTCAAATCGATGGAAATAAACATCCACGTTAATGCAGGTTCCTTCAACCCGTTTGCGACAGAAATTGCGGACCGCCTTACAATCGCTTCCATAGGGCTGTACAGCTGTCCGTCAATTCATATAAACACAAGCATTTACAAAAGCCATTCAGTTCCGTCGTCCATTGATTTTGCGGTAATTGAAGGAAAGGCCTTCTTTGCAATCGAAAACCAGATCAATAAAATTGCAGAACTCACAGGCATAGACCCGGTTGAACTGCGGCAAAAAAACATGTGCACGCCAAAAACACAGCGTCCTCCGTTTTTTATCGAAACGGACAAGGCACAGGCCGCCCTCGATGCAATCTGCAGAAAAAGCATTTTTTTGAGAAAATACACTGCCAACAAGGTAGAAGGCAAATACAAATTTGCCCAGGACAACAACTCTCCTTTTGCGCCTCCTTTACGCGGTATTGGAATTGCAACAGGCTACGAGGGCTCAGGTTACCTTGGAAGTTCATTCATAAACCGCAACCTGACGATGGAAATCACGCTGACAAAAGAAAAAAAGCTTTTGATTCACGCGCTGCCTCCGTCACAAAACATATGGAAAATCTGGCAGGATATTGCCAGCAGGACTACTGGAATTGCAAAAGAAGACATAATTCTTGACAGTGAATTTTTAAACACAACTGAACCGGACAGTCCCCAGACAACAAGCGCAACGATTACAATCACAACACAGCTGATTCAAAAGGCATGCGCCGCTCTGAACAGAAAGATGGATTCAAAACTTCCGGTAACGATAAAAAAATCATTTACCGTCAATTCAAAAAAAGGCTGGAAAAAGGACAGTTTTACAGGCTACCCTTTTGTAAGCACAGCCTTTGCCGCCATGGTTGTTGAACTTGAACTCGACGGCTCAACACTGCAGGATAAAATCCGCGGAGTAAGTTTTATCATTGACGCAGGAAAGATTTTAAATCCGCGCGCCGCAGAAATTTCAATTAAAAAATCGATTCAAAACGTGCTGTCACTTCTGGTTGAAAACAACACTCTGGAAACAGAATCCATTTCAATTCAATTCATGCAGTCAGATGCAGAGCCGAGACAGATTGGAGAAGTCGTTCTTTCCCTTCTCCCGGCCGCATACACTTCTGCACTTTCACAGGCTGTGGGCAAGACAATAACGGAGCTTCCGATCCAGACAGATACTGCGTTTAACTTGATTTCTGAAGCCAGGGAGGAATCGTCAAAATGAAAATACCAGTAACTCTCAACGGTGAAAAAATAATCCTCGACGAAAACGGCGATGAAACTCTCCTGCACGTTCTGAGAAAGAAAAAGTTTATTTCGTGCAAAAACGGCTGCGGAAAGGGACACTGCGGTTTTTGTACCGTTCTCCTCAACGACGAACCGGTTTCTTCATGCAAAATTCCGGTCAGCATAGTGCGGGACTGCACAATCGTTACTCTTGAATATTTTTCAAAAACAAAAGAATACGCAGATATTGAACAGGGTTTTAAGCAGGCAGGAATCAAACTCTGCGGCTGGTGCAATTCACACAAGTACTTCAGCGTATACAGATTATTAAAGGACAATTACCGCCCTG
>JAEEGH010025457.1_pt1 | contig 11865 bp, 6 predicted proteins | sample 9134181 | NCBI WGS metagenome assembly JAEEGH01 (sample SAMN16246544, study PRJNA631951) | gut metagenome | biome: gut microbiome; feature: rumen; material: DP-attached | host: Bos | place: Iran: Karaj | collected 2018-10
TCTTGATGACATAAAGAAGCTTATTTACAATCATGGAGCAGCCGGGATATCCTTCCGTGCTTACAGCTCAATGAATGGTGCCGCAAATTCCGCTGCTTATAATTCCAAGAAAAACGCATATTATAACCCCGAAAAAGGATCTGTTAATCACGCAGTTGTCATAGTGGGGTGGGATGACAATTTTTCAAAGAGTAATTTTCTTACAGCACCTCCGGGAGACGGTGCATGGCTTGTAAGAAACAGCTGGTCCAGAGATTCATCTTCAACCGATAGCTATCTGGGCTATTTCTGGATGTCTTACTACGAGGCTACTCTCGGAAATTATGTCTATGCTGCCGACTTTGATCTTGCCGGTGAGTATGACAATAACTATCAATATGATCAGTCAATAAACCTGGCCACAGTAAGAGTAGCAAAAGCAGCCAATGTATTTACTGCCCATGCAGATGGTGGTTCACTGGGCGAAACCTTAAAGGCTTTCTCTTTTTACACAAGTAGCTCAAATGTCAGTTATAAAGCTAATATATACACGGATCTTGAGAATGCTTCCAGTCCCGAAAGCGGTACCTTGCGTTGTACTTACGAGGGAAGTACAGACTATGCCGGTTATTACACCGCAGAGCTTCCGGAGGAAGATTGGGTCAGCCTGTCCCCGGGGCAGACTTTCTCTATTGTGTTAGAGCTCTCCACACTTAACGCTGACAGCGCCAATATGGGAGTGGAAATATCCCTTACCATCAACTCAAATGTTTACACTCCTGCCAGCGAAGACGGACAGTCTTTTATTTGTTCTGCAGGCTCTGATTATTGGCATGATTATTCCCATGACCTTATGCTGAAAGCTTTCACCACAAACAGTACCGAAGGCGAGTTTGTTCCGGCAGAAGATATTTCTTTTGACATAGTTACAGACGGAAAGCTTGAGGTTCCAAAGGGCGGATCTGTTAAGGTCGTGGGCACTGTATTACCTGCCAATGCCACGAACACGTCCATCACCTGGAGTAGTTCGGATACTTCCGTTGCTACAGTTAACCGCTTCGGACAGATAAACGGCTTAGCGGAAGGCTCTGCACTCATCACTGCAACTTCAGGCGATGTCATTAAGAGCTTTACGGTAGATGTTAAATATAAGCTTGCTTCCGTCACTATCTCACTGGGACTATACGGCGGAACCGAGTTGATTCCCTCAAGAAAATATGTATCATACCTGAAATTAACTCCGAGCGATTATACTCCAAAGAGTACTGTCTGGAGCGTATCGGATACCAATCTCATCAGTATAGATCCTAAAACCGGAAAGGGCACTATGTTAAAGCCCGGAGAGATTTACATCTATGCTGATGTTGACGGAGTAAGGGGTTCGGCCAAGAGATTCATAAAGCCTGTTGACGGCTATTACAAAGCATCGGTAAGTGAAGACAATGTCATCACTTTTACTTGGGATGCAATTCCGGGAGTAACAAAATATACCATATCCCATGAAGGAACCGCTCTAGCCACGATCAATGCAGACGGGTCTGAGACCTATAGCTGTGATATCACCAATTATCAGGGCGGTGAGGATTTTGGATACCTTACCTTCCAGATCCAGGCCAGGGCATCCTCAGGTACATCAACCTTGAATGTGACCGTAAGGGGCAACAATAAGATCAACTATAATGTAGGTGACGGCACTCAGAATCCATCCAATCCCAGATCTTATTCAGAGGGTCAGGCTAAAGCTCTTTATGATCCAACGCCTCCCTATGGCTATAACTTTGACGGCTGGTATATCGATGATAATTCCAATAAAAAGATAACTGAGATAACAGAGACCACCACAGGTGAGTTGAATCTCTACGCCCATTACAGTCCCAAGAAGTATACCGTTAGATTTGCTTCAAAAGGCGGCTCCTATGTCATGTCTCAGACAGTTTCCTATGGCAGGAAAATTACGGAGCCTACTTCGCCATATAAAAAGAACTATAGCTTTGGCGGGTGGTTTACCGATGAAGAGTGCACAGTTCCTTATAGCTTTGATGATGCAATAAATGCAACCTATGAGCCTTCCGAGGATGCAAATCCCAAGGAGGTTACGCTTTATGCCCTCTGGACCGTATATCCCGAATCAGTGAGCATCATAACAACTTACGGAGCCGATCACAGAAACGGCAATGAATTGCTGCCGGGTGAAGAGGTTACACTCAGCTCTGTAATAAGCCCCTCTGAAGCAGCCTGCATTCTCAACTGGAGCGGTACTAAGACTCCGGATGATTGTGCCACACTGACACAGTCGGGAGATGACTATATATTGACTGCGCTCACTAGCGGTACTGTCACTGTGACAGTGGTTTCTGAGGATGATGAGAGCATACAGGATACCGTTTCTTTCTCAATTACAGATATAAATCCTACCCACATCGAGATGAATGTAACAGATGATGTGACGGAAAATGATGAAAGTATTATCGCAGGTGGCCAGAGCAGGAGTGTGACAGCATCAGTGATGCCGGAAACCCTGGGCGCTGCAGAACGACAGGTGACCTGGAGATCCTCTGACGATTCACTGGCAACAGTTACTCCCACAAGCGGAACTACGGCCACTGTAAGCGCAACAACCGAGAAGTCCGGCGTAGTCTATATCTATGCGGTTTCAGAAAAGGATAATGCCATCAGTGTAGCCCACCGTTTTGTTATAAAGAACGGAGATGAGGAAGCTACTGAAGGAAAAGCCTCAGAGCTTCGTATCCTTTCAACAGATAAGTTGCCAAAGCTTATAGGCTCCAGCAGCGATACCCCTACACTTACCTTGTACGGCAAGGCCGCCGATTATGATCTTGACGGAAATCCTTCAAGGAGTCCTCTTCAGGAGAATATCAATAATCCCGAGAACGGCCTGTTCTACGATGTGGAACTGGCTGTAGGTAAGACATACTCACTTAAGGCAGACTTCCTTCCAAAGGCAAGAAGCACCGCCAAAAAAGAGTCCTATGTGGATACGGTCAAAGATAAAACCGTCACCTGGACCAGCGGAAATTCTGCCATTGCCACCGTTGCAACCAATGGAAGGATAACAGGAAAAAGCGCCGGAACAACTGTTATAGCAGTTACTAATTCAGACGGCACACTTGAAGCCACCTGCAGGGTAACTGTTTATGATCCTGTCACCTCCATGACTCTTGATAAGACTTCGATCAAGATCGGTAAAGTTCAATCCGGTACCTTGAGTATCGCTTCGATTCTTCCTGTAACAGCCAATGACGTGGTAGATTTTGAGAGCAATAAGCCGGAGATAGTATCGGTAGAAGACCACCACAATAACACCTGCACCTTCACAACCCATGCAAACGGCACTGCCAAGATCACAGCCAGGGCGCGCCAGAGTGGAAAGACCGTCACCTGCAACATACAGGTCGGAAACGAAATCGAGAACCTGAAAATTGAAGGAAAAGGCGGCGCAGATAAGCTTGCAGCAGGTAAGACTCTGCAGCTGGCAGCTACCTTTAACTATGATCCCGAGACCGGTAAGGCCACTAAGACCCAGCCCATAAATAAGGTTCTTAACTATGAGATCCTTAATTATGACAGTAAAAACGTCATTGCCACGGTAAATGCCAAGGGCGTGGTAACAGGTGTCAAAGAGGGTGAAGTCACCGTAAGGGCCACCAGCACTACGGATAAAGATGCTTCCGGCGAATACATTCACAGCGACGTAACGCTCTATGTATACTCGCCTCTTAAGAGCGCCACATTAAATGCCAAGTCTGTGACCATGATACACGGCAGGAGCTATGACCTTAAGGTTACGCTGACCCCGGCAGCTGCCGCTGCAACAACAGTTACAGGTTCTACCAAATACTCTGATCTTTATGACGAGATTACCTGGACATCTTCAAATTCCGATATCAATATTACGGATAACAGAGACGGAACCTGCACCATAACTGACGTTACACGAAATCCTAATGTGGTAACGAATGCCACGATTTCAGCTAAGTTCAGGCCCCATGCAGCCACCAGGGACACAGTTCTTACCTGCAAGGTAACCGTTAAGTCCCAGGCTCTTACTTCATTTAGTGTCACTCCCGGTTCCATTACAATGAATCGCGGAGAGATAAAGGAGCTAAATGCTACCTTTAATCCCATGGTTCCCAACAGCAACATTATCGATTGGGAAATCGTGGACGGCGAAGCCAAGGATAATCTTTATTTTGTAAATGAAGACGGAACATTTATAGGCTACACTCACCAGAGCGGTATAACTGCGGCCACCAATAAAGTGTACGTTATGGCCAAGGGCAGTACTTCCACGACAAAAGAAACAGCTAAAATAATCGCCACAACGAGAGACACCAACTCCAAGGGAAAGCCTCTTACCAAGACCATAAGCGTCAACATAGGCAATATGGCCACCGATGTTGTGATAACGCCTATTAAAGACAACAAGCTTATAGTTAATAAATCCGCAACACTAAAGGCAGCTGTCTATACCCATTATGACCCTGATTCCAGGAAAAACACCAAAGCTGGAAATCAGAAAGTGATCTGGACAAGCTCAGATGAGTCCATAGCCACCGTTAATCCTACAAACGGTAAGGTTACAGGAATCAGAAACGGAATAGTCACAATAACAGCAACATCAGAATCCGTAGCTGATGTAAGCGCCTCCGTGACAATAAGGGTTTATACCGCAGCTTCCAAGCTGACTCTGGACAAGACCAAAACGACTATGAGTACGGAAATGCCGGCTGAATACCTGACCAGAACCTCATCCTACAACCAGTACAATTCACTGACTGCAACAGTTTTACCGGATGACATCTATTCAAATGTTGCAGGATCGGGAGATGATTGTATTACATGGAAAGTTGCTGCCAAGGACCTTGATAAGCTGCAGGTGGCCAGGATCAGTACGGCTCAGTTGCAGGCCGCCAAGAGCATATACGATAAGCAGAACCTTCTTGCTACTTTAAGCTATGAGGACATGACTGAAGAGGGCTTTACAACAGGAGCTGCACAGTCATTAGCATTTAAGGCCACAGCTCCGGGTTCCTTTAAGATTACTGCATCTGTAACAGGAAAGAGCGCATCCTGCACTGTAACTACATATACTCATGTATCGGATTACAGCTTCAGCAATGCAGAAGATAATAAGGTTAATCTGTCACTTCAACCTAAGGGCACTAAAACAATAACCTTAAGTTCCAGAATCGATTATTATGACGCTCCATATTGTCAGTCCAAGGAGGATCCGGTAGGAACTGCAGCATATAATAATGCCAAGAAATTCTCCTTAAGCAACACATTAAATTACCTGTCCACCGATCCGGGAACGGCTACAGTCAATGCCAGAGGCCAGATAACGGCTAAAAAGGCAGGAACTGCCAAGATAATCGTCACGTCGACAGACGGACATATACAAAAAATAATCGAGGTCACTGTTGAATAAACAGTGGCCTCGAAAGCTGTTTGGAACTATATAATACTAATCTATCAATAGAATCTCATGACGCCGAATACCTTACCGAGTATCTTGCAGTCATCTACAATAATAGGATCCATGCTGTCATTTTCAGGCTGGAGTCTGATATGGTCTTTTTCCTTGTAATAGGTCTTAACGGTAGCAGAGTCATCTATGAGAGCAACTACCTGGTCGCCGTTCCTGGCGGTATTGCATACCTGAACGAATAGCTTGTCGCCATTGTAGATACCGGCGTTTATCATGGAATCGCCCTTAACGTTAAGAATAAATGCATCGGCTCCCTTGGGGCACATCTCAGCGGGAATGGGAATATAAGAATCAATGTTCTCCTCTGCAAGGATAGGAGTGCCGGCAGCCACCTGGCCTACAACGGGAATGCTGACAATCTCTGTTCTGACCATATTAAAGCCGTCATCACAGATCTCGATTGCCCTTGGCTTGGTGGGATCCCTTCTGATGTATCCGTTCTTTTCAAGGGTCTCGAGATGAGAGTGAACAGATGAAGTAGATTTAAGATTTACAGCCTTGCAAATATCTCTTACAGCAGGCGGGAAACCTCTTGAGAGAGTCTGTTCCTTGATATAATCAAGAATTTCCTGCTGTTTGGGTGATATCTTTCCTTTAGCCATACATGCATCCTCCAAATTTTCTTTTTTATCAGTATATCACACACCAATCCCATAATGCAAATATTTGTTCGGAAAATATGTTCGATTTTTGTTGACACATGAACAACTGTTTGGTATTATCATTGCAGAACAGTTGTTCGTAACATTTGTTTGGTTTGCATTTGTTGTGAGGTGTGAGATGAGTGAAGCTATGAGAGCAGCAGCAAGTCTGTATAACAATCCCAGATATAACAGTGAGAGTGAAGTTCGCATTATGAAGAACCGGATCCGTCGACGCAGGATCGTCAGAAGGCAGTACATGCTTTTGGCCTTTGCAGTGGCAGTTGTTGTATTTCTTTCAATCTTTATTGCATCTACAGTTATGACCAATGCTCAGGGCGATGACTTTACACCCGAATACAAATATTACACATCCATCACCGTTCATGCCAATGACACAATCTGGGACGTGGCCGCTCAGAACTACTCAGAAGACCATTACAAGAACATGAACGAATATATCAAGGAGATATGCTCCATCAATTCCATTTCCGATCCCAACAGGCTCTATGCAGGTGAGTCTCTTATAGTTCCATACTATTCAACAATATATAACTGACAATTAAATTAAAATTATTGACAAATACTATATTTTTTTGTGATATCCCCCGCTATAATAGAATAATCGAGGGATATCACTTATGAAGCTATCAAGTCTTTTAGATTACAACTCCATAGTTATCCAATGTCATGACAATCCTGATGCAGACGCCATCTGCTCAGGCTATGTTCTGTACAAATATTTTGAATCTCACGGCAAGAAGGTGAGATTTGTTTATTCCGGTAACTTTGAGATCAGTAAGAGTAATCTTGTCTATCTTATAAAGAGACTTAGGATTCCCATCGAATACATTCCAAAATTCCGCAGTAAACCTGAGCTTCTCCTTATGACGGACTGTCAGTACGGAGAAGGTAATGTTACCAGGATCAATGCCAAAGAAATTGCCGTAATTGATCATCATCAGGTATCGGGTAATCTCCCCAAGCTAAATGAAGTCAGAAGTAATCTTGGAAGCACCTGCACAGTAATCTGGAATCTTCTAAAGATTGATGATGAAGATAAGTTCATAGATAAGAAAATAGCTACAGCGCTGTACTACGGCTTATATTCAGACACCAATGCCTTTTCTGAGATTGCCCATCCTCTGGACAGGGATATGATCGATTCCCTCAAGTATGATAAAGCTCTTATTCTTAAACTTAAGAATATGAACCTTACCCTCAAGGAAGCACGTATAGCAGGGGTTGCCATGCTGGGTATCGAGTACCACAAGGACAATCGCTACGCCATCTTAAGGAGCGAGCCCTGCGATCCGAATATTCTGGGGCTTATCGGAGACTTCATTGTTGCCGTTGACACCGTTGATGTTTGCCTTGTTTACAGCGTCCTGAATTTCGGAGTTAAGTTCTCCATAAGGAGCTGCGTTCCGGAGACCAGAGCCGATGAACTGGCATCATTTTTATCAAACAGGATCGGGTCCGGCGGAGGACACCCTGAGAAAGCCGGCGGCCTTCTTAAGAATGAGCTTATCAAGAAGAGCTACCCCGACTATATAGAAGTAGACGATGATTCCGCCAGATACTCAATTTCAAATATTATTAAAGAGCGCATGAATGAGTATTTTGAGGACTCTGATATCATCTACGCACGTAAGACCAAGCTCGACACAGACAATATGCCTTTATACGTCAAGAGTCCTATAGTTGTTGGCTATGTGATGCCACAGAACCATGTTCCTCCGGGAAATATGGCAATAGTCCGTACTCTTGAAGGCGACAATAATGTTGAGATCAAGGATAATACCATTCTTATAATCGGCATAGGAGGCGAGGTTTCCGCCATAACAGATGAGAAATTTGCAAGCTCTTATACAGTGACAGGCCGCAAATTCACTCTGAATCTTGACTACACACCGACCATCAAGAACGCCGATAACGGCAAGATTTTTTCACTTATGCCTGATGCCAAGGGCTGTATCTCAACAGGTGAGATGAATGTCTATGCCAGAAAGCTTACCAGGACCACCAAGGTGTTCCCTTACTGGGATTCAGATACCTATATGGTTGGTAAGAAGGGAGATTTCATCGCAGTCAGCTATGACGATCCCCATGATATCTTCATCATCGAGAAGAACCTGTTCAAAAAGACCTACTCACCAATTCAAAAAGCAGATTAAAGCAGATAAAAAGACGACTCCTTTATAAAGGAGTCGTCTTATTTTTATTCCTTATCGGGATTTTCTTCTCTTAGCCTGACCATCCTTGCTGCACGGCGCCTGTTCTCATCATCCTGAGCTGCGTAGTGCTTTCTTGTGGTATTTACATCCTTGTGACCAAGTACATCCGCAACCAGGTAAATATCCCCGGATTCCTTGTACAAATTGGTACCAAAGGTGCTTCGTAACTTATGAGGCGTTATCTTTTTAAGAGTAGTGACGTTTCTGGCATATTTCTGCACAAGCTTCTCAACAGCTCTTACGGATATTCTCTTATTCTGAAGTGACAGGAAAAATGCACCCTCGCTTCCTTCACAGGGGATTATTGTCTTTCTCTGCTCGTAGTAATCTAAAAGAGCGGTGCGGACCTCCTCAGGGAAGTATACTACGGTATTGTATCCGCCTTTTCGGTGAATCCTGAGTCCATTGGTGTCATAGTCAATATCATCTATATCGATTCCGACACACTCGGACACACGGATACCTGTTCCCAGCAGGAGCGTAAGGAGAGCAACATCCCTGAGTCTTGTCTTTTCATGATATTTAAGCTGTGATTTGGTAAGCTTTTCTCCGGCCTCAACCTGATCCAGCAAAAGAGCCACCTCATTAGGCTCAAGTCTAATGATCTCGTGTTCGTGGAGCTTGGGCATATTGACAAGTTCCGGAGTATTGCGGGATATAAGCTCTGATTTATAAAAATAGCTGTACAAGCTTCTTAAGGCGCTCATTTTGCGCTTTTTACCCTGTTCGGCATTGGTAATTTCTTTATCCTGTTTCTCGTAAAGAGACAGGTACTCCAGAAACTCCTCGATATCCTCCCTTTCAATGCTGTCCAAAACAGTGACAGGAAGCTCCTTTATGGGCTTATTTGCCAGAGAGGGATTGGTATTTTGCAAAAATTCGAAAAACACCCTGAGATCATAGGCATAGCCAAGTCTTGTTCTTGGGGAAGTAGTAGGCTCAATTCCGCGGAAATATTGTCTGCAAAATTTCGGAAGTGAATCAAGAACCTCACGCATTTTCAGAGTGTTGATCTTGTCCTGTTCATTATAGTATTTTTGTTCATTGTTATTGTTCGGCATATAGCTATTATACCACCAATATGGTAAGATATTGGCGTTACATCTTTTGGGGGTTTTAAGTATTTTGGGTACAATCAAAAAAGCAAATTACAGAAAAAAAGACGGTCAGCGTCTTAGCGCTGCTGAATATAAATCTAGAAGAAAAAAAGAAATCATCTTTCATTTATCAATAATCGGGCTTTCATTCATAGCTCTTTTGACCCTGATCATAATCCTTGTGACCAGGCTTACGTCTCATCCTAAAACTACAGAAGAGCAGGCTCCTTTAGAGGGCGATACTGCAGGTGAGGAGGTATCAATAATTGATACTATAATTAAGGAAGATGAGACAGAAGAGGAGGTTGAGGACAGTCCGTATCTGGCCAGATCTACCGATTCTGAAGCATTCTTTGACGGCTACAGCATCCGCATGGATGATGAGACCGCCTATATTTCCAGTGAGAACACTCTTAGCACATACGGTATCTTGATCAATCTGGATACCGGCAAGGTTGTAGCTTCCAAGGACGGCAATGTTCGCGTTAATCCGGCGTCCATGACCAAGATCCTCACATTATTAGTGGCTGTTGAGCACTTGGACGACATTGATAATACTTTCACAATGACTCAGGAAATAGGAGATTACGTCTTCAAAAATGGATGTAGCCAGGTTGGATTTGAAGTGGGCGAAGAGGTTCCCGTCAAGGATCTTCTCTACGGAACAATTCTTCCTTCCGGTGCTGATGCCGCAATGTGTCTTGCTGAATATATCGCAGGTTCTCAGGAAGAATTTGTTGCGATGATGAACGATAAGCTTGAGGAACTTGGCTTGTCAGATACAGCGCATTTTACCAATTGTGTAGGCGTTTATGACAAGGATCATTATTGTACGCTGATGGATATGGCCATGATCCTGAAGGCCGCAGAAGAAAACGAGCTGTGCCACGAAATTTTAAATGCCAGAACGTATCTGACTGCAAGCACCGAGGAACATCCTGAAGGCCTTCAGATTTCCAACTGGTTTTTACGCAGGATTGAGGATAAAGATACCCACGGTGATGTCGTGGGTGCCAAAACCGGATTCGTAGATCAATCAGGATGCTGCGGAGCAAGTTATCAGATATCCAATGACGGAACACATTATATATGTGTGACTGCAGATGCCTGGAGCTCCTGGAGATGCATTTATGACCACGTCGATATCTACGATACCTACACAAGCTGAATTCTCATGTAAATACATTTATATTAGATGATAAATATAATCATTATGTTCCAGTTTTATCGAGCAATTAAATTCCAGGAATATGAACAACCGGAGCTGGTGCAAAACTACCTATATATAGAATGTTGCGAATAGTGGCAGTTCAATTTGTGGCCGAAGTTCTGCCTATATTTCGGGTATTACCATTAGAGGCAGTTGATTTTACGTAGGGCAAACTGCCTTTATGCCGGGAGTGGCATTTTGTAGCAGTAAATTGCTGCCCCAAAATAATGCCTATATTGTGGGTGAGCTGGATATGGGCAGAACCGCTATTGATAATTGCAATGCCTATATTAGCTGAGCGCTGAATAGTGGCAGAATGACTAGTAATAAAAACACTGCTTCTATTGGGGATGTCCATGATATAGGCAGTAAATCTTGTTAGTCGATTATATCGGAAGATAATTAAATAAGGTGACAAAAGAAATGGATAGAATTGAATTCAAATGGACTGATGGAAACAATGAAGCTTTTCAACAGTTCTATATAGAAACGGAAAAATACTATAGTCAGATTGTTGGCGGGGTTGAAAAAAGAGCTGGGTTTGTTCCATACAATCTATCTGATACTATATCCGATGTTCTCATAGCATATATCAACGGAAAACCTGTTGGTTGTGCAGGACTGAAAAAGTATTCTGATAGTGATGTTGAGATAAAGCGTGTATGGGTAGAAGCTGAGTCAAGAGGTCAAAAGATTGCTAGTAGAATGATGGACTTTATTGAGGAAAAAGCCAGACAAATGAATTACAAGAGAGCAATACTACAAACAAGACCTATTATGTTGGATGCTGTAGGACTATATGAGAGACGAGGATATTCGCTTATTGACAACTATCCTCCGTATGATTGTCTTGAAGGCGCCATATGCATGGCATTAGTATTGTAAACCGGAATATATTCGCACGATTCAATTTTATACAAAACAGAAATAAGTATGACCTCTATACCTGTCAAATTGTTATAGAGGCCATTTTTTTAACTAGAATTACAGTTTATTTGGATCAAAATCTTTTCCCTTCTCAGTGTCAAAAAGTTCAAGATACGGGACATAAGGGTATCGCATTCCATAGGCATCATTACCTGTCAGAGCTGCTGGAACAAAAAGGTTTTTGCTTTCTGAAAAGACAGTGCTACGAAACGGATTCCTTAAGCTCAAATGCATATGCATAATATGACCCAACCTTAAAAGATTG
>JAEEGH010025458.1_pt1 | contig 11865 bp, 8 predicted proteins | sample 9134181 | NCBI WGS metagenome assembly JAEEGH01 (sample SAMN16246544, study PRJNA631951) | gut metagenome | biome: gut microbiome; feature: rumen; material: DP-attached | host: Bos | place: Iran: Karaj | collected 2018-10
GAAGAAGCCATGAACAAGATCGGCATGAAGCTCGACGCCGTGATCCTGTTCGAAGCTCCCGAAGACCTCCTGCTTCAGCGCCTCACCGCCCGCCTCACCTGCAAGAAATGCGGCGTGGCGTTCAACAAGCTCTTCGCCCCGCCCAAACAGGAAGGCATCTGCGACCGCTGCGGCGGCGAGCTCATCCAGCGCGCCGACGATTCCCTCGAAACCGCGAAGAACCGCCTCAAAGTCTACCACGAACAGACCGCCCCCCTCATCCAGTTCTACGAAGGGAAAGGCTGCCTCGCGCGCATCGACTCCTCTCTCCCCGTGAGCGAAGGTTTCGCCGCGCTGCTCGCGCTGCTGAAGTGATTTCCGGGATCCCTGTATGCGCATGCTGAAACGACGCAATTTCGTGATCCACACGCCCGAAGAGATCGTCCGCATCCGCGAGGCCGCGCGCGTTACGGCGCTCGCCCGCGAAGAGATCGCCGCACTGGCTCACCCCGGCATGACGACGCTCGAGCTCGACGAACTCGCCGGAGCCGTGATCCGCGCCACGGGCGGCGTCCCGACGTTCCTGAACTACAACGGATTCCCGCGCAACATCTGCATTTCCGTGAACGACGTGGTGGTGCACGGCATCGCCAGCGAAAAGTGCGTTCTGAAGGAAGGCGACATCGTGAGCGTGGACGTCGGCGTGACCCTGAACGGCGGCATCGGCGACACGGCGAAGACCGTGGTCGTCGGGAACAAGCCCACCTCGAAGGACATCGAACGCCTTCTCGCCGGAACGGAAGAGGCGCTTGAAGCGGGCATCGCCGCCGCGAAACCCGGCGGGCATGTGGCGGACATCTCCCGCGCCGTCGCGAAAGTCGCCGACCACTACAAGCTCGGCATCGTCCGCGACCTCGTCGGACACGGCTGCGGCACGCGGCTCCACGAGCCGCCCGAAGTCCCGAACTTCGTCACCACCAGCGAGGGCCCCGTCCTCGCGCCCGGCATGGTCCTCTGCATCGAGCCCATGCTGAACCTCGGCACGGCACGCGTCTACGTCGAAAAGGACCAGTGGACGGTCCGCACGGCGGACGGGCTGCCGTCAGCGCATTTCGAACACATGATACTGATTACTGAAACAAATACGGAGGTCTTAACACGTGTCTAAAGACGTTCTCAAAGTCGAAGGCGTCGTCCGCGAACTGCTCCCCAACACCATGTTCCGGGTCGAACTTGAAAACAAGCATATCGTCCTTGCCCACATCAGCGGCAAGATGCGGCTCCACTTCATCCGCATCCTCCCCGGGGACACCGTAACGCTCGAAATGTCGCCCTACGACCTGACGAAAGGCAGAATCATCTTCCGCCAGAAATAACGTCCGCGGCCGTTTTCCAATCGAAACCGCACAAAACCAGCCCTGGGCGAAAACTCCGGGCATGTCCATACTTTTGATTTCTTATCAACCAAAACCAATAAACGCCCCTCGCGGGCAGGAAAGGAAAATCCACTATGACCAAACGTGACCTTGTCGTCAAAATCTCCGCTGACACCGGCCTCATCCAGACCGAAGTCGCCAGCATCGTCCAGAAGACCCTCGACTACATCGCCGACGAACTCGCCGCCGGCCGCGACATCGAACTGCGCAACTTCGGCGTTTTCGAAATCCGCGTCCGCAAGGGCCGCAAGGGCCGCAACCCCAAAGTGCCGCAGATCACCGTCCCGATCCCGGAGCGCAAAGTCGTCAAATTCCGCGCCGGCAAGGAACTCAAGGACCGCGTCGCCAGCCTCAAGATCGACTGATCCCGGAGAATCCGTCCCATGCCGAAAATTGCTCCGCCTCCCGGAGTGAGCGACATCTTCCCGGACGAGGCAACAGCCTGGCTCCAGCTCGAATCCGCCGCCCGCAAGGTCTTCGGACTTTACGGGTTCGGCGAACTCCGCACCCCCATCTTCGAGTTCACCGAAGTCTTCCAGCGCGGACTCGGAGGGGAGACCGAAGTCGTCCAGAAGGAAATGTATACCTTTGAAGACCGCGGCGGGAGAAGCCTCACGCTCCGGCCCGAAGGCACCGCGGGCGTCATGCGCGCCCTCGCCGGAACCGACGCCGCCAACGGCGTCGAGCACCGCGTCTTCTACATGGGCCCGATGTTCCGCGGCGAACGCCCCGCGGCGGGCCGCAAACGCCAGTTCCACCAGGTCGGCGTCGAGAACGTCGGGCGTCCGGCCTCGCCGGGCCTCGACGCGGAAGCCATCGCCATGCTCTGCCATTTCCTTGAGGAGATCGGCATCACGGGCTTCAATCTGCTCATCAATACGCGCGGCGTGGCGTCCGACCGTCCCGCGGCCGAACAGGCCCTCGCGGAGCATTTCCGTCCGCATCTCGCCGAGATGTGCGAAGACTGCCGCGCCCGCATCGACCGCAACGTCTGGCGCATCCTGGACTGCAAGCAGGCATGCTGCCGCCCGTTCATCGAATCCGCGCCCGATCCCGCGCAGTTCTTCAGCGAGGAATCCCGCGCCTATTTCCAAAAGGTCTGCGACCTGCTCACGGAACAGGGCATCCCGTTCACGGTCGACCCGCGCCTCGTGCGCGGCCTCGACTACTACGTCCACACGGTCTTCGAGCTCACACATTCCGGACTCGGCGCTCAGAACGCCATCGCGGGCGGCGGCCGTTACGAGCTGACACTCCCCGGTCTCAACAAGCCGATCCCCGGCGTCGGTTTCGCCGCCGGCATGGAACGCCTTCTGATCGTGCGCGACGCGCTCGGCGTGACGCCGCCTCCGGCGCCCGTTCCGAAGCTCTATCTGGCTTCGCTCGGGGATGCGGCGCTCGCGTTCAACACCGCGTTCGCCGCGAAGCTCCGCCACGCGGGCGTCTCCGCCGCCATCGACTACGATGCGAAGAGCATGAAGTCCCAGATGCGCGCGGCCGACCGCATGAAAGCGGAATACGTGCTCGTGATCGGCGATTCCGAACTGGAAGCGAAGTCCGCCAAGCTTAAACACATGGCGGACGGACGCGAGATCCCGGTGACTCTTTCCCTCGACGGCGTGCTTTCCGCGCTTGCCGCCGACGCGGAAACGAAGTGATCCGGCAGACAACACTTTTCGGCTCAGAGCCGCGGGCTTCGTCCTGCGGCTTTTTCTTTTTGCCTGAAGCCCCTCCCCTTGTCCCCGTTTTTAACAAAGACGCCTGCCAACAAGTTGAGCGTGCCGGACGAACGAGCCCCCTGCCCTACTTCTTTTCCCGCGACTGTTTTTCCGCCTTTTCCTTTTCGGATTCCAGACGGTCGATCTCGTCGGCGTCCTCGTCCGTGAAGGCGTTGATGATCATGTTCGGGAAGAGCGTGATCAGGTGTTTCGCGTTGTCCGTGAAGAAATGCGAGATGGATTTGCCGTAGGACACCTTCGGGTCGAGGATGTTTCCGTTCAGGTAGAACGGCCAGAAGAACAGCGCGAACCTGCTGAGCGTCTCCAGGTCGGCCTCCCCCTCGCCCGCGAGGTCGATCGAGCCCCGCGCGGAATACGATTCCAGCTGGTCGCCCTCGAGGAACAGCTCCTTCAGGTCGATGACGCCTTTCCGGACGGACAGCTCGACTCTGCCGCTTTTGAACTCGACCGGAGCCTCGCCGGAGATCATGTCCATGAGCGAGCCCGCGGTCGCCAGGCGCAGCGCGCGGCGGAGCACGTCGCCGGGCACGTAGTCGATGAGGCGCGGCACGCTGACGAGCGGCAGCAGCAGGATGTTCAGGAAGAGAGAACGGTCGCGCAGGGAAGTGCGGAGCGAAACGTCCTCCAGCTCGGCCTTGCAGTCCGCCTGAAGGTTCTGCGCGAGCGCCTCCGTCGTGAAGCCCTCGCCGCGCACGTTCGCCTTCAGGTGCTTCACGAATCCGTGCAGCCCGTGCGGGATCTCGGGATTGTCGTCCGTGGCAAGGAACGCCGCGAAGCTCTTGTCGAACGGAATGGTGTTCAAATCCGCCTCGACTTCGAACGGCCAGGAACCGTTCTTCACGCGGATCTCCGCAGAGGCCGTCCCGGACACGTCGCCGGAAAACACCGCGTGCGGCACCAGGATCGCCGGATCGTCGCCGTCGCGCATTTCCAGCAACCCCGCCGCGGAGAAGATCAGCGAGTGGTTACGCGTGTAGATGCCGTGCAGGTTCAGCTCGAACGTCTTGTCGAAGAGAGACAGCGCGGTCTTCTCCATCCCCGGATCGGTGTTGTGGTTGTACCGGAAATACGACACTGCGAACGGCAGGTCCAGCGAACTGGAAACGAACTTCGGAAGCGCGTCCTCGCCGTTCCGGTAGAGGTACCGCCCGGAAACATGGTCCTCTCCGTCCGCGTCAGCCAGCCGGATCGCGACGTCGCCGAAGAGTTCGCCTTCCGTCCAGAGCAGTTCGCCGTCGATCCTGCCGTTCAGTTCCGGGAACCGGTATTCCTCCGGCTCGTCCGACTGAAGCCGCAGACGGTTGACGGCGAGCCCGCCCGTCCAGCTCAATTTCCGGAAATCGCGTTCCGCATTGAACTCGATCTCCCCGGCGGTGTCCAGGTCCTCGAAATAGAAACTGCGCTGGACGCCGTACCCGATCAGATACAGGAATTCCGGCCCGAAGCGGACCTCGGGGAAGTTCATGCGGGTGCGGCATTCGTCCGCCAGGTCGACCGAACCCGATCCGCTGGCGAAAAGCGTCGGACGCGCCTGGCGGTCCCGGATGTCAACGTTCAGTTCAGGAAAGACCAGGAACGCTCTGTCGCGGTTGAGCTGGAACGACCCGTTGGCGCCGAGACGCGCCAGCTCGCGCGGTTTGCCGTTGAGCAGAACGGTCAGGTCGGCCCCGACGAATTTTCCCTCGCCGCCGATCACGGTCCCATCCTCGCTGATGGAAATATCGAACTCGGACGACAGAACGCCGCCCGCGGGCCGGAAATCGTCGCTCTCGCCCAGGAGCGGCTCCCAGAACGAGACCGGCAGGGAGACCGTCTTCAGCGTAAGGTCCAGCGGCACGCGCACGAATGCGCCGCCTTCCCAGAGGAACGCGGAACGGCTCTGAACGGAGACCGTGCCGTCCCCGTTGTCAAGTTCCGCGCGGGCTCCGGTCAGCGAAATGCGGGACTCCGCGGAATCGTACCGGAAATCCGCCGAGGCGGACGCGTTGAGAAAACGCAGGATCGGCAGATCGTCCCGGCTCGGGAAAAACTTGTGCTCCAGCTGGCGGGCGAGCACGTCGCTGAGCTTGTCGATCCCGATGCTGCCCGTGACCGCCGTCTCGCTGCCGCCGGACGCGGTCAGTTCCGCGTGGAAATCGTTTCCGGCCTTCAGTTCCAGCGCGCAGTCCAGCAGCCAGCCCCGGTCGTCCGGCGCCAGCCTGAAATCAGCGTCGCCGACCGCCTCCACCTCCAGGCTCTTTCCGTTCGTCCCCGTCAGCGCCAGATGCGACAGATGCGATACCTTGTGAAGCTTCGCCGCCATATTGACCAGGTCGAGCTCCAGCTCGGCGACGGCTTCGTGTTCGGCGTCGCGCAGATTGGCGTCGTCCAGGAAGACGCACATATCGGCGAGGTCCCGGCCGCCGAAAAGCTCGATCATGCGGTACGGATAGTAGTTCACCTCGCCGTTGAGCGAAGCGGTGCGGATGTTGTATTCTCCGGTGAACAGCGCGTTGCAGATCCGTTCCTCCCCGTCGAAAAAGTCCAGCCCGCAGCGCGAAACATGGAACGAGCGGATCCGGTTGACGCCGTCGGTCTCGAACGCCGCTTCCGCGTGGAACAGGCGCGCCTGCGTCTCCGCGTCCAGCAATTCAAGGTCGGCGCCGCCCTGAAGGAGGACTTTCTCCGGGTCGAGCTCGATATAATATGCTCCGTTCAGCGTCCGGCCGGCCGCGTCGAACGGCAGCACGGGGTCGTACGGCGTGAGGTCGACCGGTTTCGCGGTCGCAAGCGTCAGGCGCGCTTCCTGCGGATCCAGCGTATACGTGGCGTCCTCGTGCCGCACGAACTCGAACACGCCGCTCGTGCCGAGGTTGATCCGGCCTCCGTTCGGCCCGTTCAGATAGCCCGACAGGGAATCCAGCGTCACGCCGCCGGTCGCCAGGTCGAAGACCACGTTGCATTTCACCTCGGTCATCACGTCTCCGGGGATGCCGTGTCCGCGGCAGATGATGTCCGATCCCTGGGCGCTCGAACCGAACCGCAGCCGGAGCTTCTCCCCGTCGAGCGCAAGCGTCCCGAACACCTCGACGAGCGCGTTGTCCAGGCTCAGGTCAAGGTTTTTGTATTCCCATCGGTCCGGGTTTCCCCATTCGCCGCCGAACCGGATCGCGTCCAGCTCCGGCTCGTACTGCACGACCATGTCGGTCGATTCCATCGCGGGGAATTCCAGATGCGATTCCGGCAGATCGATCACCAGGGGGCCATTCCCCGCCGCGGACACGGTGACGTTGTCGCCGCCGCGGGAAGCCGTCGCCTTGATCCGTGCGCCGAGCTGGATGGACCGCTGCGGATCGCTCACGCGGAATTTCGCCCCGCAGACCAGCTGCGGCCGCGTCAGTGCACCGTCCTCGAACGTCGCATTCAGGTCGGAAAAGGAGATCACGCTCTGCACCGCGCCGGATTTCCAGCCGACTTCCGCGTCGAGCAGCGTCAGGTCCGCCATCCGCACGACCGGTTTCGATGCCTTGTTCCAGATCTTGTGGGAAAGCCGGCGGACCTTTTCCCCCGAGATCGGTTCGTCCGCCGGGTCGTTCTGCGCATCCGCATACCGGCTGAAATCCAGCGAGGCGCGGACGCCTTCGGCATGGACTTTCGACACGCGGACTTCCCGCAGCTCCCAGTTCTCCAGCTCGAAATCGTCCAGTTTCGCTCCGAAAGACTTCATTTCGATCCTTCCGCCGGGACATTTCACGGTCAGTCCGGTCAGGAAGATCTCGCGTTTCGGGATCGACACGATCACGCCGGGTTCGCCCACCACTTCCACGCCCGCGCACCAGGCTCCGAACGGCACGATCCACATATCGACGGTCATCAGAGCGAACGCGACGAGGAAGACCGCCAGGAGCGCGAGGAGCCCCGCCGTCAGGATGACGGCGTTCAGAAGCCGATAAAGGATGGAGCGTTTTTTCGGTCGTTTCGGTTCAGGCATTTGGGCGGGCGGCGCAGCAGCGGTTTCCAGGTCATATTCCCGTGTTCAAGGGGGATTTTCCCGGTAAAGACCGTCCGCACCGCTGGGTTGAGGCGGTTTGAGTTAAACAGACAAACTTAATTTACATCTTTTCTCCGTCTTTTTCAACCTCATAGTTTATGAAACAAATCTTATTTCTCCAAAATGGATGCGGCACGATCCCGTTTCGCCATCTGCCGGAAACGGTCGTTTCGCCCTGGAAATACGAACAAAAACTATGTTAAAAAAACTTTCTGTAACATGCGGACCTCATTTTTTAAGGATTATTTTTCGTAAAACCATGCTCTTTCATAAAAAAAGCGGTTGACTTTTTCCGTTTCCGGGTGTATATTATTTATTCAATGGTTGAATTTATCCTTCACATAACCCGTTAATCCTAAAACATTGTGAGGTATCAAAATGGCCGCTAAGAAAACTGTCAAAAAAGAAACCGCCGCGAAGACCGCTCCCGTGAAAGCCGCTGCGAAGGCCGCTCCGAAGGCCGCTCCGAAAGCCGCTCCGAAAGCCGCCCCGAAAGCCGCCAAGGCCGCTCCCGTCAACTCCAACGATCCGGAAGAAAACATCAAGCGTTTCGCCAAGACCTCGCTCGCGATGAACTTCGTGAAGGCCCACAACGGCGCCTGGAATCACACCGACTGGCTGAACTTCCTCCGCGAAGTCGAAGAAAAGGGCTATTTCCCGATCGACACCGACCGCGTCGGCCTCATCCTCGAGGACAAGAAGAAAGCCTTCTTCTCCAAGTAATCCGGTCTTATCCGAATCGCTTACTCTCATGAGACTCCCCCGCATTGCCCTGACCATGGGCGATCCGGCGGGCATCGGACCTGAGATCGCCGTCCGGCTCGCGCGTGCCGTCGCCGCCGGGAAGACCTCCCCCGCGGAAGTCCTCCTCTATGGCGCGCCCGACGTCATCGACGAAGCCGTACGGCGTTTCGCTCCGGACTTCAGCCCGCGGGTCGTTCCCTGCTCCGACCTCAAATTCTCGCAGATGCACCCCGGCAAACTGGATGCACGCTGCGGGTTGGCCGCGCTTGAATGTTTCCGCACCGCCACGCTCGACGCCGTCGCGGGCAAGGTCGACGCTATCGTCACCTGCCCCATCAACAAGGCGGCGGTCAATCTGGCGGGGATCCCGTTCACTGGGCACACCGAGCTTCTCGCCTCGCTCTGCGGCGTCCGCGATTTCGTGATGATGCAGTCCGCGGGCGACCTGCGTGTCGTCTTCGCCACCACGCACATCCCGCTGGCGCAGGTGCCGTCCGCCGTCACGTTCGACCGGATCGTGACCGTCACGCATCTGCTCCGCGACGCCATCGTGGCCGAGGGCATCGCCCATCCGAAGATCGCCGTCGCCGCGCTCAATCCGCACGCCGGAGAGAACGGCAACATGGGACGCGAAGACGAGGAAGTCGTGAAGCCCGCCGTGCGCGCGCTCGCGAGCGAGGGCATCCTCATTCAGGGGCCGTTCCCGCCCGATACGCTTTTCATCGAGAGCATCCGGTCGCAGTTCGACGGCATCGTCTCCATGTACCACGACCAGGGGCACATCCCGTTCAAGATGCTCGCATTCGACCGCGGCGTGAACTCCACGCTCGGGCTCCCGGTCATCCGCACCAGCGTCGACCACGGCACCGCCTTCGAGATCGCGTGGAAAGGCTCCGCCTCCGTCGGCAGCCTCACCGCCGCCTTCGAGATCGCCTGCAAACGCGCCGTTTCCCGCATCGCAAACGCCTGACAACCCACCCAACCCGTTCCCGCTTATGTTCGAACTCGACATCACACGCGATTTCTCCGCCGCGCACAGGCTCGTCGGTTACAATGGCCTCTGCTCCGCGCTGCACGGCCACAACTGGACCGTCCAGGTCTTCATCCGCGCCGAAAAGCTCGACGAGATCGGCATCGCCGCCGACTTCACCGTCATCAAGCGCGAACTGACCGCCGTCCTCGCCGAATACGACCACAAATATCTCAACGAGCTGCCCGATTTCGAAGGCATCAACCCCACCAGCGAGAACATCGCGCGCATCCTCTTTGAAAAGCTTGATGCCGCGATCAGGATCCCCGGCGTCTCCCTCGACCGCGTCCGCGTCTGCGAATCCCCGACCTCCGGCGCGACCTACATCCCCGACCGGAAAAACGCCTGACCGGGCACAAAGATCCCCGGACCGGCATCCATTCATCCACTTCATTCTGAACTCCGAACTCCGACCCGTTCATCCGGGCCGGAGTTTTTTTATCTCCGAATCGGCATCCATTCTGAACGCCGAACTCCGTCCCGCTTCATCCGGGCGGAGTTTGTTGTGTCCGGCAATCGCACAAGAAACACAAATCAATCGGAAAACAAGGCGAATACGACCTATATGACCTATACGACCTATGCAACCTTTGTCCCATGCGCCCCATATGCCCCTTGACCGGGACGCACACGGTATGCTGTGATTGCCTCACGGCTCCGGCAAATAATCAGCGGCAGTACGGCGTGACTGCCGGTCCATCTTCCCCTTATCCCCATCTCCTGATCTCCGTTTTCCCACCCGTTTTCCCTTTTTGATCTGTTGTCAGGCGGAAGAGCCCGCCATGCGGGCGTGAAAAAGCCCCCGCATCCGTTTGAGGCGGATGCGGGGGCCGTTGTTGGTTGTTCGCTAGAACAACTTCGTCTTCAGGCTTACGCCAGCTTGGCGATGGACTGCCAGGACTTGTCTTCGAGCTGGTAGTCATCGTTCAGGCTGAACGCGGAGCCGAGGGCGAGCGTGTCAGCGGAGTTCTGGGCGAAGTTCAGGCTGTCGACCATGTCGGAGACGGAGGCTTCCGGCATGTCGAGCGAGAAGGACGCGGCTTCCTTGAGGTTCGTAGTCGCTTCGACGTTGTAATAGACATTGCCCTTCTTGGCGTCTTTTGCAGTCATCGAAATGAAGTACTCGCCTGCAGTGAGGTTGAGCGTCTGACCCGTGACAGTCTGGCCGGCGGCCGTGATCTTGATCGTATCGAGAGCCATGAGCTTGCCCTTGGCCTCGTTGAGCTGATAGACCACGAAGGTGCCGGCGCCGGACGCCGTGACCGCGAACTGAGCAGTTCCGTCGGCGGTGATGGCGAAGCGGGCATAGTCCGCCTTGTCATTGTGGCCAACGAAGTTGCTGAAGCCTTCAACGGTCATCGCGTTGGAGTCGAGCACGACGTTCGTTTTCTTAGAGCCCGCGTCAGAGATGACGATCGTCTCAAGGTTCGGGTTGATCGCCGGGCTGGCCTTCTTGTCATAGCCCCAGTTGTTCGCGCCGTTGTCCGCGCTGTCGAAGAACACGGTGTCAGTGGCGATGCCAACGTTGTAGTAGGCATTGCCGCCGGGCACCTTCTTCGCATTCGTGGACTCGACGGAGACGAAGTAGTCGCCCGCTTCGAGCAGCTTGCCGGACCCGGTCTTCCAGGTCTTCACGCTCAGGTCGCCGGTCTTGGTGACGGAGAGCGTGCCCTTGCTGGTCAGCGAGTACTTGCCGGTCTTCGCGCTGTAGGAGACGGCCCACAGCGTGAGTTTCGCCTTGTCGGTCGCCTGGAGCGTGAGGTTCAGGATCGCCGCGGATTCAAGCTTGATCATCTTGTAATCCTTGGCATCGCTGAAGCCGACCCAGTTGGCGAAGTCGCCGGACACGTTGTCGTCGAGGACGATCTCGGTGTCGCCGCGGGCGATGGTGATCTGCTCTTCGACGAGCGTCGGGTTGAGCTTCGTCTTGTCGTCTTTGCCCTTGGCATCGAGGACGAACGCGCTGTTGTTCGTGCCGTCGTCAGCATCCGTGAAGAACTTGCTGCCGGTCGTGATGCCGACGTTGTAGAAGCCGTCGAGCGTCGTGACCTTCTTGCCGATCTTGTTGGACGTCATGCCGACGTAGTAGTCGCCAGCCTCAAGGAGGACGACCTTCTTCGCCGTCGCGACAACACCGGCCTTGACCGTCAGAGCGGCAGCGCTGCCGAACTTGATGGTCTTGACCTTGCCGTCGACGATCCGGACGAGGGTGAGCTTGCCAGCGACCGAGGAATCGACCGTGAACTGCAGCGCAGCGCCGGTGCTGAGCGAGATCTTCGCGAAGTCCGCGAGATCGTCCTTGCCGTTGCGGCCGACGTAGTTGCTGTAGTCGTTGAAGTCGATCGAACCGATTTCGTCGAGGAAGATCGCCTGGCCGGCTTCGTCGACCACGTTCGCCACGAGCTTGTCGAGGTTCGGGTTGAACGACTTCGCCTTCTTGTCGTACACGTAGTCGTTGAGACCGCTGTCCGGACCGTTGATCGGTTCGGGCTTCGCCTCGATCGTGAGAGCGAGCTCGCTGTTGTCCGTGATGCCGAGCGTGTAGAGGAAGTTGCCCACGATGGCCGTGGAGCCAACCGCCAGCGTGACATCGTCGAACTTGACCGTGCTGTTGAACGACGCGGCGTCGGAGGCGAGCAGGTAGGTGCCCGCGGTCGCGGAAGCGGCGGTCAGCGTGTACTTCGCATTGCCGGAGACGAACGAGAAGCCCTTGAACTGAGCTTCCGTCGCGGAGGCGTTGGCGAGGTCGAACGCGAACGTGCCGTTGACCGTGATGGCCTTGTCGAACGTGGCCTTGCCGACGACGGTGGCATCAGCGTCGACCGTGATGGTCTTGCTGTAGCCGTCGGCGAAGGAGATGTCGCCGCCGACGACTTCGATGGAGCCGTCATCGGTGACAGCCGCGAT
>JAEEGH010025460.1_pt1 | contig 11864 bp, 4 predicted proteins | sample 9134181 | NCBI WGS metagenome assembly JAEEGH01 (sample SAMN16246544, study PRJNA631951) | gut metagenome | biome: gut microbiome; feature: rumen; material: DP-attached | host: Bos | place: Iran: Karaj | collected 2018-10
GGGCCATCATCGGGGCGACGCCCCAGCGGACGAGGTCTTCGTCGCTGTAAATCAGCATCTTGTCATCTTGCGCGCCCAGGCGCTTGCGGGCCTCGGTGTAGGCATAGGTGCTCGCGACCTTGCAGGTACGGTCGGTTTCCGCGTGGACGAAGAACATCGGAAGCTTCACGAAGGCATCGATGTCCATCGGAGCGAGCGCCATGTCGGCGCCGTTCCACTTGTAGACGCAGTCGCCGCGCCAGACTTTCTCCACGTCGTCGGCATACTGGCCGGGATACTTCTCCTCGACCTGGTGGATCGGGACGATCGGGTCCATGGCGCAGCAAGGGATGGCCGCCTTGAAGCGGTCCGCGAACTGCATCATGAAGCGCATCGTGCAGCCGCCGCCGCTGGAGGCGCCGGCGCAGAAGAGCTTGCTGCCATCCACCTTGCCCTCGGCGATCAACTGGTCGATGAAGGCCATCTGGAGGGCGTTGTTCCGGTCGATGAGCTCGATCTTCTCCGGATACAGCGAGGCGCTGTAGGAGTAGTTCGGATTCGCGAGCGCGAACACGAGCGTGGCGCAGGGAATGCCTTCCGTGGGCAGGGAGACGAGGCAGCGGTTCGCCGTGGCAACCGTCATCAGGTCCTTGTCATACTCGCCGCCGCCGATCTGCCACACGAGCAGGGGAGCGTTGGGGATGACTTTGCCCGAGGCGTCCTTCGGCAGGTGCAGCATATACTCCCGCGTGAGGCCGCCGAAGGTGAAAGAACCGGTCTCGCAGTCGTCCAGGACGGCGATATGCTCGTCCATCGGCTGGCCGCCGGTCACGTTGAGGGCGGAATCCACGGCGCAGTGCAGCTCCCACGGGAGCCGCTTGAACCAACCTTCCGACTTGCCGGCCTTGTTGAAGGGCTTCGCCTCGATGCGGAGGACATTCTTGTTCACGGACAGGACGATGCCATCGTCTTCATATTCGGCGGGCGCCTGGCCTGTCGCCGCGTCGACGAAAGCGCCGGACACATTGTTCACGAGGTCGAAATCCTCCGCTTTCACCCCCTTCAGGGATCGGGGATTGGAAACGGTGATCTCGATGGCGTCCACCACCATCCCGTAGTCGCCCACGGCGGTGCACAGTTCGACCTTCTCCACTTGGGCAGAAGGCCTGGGGCCGCACGCTGCAGTGAGCAGGGCGGCCCCAAGGATCATAGTTCTGCGCATAACGCTTAGATGGTGACTTCAGCCTGCTGGCGGATGTCGTCGGAGGCGGCGCCCACGAGGAGGACGAGCTTGCCATGCTCCAGGTCCCAGGCGTTCTTGTCGACGTTCCAGTAGCGGAGGTCCTTCACGGGGATCTCGAGGGTGACGGCCTTGGTCTCACCGGCGGCGAGGGTCACGCGGTCGAAAGCCTTGAGTTCCTTCGCCGGCCACTCGACGGTGGCTTCCGGACGGGCGACGTACAGCTGGACAACCTCGTCGGCAGTCATGCCGCCCTTGTTGGTGAGGTTGAAGGTCACCTTCACGACGTCCTTCTTCGCGGCGGCCTTGACGGCGCCGTACTCGAAGTCCACATAGGAGAGGCCGTGGCCGAAGGCGTACATCGGCTTCACGTTCTTGGTGTCATACCAGCGGTAGCCCACGAGGGAGCCTTCCGTGTACTTGGACACGGGCTTCGGCATCTTGGCCATCATTTCCTGGATTTCCTCCCGGGACATCCGGGTGCGGTCCTGGCGGTACATCAGGGTGAAGAGGTCGCCGCCCTGGGTCTTGTCGGGGAAGTTGCCCAGCGCATAGGCCGGGGAATCCTCGAGCTTGGCCGGGAAGGTGAACGGGAGCTTGCCGGACGGGGCGATGTCGCCAAAGAGGACCTCGGCGAGGGCGGTGCCGCCTTCGGTGCCGTTCCACCAGCCCTGGACGATGGCCGGGGAGACGGGCTCGAGCTGGCGGAGGTCGGTCGGGCCGCCGGAGATGAGGACGGTCACGAGGTTCGGGTTGGCCGCATAGAGGGCGGCGACGACCTCGTTCTGGCCGGTCGGCAGGTCGATGTTCTGACGGTCGGAGCCTTCGGTCTCGATGCTCTTGTTGGTACCGCCGAAGAAGATCACCAGGTCGGCCTCCTTGGCGAGGGCGACGGCCTCGGCGCAGAGGTCAGGGTCGGCGGCCTCGTCGATGGCGGCGGCCTCCAGCGGGTTCGCGGTGGCGGACGGAGGTCCCCAGCGGCGGCCCGGGAAGTTCTTGTAGCCGGGGGCGTAGGTCACCTCGACACCGGCCTCGGCGGCGCGCTTCTGGATGCCCTGCAGCGGGGTGATTTCATAGAGGGCCTTGACACCGGCGCCCATACCGCCGCTCTGGGTCTTCAGGACGGCGTTCTGGCCGATGACGGCAATCTTTTTCACGCTCTTCGCAACCGGGAGCACTCCGCCCTGGTTCTTGAGGAGGACGATGGACTTCTCGGCCACCTGGAGGGCGATCTTCTGGCTCTCCGGCTGGGAGGTCATCTTGGTGTTGGCGACGTCATCCGGAATGGCCTCGACGGCGTAGCGGACGCGGAGGATCTGCTTGACCTTCTCATTGACCATCTCCTCGGTGAGCTTGCCCACCTTGATGGAGTCGATGACCGGCTGGCCCAGGTAGTTGGAGCCCGTCATCTGGACGTTCAGGCCATGGAGCATGGCGCCCATCGTGCTGTGCGTGCCGCCCCAGTCGGAGACGGTGAAGCCCTTGAAGCCCCACTCGCCGCGGAGGATCTCGTTCAGCAGGTGCTCGTTCTCGGAGCAGTAGTCGCCGTTCACCTTGTTGTAGGCCGGCATCACGCTCATCGCGCCACCTTCGACGACGGCGCTCTCGAACGGCTTGAGGTAGATCTCGCGGAGGGTGCGCTCATCGACCTGGGCGTCCACGGAGCCGCGGTTGGTCTCCTGGTTGTTCACGGCGAAGTGCTTGATGCACACCGCGGTGCCCTTGTCCTGCACACCGAGGGTGTACTGCAGGGAGAGGGCGGCGGAGAGGATCGGGTCCTCGCTCAGGTACTCATAGGTACGGCCGCCGACAGGCAGGCGCTGGATGTTCACGGCCGGGCCCAGGATGACATCCTTGCCGCGGAGACGGGCTTCCGTGCCCATTCCGGTGCCGTACAGATAGGCCATTTCCCGGGACCAGGTGGCCGCGAGGGCGCTGCCGGTCGGGAAGTAGGTGGCGGAGTCGAGTTTCCAGCCAGCTGACTGGAAGCCGTTCGGGACGCCTTCCTCGCGGATACCAAAGGGACCATCGGCATAATGCATGTCGGCGATGCCGAGACGCTCGACACCGGCGGAGGACATGTTGGTCTTGCTGTGCAGCATGTTGACCTTCTCCTCCAGGGTCATCTGGGCGATGATCTGGTCGATTTTCTTGTCATTGACGGTGAGTTTGTCCTGCGGGGTCTGCGCAGAACCGCAAGAAACCGCCAGGAGGACCGGGACAAGAAGAAGCAATACTTTCTTCATGATGAAAAACGGGTAAAGGTTTAGCAGGGATTATTTCCATCCATCGTTCTGGTACAGACCGTCGGAACCGGTGTTCAGGTCGATGTAGGTCTGCGGGATGGGCCACAGGTTGAACTTGATCTCACCGGTGTCCTCCGCCCAGCGGCGGGTGTTGGGATAGAGCTCGGAAGCGGGGGCGCTGGTACGGGCGGAATACATGCCGTGGTCGTAGATGCGCTTCTTCCACTCGGCGGGCTTCATCCGCAGGAAGGTCGCCCAGCGGAACTCTTCGTACAGCAGTTCGCGGCCGCGCTCGTCCAGGATGGTGTCGATGTCCACCGTGGAGAACGGGTTGGCCTCGGCGCGGGCACGGACCGCGTTGACGGCTGCGGTCGCACCGGCGACGTCACCGCCGCGAAGCTTGGCCTCGGCCAGGAGGAAATAGACCTCCGCGGTACGGGCGGCGTACTTGGAACGGTAGAAGTTGATGAACTTGCCGAACCAGGAGAAGCCGGGATCGTTGGGATCGTAATCCCAGGTGTCGAAAGGAGTTTCCTTGTACCAGATCGGGAAGAAGATGCCGGAGAGTTCGGGCGTGTCGCGCTTGATGTGGTTCCAGCCGACCTTCTGCTCATACAGCGGGTGCTTGTCGTCGCAGCACATGAACTCGGTGATCACGGAAACGTCCTCGAGGTAACGGAGGTCCTTGCCCAGGGAGTTGTTGTTGTGCGCATTGTCCCACTGGGTGTAGGAGGCGTACCAGGTAGGAGTGACCTGGGCCCAGCCGGTACCACCGTGGCTGGCGGGGCTCATCGCGCCGCCGTATTTGGCGGAGAAGGCCTTCCAGGGACCGTCGGCAGCGCCGGCAGCCTTGTATTCGGTCGCCCACTCGTAGTCCTGCAGGGCAGGGGTCAGGCCGAGGGTGTTGCAGCGACGGCCACCGGGAGTCGGGTTGAAGAAGTCACCGCCATTTGCGGCGAAGGTAGCATAGTCGGGAGCGGAAACCATGATCCAGATCGCCTCGGTATTCTGGGCGCTGACGATGTTCTGGGCCACGAAGAGGTCGGTGATGACGTTACCCTTGGCGTTTTCGTTGGGAATGCCGTAGTGGGAACCGGTGGCGCCGATGTTGCGGACACCGAAGCGCTTGGTCATCATCGGATGATGGTCGATCACTTCCTGGGCGTACTTGGCGGCGTTGGTAAAGTCGGCCTTGTCGTCGTTGTTCTCCACGCCACGGGCCAGCAGGGCCTCGGCGAGGTACATGCCGGCGGCACCCTTTCCGGCGCGGCCATATTCGGCGGAGATGTTCCAGGGCAGGGCGGCGTAAGCGGCCGTGAGATCTTCGATAGCCACGTTGTAGGTTTCCACGCGGGAAGCGCGGTCGTAGGCGTAATTAGGGGTCTCGCCATACTCCAGCACGAGCGGAACGCCGCCGAAGAGCTCGGCCAGACGCAGGTAGGAAAGGCCGCGCAGGAACTTGGCCTCACCCGTCACGCGGGCTTTCGCCTCGTCGCTGGCCCAGTCGACCTCATCCATCTTGAGGAGGGCAAGGTTCGCGTAGGAAATCACCTTGTAGAACTTGTCCCAAAGGCTCTTGGGAAGGGAGGAAGTGGCGGACCAGGCGGCGGTGAAGTTGCTCATGTGCTGGTTGGCGCCGAGCTGGTACTTGTTGTCCACCATGTCCGTACCGGTGAAGGTGTTGTAGCAGAGACCCTGACCCATGGAGCCCGGGAAGTAGAGTTCCTCGAACTCGAAGTAGCCGGTCAGGAGGGTATTGACCACCTGGTCGGAGGTGTTGTAGGCGTTGGCGATGGTAAGCTGGGCCTTCGGCTTCTCTTCGAGGAAGGCATTGTCAGGTTCGCAGGAAACAGCGGCCATGCAGCCCAGAACGGCACCGATGATATATTTGTATGCTTTCATGATATCTTGTGCGATTGATCGTTGATGGGACTAAAGGGTAACGTTGACACCCAGGGTGACGGCACGCGGGATACCGATTCCGTAACCGCTGCGGTTTTCAGGGTCACTCATCTTCCAGAAAGGAGCGAAGTAGAAAAGGTTACGGCCGCTCAGGGTGAGGCGGGCGTTCTTCAAGCCGATGCGCTGGGCGATCTTGCCCATGTTGTAGGACAGCGAGAGGTCCTGCAGACGGACGTGGCCGAAGGAGTTGTACACCTGGTACTTGGAGTCGCTGTAGTTCGGCTTCGGATAGGTGTTGTTGGGCTCCTGCTTGGTCCAGAACGGGATGTCGAAGGCCGAGCAGGCCGCGGTGGTGTCGTAAGTGCTGTAAGCGAAAGTGTTGTTCGCGAGGCCGTAACCGCCGCCGCCGAAGATGCCCTGGACGAGCATGTAGAGCTGCCAGTTGCCATAGCGGAGGGTGTTGGACCAGGAGAGGCGGAAGTTCTCGTCGCCGTAGCCCAGGATCTGGCGGTCGTCCGGGGACGGGTTGTTGGTCTGCTGGCCGTCCAGGGTGTAGAAGATGGGTTGGCCGGCATAATCGCCGTCCTGGAAGATGCCTTCCGTCTTGTAGCCGAAGATGGTGTTGATCGGCTTGCCGATGAACAGGCTGCTGGTGATGTCGTCCTGGCCGTCACCGTACAGTTCGATGATCTTGTTGCGGTTCAGGGTGAACACGAAGTCGGAGTTCCAGGTCAGGTCCTTGGTCTTGACGGGTACGGTGTTGAAGTTGATTTCGACACCCTTGTTGTCCACGCGGCCCATGGTAGCCTTCTGGGTGGTGATACCGGCCGTCATCACGGGGATGTTGCGCTCGAAAATCTGGTCGGTGGTCTTGGAGAGGTAGGCGTTCACGTCCACATGGAGGCGGCCCTTCAGGAAGTCGGCCTCGAAACCGCCGTTCCAGGAAGTGGTGGTCTGCCAGGCTAGGGTCGGGTTGCCCAGGGTGGCAAGCTTCTGGCCCCAGTGGGTGGTGCCGCCGTAGTAGTTGGGAATCTGACCGCCCTTGGCTACGGCGATGGTGGACAGGGTGCCATAAGGAGACAGGGTCTGGGCGCCGTTCTTACCCCAGGAGAGCTTGAGCTTGAGGAAGTCCAGCCACTTGACGCCCTTCATGAATTCTTCGTTGGTGACCGTCCAGGCGGCGCCGAAGGCCGGGAAGTTGCCCCATTTGTGCTCGGCACCGAACACGGAGGAACCGTCGCGGCGGAGGGAGGCGTTGAAGTGGTAGGTGTCCTTGAAGGAATAGATAACACGACCCAGGTAGCCCACGTCCGTGTGCAGGACATAGGTGGGATTGTTCACCACCTTGGTGTCCGCGTTGCCCAGGCCGTACCAGCCGGTGAGGGTGTTGCCGGCTTCCGTGAAGCCCTGGCCGGAGATGCTCTGGCCGGTGGATTCCGCGCTGTCGCGGGTGTACACCAGGGATGCGTTCAGGTAGTGCTGGCCGAAGGAACGGGTATAGGAAAGGATGGCGTCCATGACCCAGTTCTCGCTCAGGGATTCGCTGATGGAACCGCTGGCGGTGGCGAGGTTGTAGTACTCGGCGGTCTGGCCCTTGCCTTCCAAGTCATTGGAGAGAAGGGCAACGGTGTTGTTCTCGTGGGTGAAGCTGTAGTTCTTGGACTGCACCTTGGTGTAGGAGGCGTTCACCTTGAAGTTCAGGCCCTGCACCCAGGGAATGTTGATGCTCACATAACCGCCCAGGTTCAGGTTGTAGCGGCGGTTGTCCTTCTCGCGGCCTACGGTCCACAGCGGGTTTACGGAGGAGGCATTAACACCTTCCACATAGTAGCGAAGGGTCTTTCCGTCCGGGAGATAAGGCTCCATGTACGGGGAGTTCTTGTAGGACAGGGAGGCGGCCACGGAATCATCGAAGGAGTTGGTGAAAGCCATGTTGGCGCCAATCTCGATACTCTTGGTCACCTTCGTGCTCACGTTCATGGACAGGTTGTTGCGGGTAAAGGCGTTACCCACAGTCATACCCTTCTGGTCCGAACGGCCCATAGCCATGTAGTAGTTGGAGTTGGCGGTACGGCCGCTGAAGCTCAGGTTGTAGTTCTGGGTGTAACCTACGCGGGTGCTCAGGTCGTACCAGTCTGTAGTCTTGCCGGCCTCGTAGTTGGCCTTTTCCAGGAAGGACATCCAGGAGGTGTTGGTGTAGTCCTCGCTACCCTTGCGGGCGTTTCCGTACTTGATGTAGTTCTCCGGAGAGAGGAAACGCTGCCGATAAGAACGGGTAGAGAACTGATGGGAAGTGCTGAAGTTAATCACGGGCTTCCCTTCTTCACCCTTCTTGAGGGTAATCATGATAACGCCGTTGGCAGACTTGGAACCATATGCGGCCAGGGAGGTGGCGTCCTTCAGGACGCTGATGGACTCGATGGAGTTCTGGTCCAGGTCTTCCAGGTTACCGGTATAGATGACACCGTTCACCACCAGCAGCGGAGCATGGCTTTCAGAGCCGATGGAACGGCGGCCGCGCACGCGGATGGAAGCGTTGCCGCCCACGGTGGCAGACTCCGCGCCCATGATCACGCCGGACATGCGTCCGCGCATCATATCGGCCACATTGTTCAGACCCAGGTTGGCCACAGGGGCGTCCCCGCCGGTCTTCATTACATCCACCGATCCGGTGAAGTTCTTGGCGCGCGTGGTACCGTAAGCGATCACCACGACATCGTCCAGAACCTGGTTGTCCAGTTCCAGCTGGATGGTTAATTCCGTCTTGTTGCCTACGGCAACTTCCACACCCTTGTAGCCCACACTGGAAATCACGAGGATATCCTTCGGAGAGCAGGGGAGTTCGAAACGGCCGTCTATGTCAGTGGCAATACCGTTGGTAGTACCCTTAATGACGACACCGGCGCCGATGACGCCTTGCGAATTCTCGTCAAGGACGACGCCCTTGACGACCTTGGTCTGAGCGGAGAGCAGCGACAGACCCAGGACAAGCCCGAGGCCCAGCGTCACAAGCCGCTTGAAGAAAAGATTGGTTCTCATAAGTAGTTATTATAAGTGGATAATTGGTTAGTATGTTCATTCATAACGGAATGCGCGGTACGTATGGGGCGGCAGCGTAAAGGCGGCCTTCGCCTGCGGTTTCCCACGCATCATGAAGAAGAAGCCCTGACCGGAGGCCTGCGGCACCGCGGCGGGAACCACTTCCCCGTTCTCGAGGTCCGTAAAGGACTTCAGGGCAGGATCTCCGCAGAGTTTAACCTCAACGGGAGTATCGTTGAAGTTCTCCACGATGACAGTCTTGTTGTCGTACAGGAACAGGCCCACCTTGGAAGGGCCCTCCAGATAGAGGTCCAGATCCTTGCTCATGGCGCGGCGGATCTCGTTGAGAACGCCGGCGGGATAGTCGTAGAGCTGGCCGAAGTCGTCGGGAATGGTGACCACATACAGCGTACCCTGGGAATAGAGGGCGCGGTGCAGGATGGGATAGCCGGAGACGCCGCCGGTAAGCGGACGGCCGGCACTCACCACCTCCCAGCTGTCATTGGTAAGGTAATGCACCTGAGGGATGAGGATGTCGCGCTCCGACTGACCGAATCGGCCGAAATCATTCACGAGCGCCTTGTAGCCTTCGCAGCGAAGCTCGCAGATGGGAGCGATCTTCTCCGGAACGGCCTGCAGCAGACCCGTGGTGATGAACACGTCTCCCCCGCCCTGCAGCTGCTTGTGAATCTTCGCGGTGAGGTCCGGATCCGTAGCGGCCTGCTTGGTAAGAAGCACGGCTTTGCGGCCTTCGGGGAAAGAAGGATACATGTCCATGGGAAGGCCGATCATACCCAGATAGTTCTGGAGGAACTCCTCGCCGGAGGCGTGGAAAACCTTATAGGAATGGATGCCGACAGGATTTCCCAGCTTGCCGACGAGGGCATCGGCCTTACGCAGGACTACGTCGGCGATGCGGGCCATGGTGGAGGGCTCCACCGTCTCCTTGCCCTTCTTGAAGGAGGCCGTCATCTCGTCATACTTCCAGCTCACCTCTCCGTCCTGCCAGGGGGCGCGGAAACGGGGATTCAGACGAACGCTCAGGAGCTGGCTGTAGTCGAAGAGCATGACGTCGCGGCCCTTGGCGATAGCCGTAAGGAAGAGCTGCTCCGCGTAGCGGTCCATGCTCATGAAGATGCCGCCGGAGTCCACCCAACCGCCGCCGTTACGGCCGTCGGAGATATTCTCATAGTAGCGCATCACATTGTAACTGAGATAGTTCTGCAGGTGCTGTGCGCCCGCCGGGTCACGGGTTTCGGTTCCGGTCCATACGCCGTCGAAGATCTTCGGTCCCCATTCGAGGTTGAAGCCGAGGCCCTGGAAATGATCGTACCAGTTGGGATATTTGATGATGACCTTCACCTTGGGATTCACTTTCTTGGCGGGGCCCACGACAAGGTTGCGGCCGGCCTCGTTCATGAGTTCCAGGCGGTACTCCGTCCAGCTCTTGTCGCCCTTGGCGGCGATTTCCACGTCCTTCTTGCTGCTGGTGAAGAAGAAATCGTCCAGGAGGAATTCGTCAAAATGACGGGCGGTATGCTCGGCGATTTCCTGCACCTTGGCGCGGTCTGCGGGATCCGAGTAGGAGAAAGTTTCAAAGGCGTTGGGTTCGCTGATGGTATAAGTAATACCGCCGGCCACTTCAATTCCCTGTTTCTCAAAGAACTTCTTGGCCTTTTCCAGGGTGGCATGGTCCACGATAAGGAGGTCGCGGTGCGTCTCCAGATAAATCTTGTCCACATCCAGCTGGCTGGAAATGGTCTTCCAGGTAGATTCGAGCCACTGGGTGTCCTTCATCTTCTCCACTTCGTAGGCCCGTACATAAACGGAAACTTTAAAATTCTTGTGTCCGGCAAAACCGGGAATGGCAATGCAGCCAAGCGCCGCAGCCAACAACAGTTGACGGAAAAGCTTCATTTCAATTGGGTTAGAATTAATTATGTGTTTTAAAGACGAACTTTCTTTCTCAGGCGAATATCGGCCGACGAAGCGCCCAGCATGAGCCGGGTACGGCCCTCGGGAAGGGCCCACTCGTGGTTTTCGGCATCCCAGAGCTTGAGGTCCTCGAGAGGAACTTCCATCTCCACGCGGACGGTCTCCCCTGCCTTCACGGCCACGCGCTCGAAGCCGCGCAGACGCCGGGAAGCATCGTCACCCTTGAAACGGGCATAAAGCTGAACCACTTCCTCTCCGTCTCTCTTGCCGGTATTCTTGAGATTGAAGGACACAAGGACCTTGTCGGATTCCTTCTTCACCTTCATCTTAGAATACTTGAAAGTAGTGTAACTCAGACCATGGCCGAACGGGAACAGCGGCTTGGCCTTGGCGTACATATAGGTGCGGCCGTTGCGGATGTCGTAATCCAGCATGTTGGGAAGGTCCAGGATGTCTTTTACCCAGGTCTGGCACAGGCGGCCGGCGGGGTTGTAGTCACCGAAGAGGACATCGGCCAGGGCATTACCCAGCTCCTGGCTGCACTGTGAAAGGTGCACGATGCCGGGGACATGACCCGCGGTCCAGTTGATGGCGAAGGGGAAACTGGAGATGAGCGTGACCACCGTGTTGTGGTTGGCCTGCCAGACCACCTTGATAAGGTCTTCGGTCTCCAGCTGCAGACTGCGGCGGTCCAGGGATTCACGGCCGTCACCGGCCACGGTGCCGTAGCCCCAGGGGCTCTGGACGCTCTGGTCGTCCCAGTCGGGGCTGGTGCCCGGGTGGTTTCCCACGCAGACGATGCATACATCGGCCCACTTGGCCAGCTCCTGCGCACTGCCGTCGGAGTCCCAGCGCTTGAACTTCACTTCCACGTCGGTTCCCTCGACCTTTGCGCGGATGCCATCGAGCGGACTCACGCGGTAGGCGGGCTTGGCACCGTACCAGTCCTTCAGGACTTTCTCCGCGCGGTTGCCGAAGACGGCGATCTTCTTTACCCTATTAATATCTATGGGAAGGATGTTCTTCTCGTTCTTCAGGAGCACGACAGATTTCCGGGTTACCAGAAGAGCCTTGTCCTTGTATTCCTGACGCTCCCAGGGAAGGTCTTCGTCGGAGCCGAAGGACTGCGCGTCGTAGGGGCACTCGGCGTCCATCAGGCCCAGGCGCAGCATGGTGCGCAGATTGGCCTTCGTGCGCTCGTTCAGGACCTCCTCGGAGATGAATCCGGCCTCCCAGGCGGCTTTCACCTGGTCGAAGCGGGAGTCGATGAAGCGGGAAAGACCGGCGTCAAGCGCCATCTGGATGGCTTCATTCACGTCTTTGGCATAGTGGTGCATATCCGGCTGGAACAGGAAGCGGAGGGCACCGGCGTCGTCCACGATGGTTCCCTTCATTCCCCATTCATCGATGAGGATATCCTTGATGAAGGGATTGGCGATGCACGGAATGCCATTATAGGCGTTGTAGGCCGTCATCAGGGACATGGCTCCAGCCTTGGCTCCTTTCCAGAAGCCGTAGCTGTA